>OODQ01000803.1_pt1 | contig 18569 bp, 17 predicted proteins | sample 1671321 | NCBI WGS metagenome assembly OODQ01 (sample SAMN06348144, study PRJEB24527) | human gut metagenome | biome: human gut; feature: ankylosing spondylitis patient; material: feces | host: Homo sapiens | place: China | collected 2015-10
TTTTAAACCAGTTTCATTGGGTTGATTTTTACACCAGGTCCCATTGTAGATGTCAGTGTTACGCTCTTTAAGTACTGACCTTTTACTGCTGCCGGTTTAGCTTTGTTGATTGCATCGATAAGCGTCTGGAAGTTGTCCGCTAACTGTTCTTCAGTAAATGAAGCTTTTCCAATCGGCACATGGATAATGTTTGTTTTGTCCAATCTGTACTCAATCTTACCAGCTTTGATATCGTTGATTGCTTTTGTTACGTCCATTGTAACTGTTCCGGCTTTCGGGTTTGGCATCAGACCTTTTGGTCCAAGTACACGTCCGAGACGTCCAACAACACCCATCATATCAGGTGTAGCAACAACAACATCGAATTCAAACCATCCTTCGTTCTGGATCTTTGGAATCAGATCCTCTGCTCCTACGTAATCTGCTCCGGCTGCTTTTGCTTCTTCTGCTTTTGCATCTTTTGCAAATACAAGGATACGAACTTTTTTACCAGTTCCGTGAGGAAGCACTACTGCTCCACGGATCTGCTGGTCAGCGTGACGTCCGTCACAACCTGTTCTGATGTGAGCTTCGATTGTCTCGTCAAATTTAGCTACTGCTGATTTTTTCACTAATGCAACTGCTTCTGCTTTCTCGTAAAGATTTCCTCTTTCGATCAGTTTTGCAGCTTCGATATATTTCTTTCCTCGTTTCATTTCAAATAACCTCCTTGTGGTATTGGCGGGAACGTGCCCCTCCCACTTTTTCGTGAATTTACATATAACATAGATTGTCTCTTCCTCCTTTTCGAAGACACCGAAAAGAATTGTTCAGACTTTCTTAAATCTCTGCTTTTTTATCTGGCAGTTATCTCTTACTCTTCAACCACTACACCCATAGAACGGCATGTTCCTGCTACCATGCTCATAGCTGCTTCTACTGTTGCAGCATTTAAGTCTGGCATTTTCATCTCGGCGATTTCCTGAAGCTGAGCTTTTGTGATTGTTGCAACTTTTGTTTTGTTCGGCACACCGGAACCTGATTTCAGGTTACATGCTTTCTTAATAAGAACTGCTGCCGGTGGAGTCTTTGTAACGAAGCTAAAGCTTCTGTCATTGTAAACTGTGATAACAACAGGAATAATCAGGTCACCCTGGTCTGCTGTTCTGGCATTGAACTGTTTTGTAAATTCAACGATATTTACACCGTGCTGTCCAAGTGCAGGACCTACCGGTGGTGCTGGAGTTGCTTTACCAGCTGGAATCTGTAATTTAATATATCCTTCTACTTTTTTTGCCATTTTTCATTACCTCCTTGTGGTATTGGCGGGGTTTGTATCCCTCCCCCGGGTTTTTTATCCATCTTTCTTACTTCTGAGAAATTCAGTTCAACCGGAGTCTCTCGGCCGAACAGCTCTACATTGATCGACAGGCTCTGTTTCTGTTCGTTGATCGCCTGGATCATACCAACAGTACCTTCCCATGCTCCGCTCAATACGGTCACTGTATCGCCAACCTCGAAGTCAACTACGATGTCTTCCTGTTTGATTCCCAGATTTGCCATTTCCGCTTCTTCCAGCGGAACCGGCTTGGATCCAGGTCCGACAAATCCTGTCACACCTCTGGTATTTCTTACGACATACCAGGTATCATCATTCATGATCATATGGATCAGGACATACCCAGGAAACATCTTTTTCTGACTTGCTTTCTGAACACCATTCTTTAATTCCACGACTTCCTGCATCGGAACTCTGACTTCAAGAATCTGGTCCTCCAGGTGACGGTTCTCAATTGTCTTATCAATGTTTGCTTTTACTTTGTTTTCATACCCGGAATAAGTATGAACTACATACCATTTTGCATCTGACATAAAATCACCTTTCCGCTTCTGACCAGCTATTTTATCAGAAAGTCAATCCCGTATTTCATCAGTACATCGATCACAGAGATCAATGCGCCCATCAATACAGAAACGATTACAACTGCAGCTGTCTGCTTTGCAAGTGTGTTCTTATCCGGCCAGACAATCTTTTTAAATTCGGCCTTCATTCCTTTAAACCAGCTTGACTTCTGAGCTTTTTCTGCTTTTCCTGTCTTTCCACTCATACATCCACTTCCTTCCAACGATTATTTCGTTTCTTTGTGCAGTGTGTGTGATTTACAGAATTTGCAGTACTTCTTTGTCTCCATACGGTCCGGATGTGTTTTCTTATCCTTAGTCATGTTGTAGTTACGATTCTTGCATTCCGTACATTCCAATGTGATTCTTGTGCGCACAACTTCCACCTCGCTTTTTATTTACTTTTTACATGTTACTTTGATGGCTGCGACCCCATCTAATTTTAGGCATAAAAAAAAGACCTACTTCCATTCGCCAGAAAATTGTATCATATGGCAATAGGGAAGTCAAGGTGTTTCTTCTTTCAATTTACATATGAAAATTTATATACACTGAAAACTCTTCCTATTTTCTTTTTTGGAGAAATACTTTTCCCTCTGTCATTCAATATTTTATTGTTTTTTTATTGATTTTGTCCATTAAATATGTATAATTGTGGTAGGGATATTGTAATCTCTGCATCAACAGAGCATTACTCTATTACTATATAAGAAAAGAGGTTTAACGTAACATGGCACAGATTGATTTAAGCAAGTATGGCATTACCGGAACTACAGAAATTGTGTACAATCCTTCTTACGAAGTATTATTCGAAGAAGAAACAAAACCTGAACTCGAAGGTTTTGAAAAAGGTCAGGAAAGTGAACTCGGTGCAGTAAACGTAATGACTGGAGTATATACAGGACGTTCACCTAAAGACAAATTCATTGTAATGGATGAGAACTCTAAAGATACTGTATGGTGGACTTCTGATGAATATAAGAATGACAACCACCCAGCTTCTGAAGAAGCATGGGCTACAGTAAAAGACATCGCATTGAAAGAACTCTCCAATAAGAGACTTTTCGTTGTAGATGCATTCTGCGGAGCTAACAAAGACACTCGTATGGCAATCCGTTTCATCGTTGAGGTTGCTTGGCAGGCACACTTTGTTACAAACATGTTCATCCAGCCTACAGAAGAAGAATTAAAAGACTTTGAACCAGATTTCGTTGTTTACAACGCTTCTAAAGCAAAAGTTGAAAACTACAAAGAGCTGGGACTTAACTCTGAGACAGCTGTTATGTTCAACATCACAAGCCGTGAGCAAGTTATCGTAAACACATGGTACGGCGGAGAGATGAAAAAAGGTATGTTCTCTATGATGAACTACTACCTGCCGCTGAAAGGTATCGCTTCTATGCACTGTTCTGCAAACACAGACATGAACGGAGAGAACACAGCACTCTTCTTCGGACTTTCAGGAACAGGTAAGACAACACTCTCTACAGATCCGAAACGTCTTCTGATCGGTGATGACGAGCACGGCTGGGATGACAACGGCGTATTCAACTTTGAAGGCGGCTGCTATGCTAAGGTTATCAACCTTGACAAAGAATCTGAGCCGGACATCTACAATGCAATCAGACGTGACGCTCTTCTTGAGAACGTAACTCTGGATGCAGAAGGAAAGATCGACTTTAATGACAAGAGTGTTACAGAAAATACTCGTGTATCTTACCCGATCAACCACATCGAGAACATCGTACGTCCGGTTTCTTCTGCACCGGCAGCTAAGAATGTAATCTTCCTGTCTGCAGATGCATTCGGAGTACTTCCTCCGGTATCTGTTCTGACACCAGAGCAGGCTGAATACTACTTCCTGTCTGGATTCACAGCAAAACTTGCTGGTACAGAGCGTGGAATCACAGAGCCTACACCAACATTCTCAGCTTGCTTCGGACAGGCATTCTTAGAGCTGCATCCTACAAAATATGCAGAAGAACTTGTTAAGAAAATGGAAGCAAACGGAGCAAAAGCATACCTGGTGAACACAGGATGGAACGGAACAGGAAAACGTATCTCTATCAAAGATACTCGCGGTATCATCGATGCAATCTTAAACGGAGACATCGTAAATGCACCTACTAAGAAGATCCCATTCTTCAACTTCGAAGTACCAACAGAGCTTCCAGGTGTAGATACAAACATTCTTGACCCACGTGACACTTATGCAGATGCTGCTGAGTGGGAGACAAAAGCAAAAGATCTTGCACAGAGATTTGTTAAGAACTTTGCTAAATACGAAGGAAATGAAGCTGGAAAAGCTTTAGTTTCTGCTGGTCCGGAAGTTTAATTTCTAATTTTCATAAAATCAGAGCCAAAGTAAACGCAATGATTGCGTGAGCTTTGGCTCTTTTTATTTTACTCAACACTTCGTCTATATCATGTTGTATTTGTCTTATTTTTCTTTCTTAGAAAGTTAATTCTTATACATTGTGTCCAAAAACCATTTAACTTTCTTTTAAATCTGATGTCGTCTCCCGGAGCAGGGAAGACCACCACTCTGACTAAAACAATAGATGCTATGAAACATGATTTTCGCATCGGAGTCATGGAAGCTGACATTGACAGCGCTGTAGATGCAGATACGATCAGCGAAACCGGAGCCAAAGTCATTCAGCTGCACACAGGGGGAATGTGTCATCTGGATGCAGATATGACAAGGCAAGGGCTTTTGGAGCTGGATACCAGTGATGTAGATCTTGCCATTTTGGAAAATGTGGGCAACCTGGTCTGTCCTGCAGAATTTGACACAGGCGCTGTGAAAAATGCCATGATCTTAAGTGTTCCGGAAGGAGACGATAAACCACTGAAATATCCACTGATGTTTCAGGTATGCCAGTGCCTTCTAATCAACAAGATTGATGTTCTTCCTTATTTTGACTTTGATCTGGAAGAATGTAAAAAGCGGGTACTGAAGCTGGGACAGATGATCACTGACCGTGTCGGTGTGAAAGTCACAGTGGAGGATCCCGAGTATTGGGGACTCGCGGAAGTTCTGACTGATGAAATGGCAGAGGTCTGTCTTTCCATGAAGGTCAGAAAACCAATGACACTGGAACAGATTGCCCGAAAATCCGGCAAAGATCCAGAACGTGTGCAAAAGTTGCTGGATGAAATGTCCGTGATCGGCATGATCGAATATAACTGGGAGAACGCCGACCATCATAAGCAGTATGTCCTGCCGATGTTTGTTCCCGGCTGCGCAGAATTTATGATGATGAATGACAAGCAGGTGGAAGAACCCCCGATTCTGGCAGATTTCTTTGAAAATATGTCCAGACTGCCTCTGGAAAAGGTCACACCAATGGTACCGCCGGGAGGCTCCGGAATCGGAATGCATGTCATTCCTGTAGAAAAGGCAATTCCTGCAAAGCAGGAATCCGCAAGTGTGGAGCATATCTCCCACTGGCTGAAAAAATATCAGGACAAATATGCAGTCGGCGCCTGTTCCTGCCGCCGTCAGCAACGCGTGCGCGGCGAAGGCTGCGGCGAAATCGAAGGAGATCTGTGCATCGGTGTCGGTGATATGGCAGATTATCTGGTAGAAACAGGAAAAGGCCATTACATCACACAGGAGGAAGTTCTGGAAATTCTGGAGCGCGCCGAGAGAAACGGATTTGTACATCAAATCACCAATATTGACGGGGAAGATAAGATCTTCGCCATCTGCAACTGTGCACCTGGTGTCTGCAATGCACTGCGTACATCTCCTTGTAAGACTGCCTGTCCTGCTCATCTTCCCGTACAGGGCTATATTAAGATGGCGGCTGAGGGACGCTATCTTGACGCATTAAAACTGATCAAGACCGAAAACCCGTTCCCTGCAGTCTGCGGTGCAATCTGTAACCGCCGCTGTGAGGATGCATGTACCCGAGCGACCATTGATCAGGCTGTTGCTATTGATGAGATCAAGCGGTTTATCGCAGAACAGGAGTTAAAGGAAAATACCCGCTTTGTTCCGCTTTGCGAGAATCATGAAGGAAAACAATTCACTCAGAAAATTGCCGTGATCGGTGCCGGTCCTGCCGGAATGTCCGCCGCCTACTATCTGCGTACAAAAGGATACCCGGTTACGATTTTTGAAAAAGAATCCCGTGCAGGTGGTATGCTGATGAATGGAATCCCATCCTTCCGTCTGGAAAAATCAGTAATTGAAGCAGAAATTGACATTTTAAAACAAATGGGAATTGAATTCCGTTACAACGTGGAAATCGGCAAAGATATCACGATCCCTGAACTCCGTGCACAGGGATATCAGGCGTTTTATATTGCGATCGGTGCGCAGGGCGGACGAAAAACCGGAATCCCGGGGGAAGATGCGAAAGGCGTGACAACCGGTGTGGAATTTTTACGCAGTGTAAACCTGAATGAAGATTCTGTTCATCTGAATGGCCGTACTGTGGTGATCGGCGGCGGAAACGTTGCCATCGACGTTGCAAGGACCGCGCTTCGTACCGGAAGTGAGCTTGTCTCCATGTACTGTCTGGAATCCGAGGCAGAAATGCCGGCAGCCCGTGATGAAGTAGAAGAGGCAAAAGAAGAAGATATCCAGATTCAGTGCGGATGGGGACCAAAAGAAATCCTCACTGAAAACGGAGCTGTAACAGGTATCGTGTTGAAAAAATGTATCTCTGTATTTGATGAAAATCACAGATTTGCTCCGGTCTATGATGAGAATGACTGTATCACCTTGGAATGTGAAAATGTACTGCTCTCCATCGGGCAGACGATCCTCTGGGGTAATCTGTTAAAAGACACCACTGTAGAGCTTCGTCCAAATCAGACTGCACAGGCAGATCCTGTCACCTATCAGACCGCAGAACCGGATATTTTTGTCGGCGGTGATGTCTTTACCGGGCCGAAATTCGCCATTGATGCGATTGCTGCCGGAAAACAGGGCTGCGTATCCATCCACCGCTTTGTACATAAAGGCCACTCGCTGACACTTGGCCGTGATCTGCGTCAGTTTGTCGAGCTTGATAAAAACAACCTTGACATCGAAGAATTTGACACGGCAAAAAGACAGATACCGGGTAAAAAATCCGGAATCGCAAAAGAAACCTTCCGCGATCTGCGTTCTTCTCTCACAGAAGAACAAGTCAAGATCGAAGCAGGTCGCTGTCTCGGATGCGGAGCTTCTGTCGTGGATGAAAATAAATGCATCGGCTGCGGACTCTGTACCACAAAATGCGAGTTTGATGCCATCCATTTAAGCCGGGATCTTCCTGAGGCAAGCCGGATGCGTACTGCAGAAGACAAGCTAAAAGGAATCCTTCCTTATGCAGCCAAACGTGCCATTAAGATCAAACTGAAAAAGAAATCATAAAGGAACACATTATGCATGAGTTGGGAATTATTGTTCACATTACAAAAACGCTTCAAAATGTTGCAAAAGAAAACAATTTAAGCGAAATCGGCTCTGTCACTCTGGAAATCGGGGAAGTGAGCACAATCGTCCCTGATTACCTGACAGACTGCTGGAAATACTACCGCAAAAAATTTCCGCTGATCGAACATTCAGAACTGAAAATCGAGATACTCCCTGCCACTACTTACTGTGAGGATTGCCGCCAGACGTATCCTACAGTGGAATTCGGCAGACAGTGCCCATATTGTAAAAGCCCGAACACGTATCTCGTGTGCGGAGATGAATGTAATATCAAGGAAATTGAAGCACAATAAAAGGAATGAAAAGAGGAAAAGATTATGTTATTTCATGTTTACGGTGAAAACGCCCTGCCGCAGTGGATCGCGATGCTTGGCGTACTCGCTGCACTGATTCTGTTAAACGAAGTTTCCAGACGGACCAAAGCCGGCGGTATTTTAATGTTTTTTGTCATCCCGGCTATTTTGACTGTTTATTTTATTGCAATTGCCGTCGGGGCAAAAACAGGAGCTTCCTGGGCACTCAATAACCAGACATATCTATATATGAATGGATGGTTCCACTACGCCAAGCTTTATGCCGCACTTGCAGGATGTATCGGATTTATGATGATCAAATATGAATGGGGAATCGGAAAAGCTCACTGGTTCAAAGCGTATCCGTTTGCAATCGTTGCCATCAATATTCTGATCGCCGTTGCAAGTGATTTTGAATCTGCCATCAACGGATGGTATTCCTGGTGGCTGTCCTCTGAAGATGTATGGCTGTACGGAGGATGGCACAACGTATTTAACGGAATTGCCGGAATCATCAATATTTTGTGTATGACCGGATGGTGGGCTGTCTACACATCCAAAGACAAAAAAGACATGATCTGGCCGGATATGATCTGGGTTTACATCCTGGTCTATGATGTATGGAATTTCGCCTATACCTACAACTGTCTGCCGACACATTCCTGGTTCTGCGGCGTTGCACTTCTGCTTGCACCGACAATCGCAGCACTGCTCTGGAACAAAGGCGGCTGGATCATGAACCGTGCCAACACGCTTTGTATCTGGTGTATGTTCGCGCAGGTATTCCCTCTGTTCCAGGAGACATTCTCTGACGGAAAACAGGTATTCCCATGGGCAACCATTCCAAAACTGTATGCTGACGGTACTTTAAACGGAATCACTGCCGGCGGAAGCACAAATGCAGATCCGACCATGATGACGATTGTCAGTCTCCTTGCACTGATCGTAAATATTGTAGCATTTATTTACATTATAAGAACTGCAAGAAAGAAGAAAAAGAATCCTTACAAAGAAGAAATCTTTACAGATTTCAAATACTACAAGGATGCAGCTGCAAGAGCTGAGATTAAATAAGAAACAAGGTCGCCCCGCAAAAGCTCTCTTCCACTTTTGCGGGGCGAATTTTATCTGCTTTTTTCCAGTTCCTTTTGAATTTTTTCTACCATTTCCCGATACACATCTTCCGCTCTTAATTCTGCATATACGTCCTCTGTCTCCAACAGCCACAGAAGATTTTCCAGTAGATATCCCCGTTTCGGTGAAGTACTTTCATTCCATTCCAGTTTGTCAAAGTAAATTGGAGTCTCTGTCTTTCTTCCTTGTACAATATTCAGATACCCCATAACCAGATGCTTCAGTTCTGAAAGTGCCTGGTCTTTTTTCCCCTGCTTCACCAGAATTCCAAGTTTCATCTGGGATACCATAACATTGACTCCTCCGAGACGGCTTTCTTCAAATAAGGTCTCCAGCTCCTGTGCGGCATCCAGAAATCGAAACGCCTTTTCATACTCACTTTCTTCTCCGGCAATTTTCGCCAGACTGACCAGAGACAAACCTGCATTGCGGATTTCTTCATACAAACAACGCTGTGTCAGTTTTTCTGATTCTTCCAGTTTTCCCATCTGATACAGGATACTGGACTTCATGCTTCTTGCATCAAAATCCAGCTGCGGCAGTTTTTCTACGGCTTCCAGCCCTTTTTCATATTCCTCATTCATACAGTATAAGCCAGATAAAACATACCATGCCGTCTCGGAAATCTCCGCATTTTCGCTGGCTGTGCTCTCTTCAAACAACGTAATGCTTCGTTCCATCTGCTGCTTCAAAATTTCTTCCTGTAAGCTTGCACCTGCATACTGCATATAAGTCGAAGCTACCTGAAATTTCAGAAATAAGTCTGTCGGAAATTCTTTCAGAAGCTCTTCACAGTACTGCTGTCCTTCTTCCCAGTTTCTTGTCGAAAACAGTGTATCCGCTTTCTCCATCCGCTTCATACATTCTTCTTCCGTCATCTGCTCCTGAAAGTCCAGCAGAACATCCACACTCACGCCCAAAAGCCTTGCCAGTGGATTTAGGATTGTAATATCCGGATATGTCGTATGCGTCTCCCACTTGGACACTGCTGCCGCTGAAATATTGAGTGCTGCTGCCACCTGTTCCTGCGTCAGTCCTTTTTGTTTTCTAAGATCTTGGATTCGTTTTCCAATTTTTAATTCCATCCATTGCACCTCTCTTTTCTCTGATCTTTTGCTGTTTTTATTGTATCAAAGAAAAGAAAACTCTCCAATGGACGGAGAGTTAACTTTTACTGTCAGTTTTTTAACTGCTTATCCTGTTTTTATAAGAATGGTTTCAATTCTTTCATCAGCTGTTCATCCATATGGAGCAGCTTTTTGGCAAGCGAACGGCTCTCAGAAGACGCCTCTTCATACTCATTGAGAAATTTTCCGATGGACTGGATTCCCATATTACAGCCATCCATCAGAAGCTTCGCGATCTGAGAGCTGTCATCGTGAATCATCAGCTTCACATCCGTTGTAATTCTGGAAAATGCAGCTGCTGCAGGATGCGGATCCTTTTCTTTTTCTCCATGTTTTTCCAGCAGTCTGCTGATATCTTCTTCCAGTGCTTTATGTTTCTTGTCGTATTCATCCAATAGCTGATGAAGCTTTTCATCCTTCACAAAATCCCGCACCTGATTCAAGCTGTTGATTGCCATCTTGCAGCCACTGCTGCATTCTTTTAAAAGCTTTCCTGTCTGTTCTTCCATATCATTTCCCCACTTTCCATTACAAATCATGTCTTGTTTATTCTGTCCAAAAGTGCGAATTCTATTCCTTTATCTTACAACAGCACGTCTGATTTTCGGCCCTATGATGCAAGCAAGCACAATTTTTACCAGATCTCCCGGAATATACGGAAATACTCCGACACCAAGACCTGCCACAAATCCGATATTCAACTGCATAGAAAGCCAGATTGTACCGAAAAGATAACATACAATCGTTCCCAGTACCATTCCAAGAACGGCAAATGACAGTTTTCCTTTAAAATGCTCCACAAAAAATCCGGCGATCACTGTCAAAAACACAAATCCGACCAGATATCCGCCCGTAGGACCTGCCACTTTTGCCGGACCGCCGCTGAAACCGGAAAATACCGGAAGTCCGACCAGACCGATCAACAGGTATACAATATAACTGATGGTACTGAATTTTGTTCCCAGTACAAAAACCGAGAAATACAACACCAGGTTTGTAAATGAGATCGGCACCGGACTGAACGGTAGAGGAATACTTAACGGCCCCAGAATGCAGGTCAGCGCTGTCATCAATGCGATCAGTGTCATTTGTTTCGTTGTGAGAAATTTTGCTTTTGTCTCCATGTGTTTTGTTCTCCTTCTTTACACTCTTGTTCCAGTATACGAAAGAGACGCTTAATTGTCAACCTTTTATTATTATAAGTTAACATTTATCCTGATTATTTACTCTTGCAGCTGTATATGCTAGAATAAATATCCTTACTATGATCTTGGGGAGAACCGATATGAATATAAAACAAATTAATTTTCTGCGTATTTTTAAAATTGCTGCCGCCGCATCCATCGGATGTCTTCTTGCAGTACTATTCCAACTGCAGACACCAACTTCTGCCGGTATTATTGCCATCTTAAGCCTGCAGAATACAAGAAGGGAAACCTTTTCTCTTGTTGCCACACGTATTTTTTCTTTCTTTCCGTCCATGGCTGTGGCTATAGTGGTATTTTATCTGATGGGATACCAGATTCCATCCATTTTTGTCTATCTGATTTTGTTTGCCGGTATCTGTGAATTATTTTCTCTGCAAAATACACTGGTTTCCAACACCGTTTTGGTACTGCACCTGTATGCTGCCCAGTCCGTGCATCCCGCACTCCTGGTCAACGAACTGCTTTTGCTTCTGACCGGAACTTCCTGTGGGATTCTGATGAATCTCTACATGCCCGGAAATTCAGCAAAAATCCGACGGGCACAATCCGAGCTGGAACAGATATTCCGGAATACATTCCACCGGATCGCCCGTGATATTGTGATGGACAAACAACTTGCCTGCACCTTTTTTGATCTGTCCGATCTGGATTTGATTTTAAAGAAACTGGAAAAAGAGGCACATGAAAATCAGGGAAATACATTACTGTCAGATGAACAGTATTTTGTGAAATATGTAGAAATGCGAAAAAACCAGAAGCTGGTAGTTGAAAAACTCTGTCAGAATATCCGACTTTTACATGATGTTCCGATTCAGGCGCATGCCATCTCTCATTTTATCGAAGATGTCAGTAATACACAGGAACTGATGCATAAACTGATCGAAATGCAGACTTCCATGCAAAAAGAACCGCTTCCGGTGACAAGAACCGAGTTTGAAAACCGTGCAGTTCTCTATCGAATTCTCTACGATCTGGAAGAACTGATCACCATCAAAAAACGATTCATCGAGACTTTAACACCGGATGAGATCAAGCGATTCTGGAATACCAGTCAAAACTGCTGTCAATAGTAGCAGTTTTGACTGCACCCATCGGGGAACAATTCCCGTTTCATACGATCCCGAAATTCTCTTTTCGTTTCCGCTGTTTCCAAAATCATAAGCGCTTTTTTCAACCGGATGATATCCTGCCGCATAAATTCTGCATAATTTCCTCTGCCCACAATCTTCAAATATGTAATTCCCGCTTTTTGTAGGTCGTGCAGCGCGCACAATCCACATCCACCTGCTCCTGTACGATAGTTTTCCACATCCAAATCCTCGTTTTCCACTTCATCTTCATCTGCTTTTTGATTTGACAGTTCCAGAACGCTCTTACACTTTTTGTTCAACTTCCCCACACGATATGGAACCCGACAGAGATGCCCCAGTTCATCACAGTGCAGCGAATTGCAGAATCCTCCACTGAAATGGCACAGTTCATTTAGGACAAACGCCTCGTACTCGATATTCTTTTTTAGATTGGAAATACAGGATTTCATATCTTCTACTGTATTTTTGCGGTGAAAGATCACCCTGCAGATTTCCATTTCTTCCAGAAAATCTGCCATCTGGCTGTTGATCTCTCCAAATTCTCCGCTCAAATGAATCCGACAGGGGATCTTCTGACTGCGGATATACAAAAGCAGCGCCGGATCTGCCACAATGATCGTATCAAATCCTGCCTGATGGCATTGTCCAATGATCTCCCCCACAACAGGATACTGCTCGGGTGTATAAGATAATGAGTTGAACGTGATGGCTACCGGCATCTGATAGTATTTCCTCATATTTCCAAGAATCTTCAACTCTTCATAAGAACCGATCTGCACATTATAAGCGCGCACTTCTCGTCTGTTTAATGGATTTAGCACTCCATATTTTTCTGCCCACGCAAACGGAACATACCCACAGAAACATTCATCTGCCCCTGCCTCCACATACATTGGATAATCATCCACACTTCCAAGCCCTGCTGTAATCTTCATCTTCACGCCTCACTTCTCACAATAGGTTTACCACAATCCGGTCAATGCCTTGTCTGACAGATTGATTCAGATACGCCATCTCTTCCAGACTCGTTCTGTCATATCCAAACAATGTATTGTACTTTCCAAACATCTCCAGATGCCTGGGATATAAAAATGCCAGTTCTCCACAGTATCCGGGGCACTGTTCTACAGCTTTCTGTCTGCCACGGTCTCCACATGCGCACTTTGCATACAGTGTACAAAACTGTGCTGTATTGGTCTGAAAAAACGGCAGATGCAGGCTATGTTTTCCTTTTGGAATCACGATTTCATGTCCACAGGCTTCCAGTTCATACCGTTCAATCTGGTTCTCTTTTAAATATTGCTGATAAAATCCACTGTTTAAATTGGTCTCCTGAAAGCACTTTGTTTCCTCTTTCAGATAACGGGACCGATTGTCCTTTTTGTACCGGTTCAAAAGAATACCCAGATTCAGTTTCACACAGTTTTGTGTTTCCTGTTTCCATTTACGGATCAGATGTGCGATTCCCCAGTTATTTACTGCAATCTCATCCGGCAGACACTCCCTGTTTTTTCCCAGACATCCCAAAAGTTTTCTCACTGCATCAAGCTGTACCTCTTTGATCCAGGAAAGAGTGAGTGTCACCGGAATTTGTTCCTTGTTTGCTTTCTTAAGCATTGCTTTGAGAATCCCTTTTTCCGGAAATAAATGAGGACAAAACGTATTGCCTATATAAACACGTCCCACCTGCTTCTTCGCAATCGGATGTCCCTGCAAGCCCCATTTTTTCCAGTATTTTTTTGCAAATGTTTCCATCGGTTCCTGCAGCCACGCTTCATATAGCTGCGGAGTATCCAACTCCAGAGCCAGCTCTACATTTTCACACAGCTTCTGCCCTTTTGCTTTCTCTGCTGCCTCCTGAAACCACTCCTCTTTCTGCTCTTCCAGAGATTCTGCATAGTCTTCATCCAGATGAACAGGGTAATCCGTGTATGCTGCCGCGACTTCCCCGTCTTCCCCTGTCATTTTCAAAGAAATATACTTCCAATAATCAGCAAGTAATTGACGCACATATTTTTGATAGTCTTTGTCTTCTGTCAATACCGTATATTCTGTAAAAAATCGGCTCTCCTCCATTTTTTTCATCCGGTCTGCAGGAATCAGAAGCTTCTTATAGCACCCTCCATTTTGCGAAAAAAACTGCAGCCAGATTTCATGGATTTTCTCAGCCTGATTTGCCATCCGAAATACAAATCCGTTTTCTCCCAGCTGTGTGATGCGCACTTCCTGTCCATCGACAATTCCTGATAACAGACCATAGGGAATCATGGAAACTGCATTTTTAATCTGCATTCTGTGTCCTCCCAAACCTTATTCTTAGTATAATGTTACTTTAGCCGATTCCACTTCTATTTTCAATCATTTTGTACAGTTTTCTCATCTGAAATAGCCTTTTTCTGCCTGTCAGCAGACTACAATTTTACATTGACTTTATTCCGGCAACAGGACTTACAATCAACATAAGATAAAGAGTTCCTGGCTATACTATGGAACATAATGTTTCAAAGAAAGGATATGATTTTATGGACAGAAAAATAAGAATCGCACAATACGGATGCGGAAAAATGAGTCACTATCTGATGCGATATGTTTTAGAAAAAGGCGGAGAACTGGTGGCTGCCTTTGACATGAATCCTGCAATGATCGGTACGGATATCGGCACTCATCTTGGAATGGAAAAACTTGGCATAACGATCAGCGATGCTAAAGATGCTTCTGAAATTTTAAGCAAAGAAAAACCAGATGTATGCATTATCGCAACCCGCTCCACTATGGCCGAATTAAAAGAAGCATTTTCTGTATGTGCACAAAACGGAATCAACGCGATTTCTACCTGCGAAGAGGCACTCTATCCGTGGAACTCTTCAAAAGAAATTACAGAAGAACTGGATGCACTTGCCAAAGCCAACAACTGTACATTGTGCGGAAGCGGATACCCGGATATGTACTGGGGTTCTCTGATCACAACTCTGGCAGGATCTATGCATCGCATTACAAAAATCTGCGGAAGCAGCAGCTATAATGTGGAAGACTATGGAATTGCTCTTGCAGAGGGCCATGGCGCCGGATTAAATATCGAAGATTTCGAACGCCAGATCGGAGCATATAATAATCTGGATTATCACCAGACCTTGCAGGCAATTGATGAGGGCATCGTCGTTCCATCTTATATGTGGAATCAGAACGGATGGCTCTGCAGCCAGCTCGGTCTTCACATTACTTCACAGACACAAAAATGTGTACCGATCACGCACGACGGAGATTTGTACTCCAGTACGCTGAATATGACGGTAAAAGCAGGGGATGCTACCGGAATGTCCGCCATCGTTACAACAGAAACAGAAGAAGGAATCACACTGGAAACACAATGTCTCGGTTATGTCTATGGTCCTGAGGATTTTGATAAAAATGAATGGAGCTTCCACGGTGAACCGGATACAACGGTGATCGTAAATCGCCCGGCAACAGTGGAATTAACCTGCGCCACACTGGTCAACCGCATTCCAATGTTGATCGATGCTCCTGCCGGATATATTACAACGGAAAAAATGCCGGTCAACCACTATCTCACAAAATCCATGCATGAATATGTAACCGGAAAATAATTTTATGTGCTTGCACAGCCCGCTTTTTCACGAAATCCGGGCTGTGCAAGCACAAGATCCAGAAACGCTTTCATCTGTGGTGTCATCCATTTGTTCTTGTGATACAAAAGCTGATGGTACATCTTCACTCCCGGCAAATCCGTCCGTATCTCGAAAAGGACACCTTTTTCTATTTCTTCTTTCACAGTAAATTCCGGCAAAAATGATATCCCCATCCCCCGCTTTAGCAGATTGATAATCGTTTCTGTATTGCCGATCTCCAAAACCGGTACAATCTCAATCTCTTTTTCTGCCAGCATCTGCTCCAGTTCATATCGATAGGCGGCTCCTGTTTCCGTGAGAAGAAATGCCGCTTTTGCAAGATGCTGTATCAGATGAATATTACTTTTTTGTGCAAATACCTTGTCTGATGTCACAAAAATCGTATCTTCTACTCTTTCTGCCGCACACATCCACTGTGAACTGTAAATTTTCTTATCCAGCGTGAAGATCAGATCAATCTCATCACTTTTCGCCAGATCCATCAAATTTTCTGTAGCTCCGGACTTAATGATCACTTCAACTTCCGGATACAGTCTGTGATATTGAAGCAAAAGTTCCGGAAGCAGTGCCGTACAGGTAGATTCCACGCCGCCGATCTTCAATGTTCCTCTTGTCGTATGCTCTTCCCCTGCAAATGTCAATGCTTCATTTGTCACCCGCATGATCTCACTTGCATAGCCAATAAACTCCTGCCCTTTTTCCGTCAGATATACACGCTTTCCAATCCGCTCAAACAGCTGTGTTCCCAGCTCTTTTTCCAACTGCTGTATCTGAATGGTCACTGCGGACTGGGAGTACCCCAGCTGCTCTGCTGCTTTGGAAAAATTCTGGGTGCCTGCCACTTTTAGAAACGTCAAAATATTTCTGATTTCCATCCGTCTCTCCTCATTAACATTTTTAATATATTATATGAAATCTATGAATTTTACATATATGTAAATTTAGTGTAGACTATCAAACGAAATGAGTCAAGTAATTAAGAAAAAGAGGAATACCTTTATGATCGGAACCGAATATATTTTAAACAGTACCCAGTTGGAAGAGGCCATCAAATCATTTGTGCATGATTTTTGTGCAGAAAAACACGAGATCCACGATCAGCCTGTTGTTGTTGAAGCAAAGGAACATCAGGAGGACAAAATCAAACAGATCAAAATCCCGGAAAAAGGACGCCCGGTAAACGAAGTTGTCTCTGAAATGATGAACGAAGTGTACCGCTACCGCGGAGATGCCAACCATCCACGTTTTTTCAGCTTCGTTCCGGGACCGGCTTCTTCGGTTTCCTGGCTGGGAGATATCATGACATCTGCTTACAACATTCATGCCGGCGGAAGCAAACTTGCCCCCATGGTCAACTGTATTGAACAGGAAGTGTTAAAATGGCTGGCAAAACAGGTCGGATTTACCGAGAATCCCGGTGGTGTCTTTGTAAGCGGAGGGTCTATGGCAAACATCACCGCTCTGACTGCCGCCCGGGACAATAAGCTAACAGATATCAATCTCCATCTGGGAACAGCTTATATTTCGGATCAGACACACAGCTCCGTCGCAAAAGGACTGCGCATCATCGGAATCACGGACAGCCGGATCCGCAGAATTCCGACAAACTCCCATTTCCAGATGGATACGACAAAACTGGAAGAAGCCATTGAAACAGACAAAAAATCCGGCTATATCCCGTTTGTTGTCATTGGTACCGCGGGAACCACGAACACCGGAAGTATAGATCCACTTACAGAGATTTCCGCACTTTGTAAAAAACATGATATGTGGTTTCACATTGACGGGGCTTACGGTGCTTCTGTACTGTTAAGCCCGAAATACAAGTCTCTGTTAACTGGAACCGGGCTTGCTGACAGTATCAGCTGGGATGCACACAAATGGCTCTTCCAGACGTACGGATGTGCTATGGTTCTTGTAAAAGATATCCGTAACCTGTTCCACAGCTTCCATGTAAATCCAGAGTATTTAAAAGATCTGGAAAATGACATCGACAATGTCAATACATGGGATATCGGAATGGAGCTGACCCGCCCTGCCCGCGGCTTAAAACTATGGCTGACTCTGCAGGTGCTCGGAAGTGATCTGATCGGATCTGCCATTGAGCATGGATTCCAGCTGGCAGTCTGGGCCGAAGAAGCTCTGAATCCAAAAAAAGACTGGGAGATCGTCTCCCCTGCACAGATGGCAATGATCAACTTCCGCTATGCCCCAAAAGATCTGACAAAGGAAGAACAGGACATTTTGAATGAAAAGATCTCCCATCGGATCCTCGAAAGCGGTTATGCAGCGATATTTACTACTGTTCTCAATGGAAAGACCGTACTTCGAATCTGCGCGATCCATCCGGAAGCAACACAGGAAGATATGCAGCATACGATCGATCTGTTGGATCAGTATGGTCGTGAAATTTATACGGAAATGAAAAAAGCTTAATTTAAAAAACCATGGAAGTGACGGGAACTTATCCCGTTTTCCATGGTTTTTTCTTATCTCTTCACAAAGTATTCCTCATACCATACAAGGAATGTATAAATTGTCCACACTTTTCTCCAGTTATCCGAGTTTCCTCCGATATAATCCTCAAAAATCGCATTGATCTCATCCAGATTGAAGAATTTGGCTGCCATCTCGCTGTGGAACTTGTCACGCACATCCTGATTGTATCGCTCATCCGCCATCCAGATACGGATCGGCACAATAAATCCAAGTTTCTTGCGGAATGCAATTTCTTCCGGAAGCACTTTTGCTGCC
>OODQ01000809.1_pt1 | contig 18486 bp, 20 predicted proteins | sample 1671321 | NCBI WGS metagenome assembly OODQ01 (sample SAMN06348144, study PRJEB24527) | human gut metagenome | biome: human gut; feature: ankylosing spondylitis patient; material: feces | host: Homo sapiens | place: China | collected 2015-10
TAACCCCTAGCCCCTAACCCCTAGCCCCTAGCCCCTAGCCCCTAGCCCCTAGCCCCTAGCTACGAACCACTAACTGCTAACTCCTCAAGTGATGAGATGCAATCAGCCTACACTTGATTAATAACGTATACTATGATACAATCTAATTAACAAATAATTATTATTGATTACTGATTTGGAAGGGGGCATAAGATATGCGTTTTGGTGAAGGTTTTGTCGAAGAAATCAAGGATAATGGCTTGGCGAAAGTACGGGTCAGCCGCGATTCGCTTTATGTGGCCTGCAGTGTCTGCGCCGCAGCGGATCACGTCAAGCTTCTGGCTTATAATTCCATCGGCGCTGCCGAAGGCGACCACGTCCGCTATGAAGTCGATGACTCGCACCTCATTTCCGGGGCCTTTGTCTGCTTCATCCTGCCCGTCGCCATGCTGCTCATTACGGCCCTTTTAGGCTATCTCATCATAGGCCATACTGCCGGTGCCGTCGTCGGCGGCATCGCCGGACTCATCATCTCGGCCCTGGCTGTCCGGAAATACGACCGCTCCCTGAGCCGCATCATCGATACCAAAGCCAACATCCTCAGCGTCATTGTCGATGAGGATGAAGACTGAGCCTTTCTTTTGACTGGCGATTCCCTTATACTATAAACATAGTGTAAGGGAATTTTTTTAACATCTGGAAAGGGGGAGCGGCGATGCAAGGCCTGCCTATTGGTATTGACGATTTTGCCAAAGTCCGTGAGGAAAATTATTATTTTGTCGATAAGACCCTGGCTATACGGGATTTCCTCGATAATCATGGGGAAGTACTGCTGCTGACGCGGCCGCGCCGTTTTGGCAAGACATTGTTCTTGTCCATGTTCTATTATTTTTTTGCTGCTGACCGGGAACAGGATTACCGGAAACTCTTTCGCGGCCTGGCTATTGAACGGGCTGGCGAACGGTATATGGCGGAGCAGGGGAAGCGGCCTGTCCTTTTCCTGTCTTTGAAGGATGTCAGGCACCGGACTTGGCCGGATATGGTGGAAAAATTCCGCTTTCTTCTCAGTGATTTATATGACCAATACGCGTATCTCATGGAAGTCCCCGGCTTTTCACGAGCTGAACGGCGGTATTTTCAGCGCATCCATGACGGGCTGGCATCGCCTGTCGAAATGGAAGAGGCCCTGCGCCGCTTGATGGACATGATGAATCGTTATCATCAGCAACCGGTAGTCCTCTTGCTGGATGAGTACGATATCCCGGTCCAGCAGGCCTGGGAGCACGGTTTTTATGATGAATGCATGGCTTTCATGCGGAATTTCCTCAGCCCTGCTCTGAAGACGAATCCGTCTTTGGATTTTGCCGTATTGACAGGCGTTCTGCGGATTGCCAAAGAAAGTATTTTCAGCGGCCTGAATAATCTGGAAGTCAGCAGTGTCATCAATGGGACCTATGCTGATTGGATCGGTTTCACGCCAGAAGAAGTACGGGTCCTGGCCCGTGCGCAGCAGCAGGACAAGGCCCTGCCCGTCCTGCGTGACTGGTATGATGGCTATTGTTTTGGCAGCCAGGAAATCTATAATCCCTGGTCGGTCTTGTGCTTTTTCAAGGAACAAGGCCAGCCGCAGCCTTATTGGGGCCATACGTCAGGCAATGTCCTGCTGGGAGAATTGTTGAAACAGACTGATCCGGTCCAGGAAGACAACCTGCTGCGCCTTATCCAGGGAGAGACTGTGACGGCCGTCCTCACAGAAAATACGATTTATCCGGAAGTTACCGATAATCCCGATGCGTTATATACGATTCTCGTGCTGGCAGGGTATTTGAAAATCGTATCCCGCCGGCTGGTCATCGATACGTGGGTGTACGTGCTGGCCATTCCCAATCGGGAAGTCCGCAGCATTTACCGCAATGAAATCCTGAGCCGCCTGAGCCCTGGGCGGACGACGTCGTATCTGATGACGACCATGGAAAACCTCATGGCAGGGAACGGGACCGCCTTTGCCAAAGGCTTGCAGGATATCCTGATGAAAGTGGCCAGTGTGTATGATACGGCCAACCGGGAGGCGTTCTATCATGGCCTGTTATTGGGGATGACGACGCTGCTGGTCCCGGAATATGAAGTAAAGTCGAATCGGGAAAGCGGGTTGGGACGTTATGACCTGGCGATTTATCCCACGCACAGTGGACAGTGTGGCGCCATTTTGGAATTCAAAGCGGCAGGTTCTTCGGATGAATTGCTGAAGAAGGCGCAGGACGCCCGCCGTCAGATCGATGAAAAGGGCTATGAAACCGATTTCAAGGACCGGGGCATTACGAAAGTCCTGAAATACGGTATCGCCTTTTACGGGAAACAGGTCGTCTTAGTGTAAAAATTGAGTCAAAAGAGGTCGAAGCCCAAGGGAAAATCTTTGTGCAACGGCCTCTTTCATGATATAATGAACATTAGTCTATTTATTTCTATTTTATGGTATGTATGGAAGACAAGGGAGGCAGTGAAGATGCGGGCAATGGGAATCGACCCGGGGACGGCTATCTGCGGTTTTGGTGTCATCGACGCCGACGGCAGCCGCCTGAAGCCGGTGACGTATGGGACCATCCAGACGACGCCGGACCATACCGATGCCGAACGGCTGGTCATGCTCTTTGACGGCCTCAATGAACTCTATCGGAAATATAAGCCCGACGTCATCGGCGTCGAGCAGCTCTTTTTTAACCGCAACGTCACGACGGCCATTACCGTCGGCCAGGCGCGGGGCATCATCCTCCTGACGGCCCAGCAGGCGGGCATCCCAATCCTGGAATTTTCACCGCTTCAGGTCAAGCAGGGTGTCACCGGCTACGGCCGGGCGACGAAGGAACAGGTCATCGACATGACCATGCGCCTTCTCGGCATCCGCCAGAAAATCAAGCCCGACGATGCGGCCGACGGCCTGGCCATGGCCATTTACGCGATTTATTCCAGTCATTCTATGAGTCTGAAAAGGAAGGTGCAGTTATGATCGGTTATCTGAAAGGCGTGATCAGCCACATCTTCGTCAATTCCTGTTTCATCGACGTCCACGGTGTCGGCTACCGGACCTATGCACCGGCTTCGACGCTGGACACGCTCTGTGTCGGCCAGGAAGCCATGCTCTATACTTATATGAGCGTCCGCGAAGACGCCATCGTCTTGTATGGCTTTGCCACGCAGGATGAATACGATTTGTTCATGCTCCTCATCGGCGTCAACGGCGTCGGCCCCAAAGTGGCCCTGGGCATCCTCAGCGCCGGCACGGCCGACAGTTTCCGCCTGGCCGTCCATCAAAAGGACATCAAGGGCCTGACCAAGATGCCCGGTATCGGCAAGAAGACGGCTGAACGCATCGTCCTGGAATTGCAGGATAAAATCGGTCCCGTCGCCAGTGAAGACGCCGGGGCTGCGGACCTGGGAAATTCGGCCGCGCTGGGCCTGTCGGACATCCTGGCAGAAACCCTGGCGGCCCTGACCAGTCTCGGCTACAGCGAACAGGAAGTCCTGCCCGTCGCCGAATCGCACCTGGCCGGCTGTACGACTGTGGAACAGCTGCTGAAGGAGACGCTGAAGGCCTTGGGGAGCGGGAGGTAAGTCATGGAAGAAAATCGGATCATCGAGACGACAGACCTGCCGGGCGATTCCTGGCAGTACAGCCTGCGTCCTCATTATTTACGCGAATATATTGGCCAGGATAAGGTCAAAGACAATCTGGAAGTCTTCATCAAGGCGGCGAAACTGCGCAAGGAAGCGCTGGACCACGTCCTCTTGTACGGGCCGCCGGGCCTGGGCAAGACGACCATGGCCGGCATCATCGCCAATGAACTGGGCGTCAACCTGCGCATCACGTCCGGTCCGGCTATCGAACGGCCTGGCGACCTGGCCGCCCTCCTGACGAATCTTCAGGAACGGGACCTGTTGTTCATCGACGAAATCCACCGCCTGTCGCACAGTGTCGAAGAAGTTCTCTATGCGGCCATGGAAGACTATGCCCTGGATATCGTCATCGGCAAGGGCCCCAGTGCCCGGTCGGTGCGTATCGACCTGCCGCCGTTCACCCTGGTCGGGGCGACGACCCAGGTCGGCCGCCTGGCACCGCCTCTGCGCGACCGCTTCGGCGTCATCTGCCGACTGGAATTCTATAAACCGGAAGACCTGGTCCTCATCATCAAGCGGACGGCGGATATCCTCGACATGGCCATCGATGACGACGGCGCTCTGGAAATCGCCCGCCGCTCGCGGGGGACACCGCGTATTGCCAACCGTCTCCTGAAGCGCGTCCGCGACTTCGCCCAGGTCGCCGAAGCCGCGACGATTACGGCGTCCCTGGCCAACGATGCCCTGAACCGGCTGGAAGTCGATTCGTGCGGCCTCGACCGGACGGACCGCCGGGTCCTGCAGGTCATCATCGATAAATTCGGCGGCGGTCCCGTCGGCCTCGACACCATTGCCGCCGCCATCAGCGAATCCGTCGATGCCGTCGAAGACGTGTACGAACCGTTCCTGATGCAGCAGGGCTTTTTGAACCGCACGCCCCGGGGCCGCGTCGTCACCGACGCCGCCTACCGCCATCTGGGCCTGCCTGCGCCATCAGAAGGATAGGAGGGACGATTATGGCGAAATTACTCATCCTTACGGGTCTCTTTTTCATCGTCGCCGGCCTTTTATGGATGGCCGGTGATTCCCTGGGACTGGGGAATTTCCTGGGCCATCTGCCTGGCGATATTTCCTTTACCAAGGGCAACACGTCCTTCCATTTTCCCATCGTGACCTGCATCCTCATCAGTGCAGTCCTTACGATTGTCCTCAATCTCTTCTTTCGCCTGTGAGGAGGATTTTTATGTATAAAAAGAAGATAGCCCGCCTGGCCCTCTGCACGGCCCTCTGTGCCCTGGTGACGACGAGTGTCTTTGCGTCGCCGACCAAGGCCAAGGCCAAAAGCCATCCCCGCCAGCCCGTCAAAGCGGTGCGGCAGACGGCCAAGGCGCCGGCTGGATATACACATAAACAAGCCGTCCACGATAGCGCTACCCTGCGCATCGGCATCCGCGAAGGCCGGGGCAGTGTGGCCGTCACCGGGCCGCAGGGCCTGGGTGTCTATCGCGGCGACATGCTCTGGAAGAAAGCGGCGGCCAACGTGCCAGTCACCATTGCCCTGTCGGGGACGAACCTGACTGTCAACGGCGACGTCAGTACCGTGCCGGTCCAGGTCCGGTCCCTGGTCCACGGCGGCTCCGTCAAGATCACTGACGGCTACGCCTACCGCGGCGCCCTGGAAATGATGAAATCTCCCGGACGCTGGGGCCTGACCGTCGTCAACGTCCTGCCGGTGGAACAGTATCTCTACGGCGTCGTCGGCAAGGAAATGTCGCCGTCGTGGAGCGAAGAGGCCCTTAAGGCCCAGGCCGTCGCCGCCCGGACCTATGCCATTGCCCATAAGAGCCGCTTCAGCCAGCGCGGCTTCGACCTTACCGACGATACGTCGAGCCAGGTCTATGCCGGCATCAATGGCGAATCGCCGTCGATCATCAAGGCCGTCAACGCGACAAAAGGGGAGATAATCACTTATCAGGGCCGGCCTATCGACGCCTTTTTCTGCTCCACTGCCGGCGGCTGGACGGAAAACAGTGAAAATGTCTGGGGCTCCCATATCCCGTATCTGCGCGGTGTCAGCGATGCCAGCGATGAGATGCCGGGCTATCGCTGGGCCGTGACGACAACGCCGGAACAGATGGCGGCCAAACTGAATGCTGCCGGCAAGGGCGTCGGCCGCATCCAAGCCATCGAGTTGTCGCCCCTGGCCAAGCGGCCCATGACGACGGCCGATCGCGGCGTTTCCGGCCGGGTCCAGTCCATGGTCGTCAAGGGGACGAAGGGCAGCGTCACCGTCAAGGGTTCGGCTTTCCAGTCCATCTTTGGCCTGCGCAGTACGCTCTTCGATTTTTACAGCGGCCGCGGTACGGCGCCGGATCCCGATTCCGGAGCTGTCGCCCGCAAGGCCGATTTCAAGGTCAAAGCCGGCCAGCCCGTGACGATTTACGGTTTCGGCTGGGGCCACGGCCTGGGCATGAGCCAGTACGGCGCCTATCAGATGGCGCGCAGTCATGCCAGTGAAAAGGATTATTACCGCAACATCCTGAACCATTACTATACGGGGACGAAGATTGAAAAATTATATTAAGCTAAAAAGAGGAAGATTATTTTGAAACTGACAGATTTTTACTACGATTTACCGAAAGAACTCATTGCCCAGCATCCGGCTGAACCGCGGGACCACGCCCGCCTCATGCTCTATGACCGTCAGACCGGCGCCGTGGAACACAAGTATTTCTACGACCTCGTCGACGAACTGCACCCAGGCGACGTCCTGGTCTTCAACGATTCCCGCGTCATCCCGGCCCGGCTCCACGGCAAACGGGTGCCGACTGGCGGAAAGGTCGAAGTCCTGCTCTTGACGCCTGTCGGCGACGACCGCTGGGAAGTCCTGGTCAAGCCGGGCAAGAAGGCCCTGCCGGGGACGACAATCGAGTTTCCCGAAGGCCTGACGGGTACCGTCGAAGACCGGACCGATTTCGGCGGCCGTATCATCAAGTTCGCTTACCAGGGCAATTTCGACGACATCATCGACAAGATCGGTGAAATGCCGCTTCCGCCGTATATCCACGAAAAGATGGAAGACCCCAATGAATACCAGACGGTCTATGCCAACGAACGCGGCAGCGCAGCGGCTCCGACGGCAGGCCTGCACTTTACGGAAGAACTGCTCCAGAAGATCCGCGATAAAGGCGTGGAAGAAGTCTTCGTCACTCTCCACGTCGGCCTGGGGACGTTCCGGCCGGTCGAAGAAGAAAACATCGAAGACCACCAGATGCACAGTGAATTCTACAGCATCACGCCCGAAGCGGCTGCCAAGATTAACAAGGCCAAGGCCGAAGGCCGCCGGGTCATCGCCGTCGGCACGACGAGTATCCGCACTCTGGAAAGCGCCGGCACGACAGGGACCCTGCAGGCCGGTTCGGGCTGGACGAATATCTTCATCTATCCGGGCTTCACCTTCCACATCGTCGACGCCCTGGTCACTAATTTCCATCTTCCCGAATCGACGCTGCTCATGCTCATCAGCGCCTTGTCGACGCGGGAAAAAATCTTGAAAGCTTATGAAATCGCCGTCCAGGAAAAATACCGTTTCTTCAGTTTCGGCGACGCCATGTTCATTCACTAAGGGAGGAAAAGCTATATGGTCATTACCTACGAACGGCAGGCCGAATGTGACGGCGCCCGCGCCGGGATACTGCGTACGCCGCACGGCACCTTCAAGACGCCCATGTTCATGCCTGTCGGCACGCAGGCGACGGTCAAGACGCTGACGCCGGAAGAACTCTACGATATGGGCGCCCAAGTCATTCTCAGCAATACGTACCACTTGTTCCTGCGGCCCGGCCACGACCTGGTCCAGGAAGCGGGGGGCCTGCATAAATTCATGAACTGGAAACAGGCCATCCTGACCGACAGCGGCGGCTTCCAGGTCTTCAGCCTGGGACAGATGCGCAAGATCACCGAAGAAGGTGTCACCTTCCGGTCCCACCTGGACGGGTCGAAGAAATTCCTGTCGCCGGAAGTTTCCATGGATATCCAGATGGCCCTCGATTCGGACATCGCCATGGCCTTCGACGAATGTATCCCTTATCCGTCAGACTATGAATACACCCAGATGTCGACGGAACGGACCAGCCGCTGGGCTGCGCGCTGCCTGGACCACCATCACAGCGATACGCAGGGCCTGTTCGGCATCGTCCAGGGCGGCATGTACAAGGACCTGCGCAGGCAGAGCTGCCAGGACCTGGTCGGCATGGATTTCGACGGCTATGGCATCGGTGGCTTGAGTGTTGGCGAATCTAAGGATATAATGTATGATATATTAGAGCATACGACACCGTATCTGCCGAAGGATAAAGCCCGCTACCTCATGGGCGTCGGCACGCCGGACTGCCTGCTCGAAGGCGTCGCCCGCGGCGTCGATATGTTTGACTGCGTCTTCCCGACGCGCGTTGCCCGCAACGGCATGGCCATGACCCATACGGGCCGCCTGACCGTGCGCAACGCCAAGTATGCCCACGATTTCCATCCCATTGAAGAAGGCTGTCAGTGTTATACATGCCGCAACTATTCGCGCGCCTATATCCGCCATCTCTTCAAGGCCGAAGAACTCCTGGCATACCGCCTGGTCAGCATCCACAACCTGTACTTCCTGCTGCAGTTCATGCGGGATATGCGCCAGTCCATCTTCGACGGCACGTTCCGCCAGTTCCGCCAGGATTTCTGGAAACGTTATCAAGACGCGTAAGCGCTTGCATATAGACTATTTTTTTATTTCACGGAGGTGTAAGACATGGATATTATGGAACAGCTCAATGCTTTTTGGCCCATTATCCTCATGGTCGTCATTTTCTACTTTCTCTTATGGCGTCCGCAGAAGAAACAGCAGAAAAAACGGCAGGAAATGCTGGAAAGCCTGAAGCCCGGTGCTAAGATCGTCACTGTCGGCGGTGTTATGGGGAATATCGTTTCCCTGCACGACGATTACCTCGTCGTCCGCATTGCTGACAGAGTCGAAATCAAAGTCACCCGCGCTGCTGTAGCCCAGGTCCTGGGCAAGGCCGAAGGCAAGAAAGCGGCCAAGAAAGCGGAAAAGGCTGAAAAAGCTGCCGAAAAAGCCGCTGAAACCAAGGCAGAAGCTCCGGCTGAAGCCAAGAGCGAAGCCGCTGGCGAAACGAAAGAAGCAGAGGCCAAAGATGGCCAGTAAAAAAGAACTGCGCAAAGCCATGGATGCCCGCCTCCATGGGCTGACGTCGGAAGAAAAGGCAGCGGCCAGTGCCGCTGTCTGCGCCCGTCTGGCCGCCCTGCCGCAGTACCGCCAGGCCAGCAGTATCATGGCTTTTCTCCATATGCCCGACGAAGTCAGCCTCGATGCCCTGATCAAGGATGCCCTGGCTGCCGGCAAGGAAGTCTACGTCCCTGTCTGCGTCGATAAACAGCATATCGAAGGGCGGCGCCTGTATACGCTGGAACAGGCTGTCTGCGGCGCCTACGGCATCCGGACGGCACCGCCGGACAATCCGCGCATCGAAGCCGATGAGCTCGATGTCATTTTCGTGCCCGGCCTGGCTTTTGACGCCAAGGGCCACCGACTGGGCCATGGGGCGGCCTATTATGACCGCTTCCTGGCCGGAAAGGGCGGAGCAGCCGCGATTGCTGCGGCCTGGGATGTCCAGATCATCCCCAACGTGCCCGTCGAAGCCCATGACGTCATCATGACCGATATCGTCACGGACAAACAGCATCTCATTATCCATCCATAAAAAACTATTGAAGATTACCCAGAGGGGGGAGTATTGTTGCGGACTCGTAACATGATAAAATTTTTCGGGGCAGTCATCATCATCCTGGCCGCCTTTGTTACCTTGATTTATCCGCTTGCCAACTCCATCAAACAGGGCCTGGACTTACAGGGCGGTACGCATATCGTCCTGGAAGCCGAAGATACGCCGGACGCTCCGGTCACGGAAGACTCCTTGAGCCGTGCCGTCACCATCGTCGAACGCCGTATCAATGAAATGGGCCTGACCGAACCGCTTGTCCAGAAGGAAGGCGCCCGCCGTATCATCGTCGAGCTGCCCGGTGAAAAGAATCCGGAAAAAGCCATCGAGACGATCGGGAAAACGGCTGTCATGGAGTTCAAGGATGAAAGCGGCACGACCCGTATGACCGGGAATGATCTGAAGACTGCCAAGGAACAGATTGACCAGGGCCATAAGAATGTCGTCGCCATTGAATTTACCGACGAAGGGGCGAAGAAATTCGCCGATCTGACAGCGTCCAATGTAGGCCATAAAATCGGCATCTACCTCGACGGCGACTTGCTCACCAATCCTGTCGTCAACGAACCGATTACCGGCGGCAAAGCTGTCATCACGGGCAGCCAGACTCTGGAAGACGCCAAGAACCTGGCTATCCTCCTGCGTTCCGGTGCCCTGCCTGTCAAATTGAAAGTCATGGAAGTCCGCACCATCGGCCCGAGCCTGGGCCTCGACTCCAAGATCAAGAGTGAAAAGGCCTTTGCCATCGGCATCATCCTGATCATGATCTTCTTGATCGTCATTTACCGTATGTCCGGCGTCGTAGCCAACATCGCCCTGCTGGTCTACGTCCTCATCCTGCTGGGCATCCTGAAATACCTCGACGCGACACTGACCCTGCCGGGCATTGCCGGTATCATCTTGTCCATGGGTTTCGCCGTCGATGCCAACATCCTTATCTTTGAACGGTTCAAGGAAGAAGTCCTCGTCGGCAAGAGCCTGAGGACGTCTATGGAAGCCGGTTTCCGCCGGGCCTTTAACACCATCCTCGATGCCAACGTGTCGGTCATGATCGCCGCCATCGTCCTCATCGTCATGGGCAGCGGCACGGTCAAAGGCTTTGCCGTCAACCTGGCATTGGGCCTTGTGGTCAGCATGTTCACGGCCATCGTCGTCAGCCGGTCCCTGCTCACGTGGTTCATCAATACAGGCCTCATCACCAATCCCTGGTTCTACGGCCTGAACCGCAAACCGCCTGAACATATGTTGAAAAAGGGGGGACAGAAATGAGTTTTGATATTGTCAAACATCGCGTATGGTGGTTCACCTTATCGTCTGTCCTCGTCATTGCCAGCTTGATCTCTATCTTCATCAACGGCTTCAACTTCGGCATCGACTACACAGGCGGCACGATCCTCGATATGCAGTTCAATAAAGCCGTCACCGTTTCTGAAGTCCGCCAGGTCATCGACAATGCCGACATGGACCTGGGCAACACGGTCATCCAGCTGACAGGCGTCACCGACCAGGATTCGTCGACTGATGTCATGCTGCGCATGCGCAACCTGTCCAGTGACGAAAGCAAGGCCGTCTCGGATAAACTGAGCGGGGCTTTAGGCGGGGCTGAAATCAAGCGGACCGAATCGGTCGGCGCCGTCATCGGCTCGGAAGTCACGAAAAATGCCGTCACCAGCCTGGCTGTGGCTTTCATCGCCCTGGCTGCGTACATTTCCTTCCGCTTTGAATATAAGATCGCTATTTCGGCCTTAGTGTCGATTCTGCACGACTTGATCATGGTCCTGGGCTTCTTCTCGTTCTTCCATCTGGAAATCGATGCGTCCTTCCTGGCGGCCATCCTGACGGTCGTCGGCTACTCCATGAACGAAGCCGTCGTCATCTTCGACCGCGTCCGTGAAAATACGCGGACCCACCGCCGGACGGACTCGTATGAAAAACTGGCCCATGACAGTATCGCCCAGAGTATCCATCGCAGTATCTATACCCTGACGACAGTACTCTTCGCCTGCGGTGCCCTGCACTTCTTTGGCGGCGATTCGACGAAGAACTTCTCCCTGGTCATGCTCATCGGCTTCATCAGCGGGGCTTATTCGTCCATCTGCGTCGACACGTCCCTGTGGGTCGTATGGAAGAACCATACCTCTCATAAACGCGGTCCCCACGCCGTAGAAGCAGAACCGGCAGAAACAGAAGAATAACATAAAAGGCTTGTCGTCGTGCGACAAGCCTTTTAAAGCTGTTAGCGGATGGTTTTTATTTTAAAAATTTCACTGTTGTAGGAGCCGTCCCAAAGGGCGGCCCGCCACGAACCACGAGCCACGAACCCCTAACCCCTAGCCCCTAACCCCTAAAACAAGGAGGAATCACGATGTTTAAGATCAATGCTTTGGGCAAAGCCTGCCCGCTCCCGGTCATTGAAGCCCACAAGGCTTTGAAGGACCACGATGCTGTCGAAATCACTGTCGACAACGAAATCGCTACGGAAAACCTCAAGAATTTATCCCAGGAAATGAACTGCTCCTATACGATGAGCCAGGAATCGGATACGCATTACACGGTCCGCCTGGTCAAGGAAGGGGCCGATGTCAGTGAAGACGAAGGGCCGGTCACGTCGGGCTCGGACTACACGGTCGTCATCAATGCACCCGTCATGGGCGTCGGCGACGACCAGCTGGGCAAGAACCTGCTCAAGACCTTCATCTACACCCTGACCGAACAGGATGTCCTGCCGAAACGGGTCATCTTCTACAACGGCGGTGTCCCCTTGGTCACGGAAGGTTCGGAATCGCTGGAAGATTTGAAGAACCTCGAAGCCCAGGGCGTCGAAATCTACGCCTGCGGTGCCTGCCTCAACTACTATGGCCTGACCGACAAGGTCGCCGTCGGCTCCATTACCAACATGTTCCGTATCGTCGAAATGATGCGCACGGCCAACCGCATCGTCAAACCATAGGCCATGGAAGAAACGATTATCAAAGCCGCCATCCTCGTATCCTTTATCTTTTGCGGCTATACCTTAAAACAGCTGCGCCTTTTCGGGCGCAGCACTTTTAATACCATTTCGACGATTGTCTTCAACATCACGCTGCCGTCGGTCATCGTCGTCAACCTCAATGGCATCCATTTCGACACGCGCTATCTGCTCATCAGCCTCCTGGCCATCATCTTCAACCTGGTCATGGTCGCCATGGGCTATGCCGCCGGCCGGACGAAGGACGAAAAAGCCTTTTACATGCTCAACATGAACGGCTACAACATCGGCAATTTCGCCCTGCCTTTCGTGTCCTACTTCTTCGACAGCGCCGCCGTCCTCATCGTCTGTATTTTCGATGCCGGCAACTCCCTCATGTGCCTCGGCGGGGCCTATGGCCTGGCCCGATGTGTGCGCGGTGAGAAAGGGGAGAGCATCGTCATGATCCTGGCCAAGACGATTTTTTCGTCCATTCCGGTCTTATCGTATATCACCATGATTACCTTGTCCCTGGCCGGTTTCTCCCTGCCCCAGGTCGTCATCGACTGGGCCAAGATCCCGGCGTCGGCCAATACTTTCTTGTCCATGCTCATGATCGGCGTCGCCCTGGGCTTGTCCTTGAAAAAGGAATACCTGCACCTCATCTATACCGATGTGGGCCTGCGCCTGCTGACATCCGTCGTTATGGCGGCCTTCGTCTATTTTGCCCTCGATTATCCCATGGCCATCAAGAAAGTCATCATGGTCCTGGTCTTTGCACCGGTCGCTGGCATGGCCTGCTACTACACGGCCAAGATGAAGCTCAAAATCGAAGTGGCTGCCTGCATCAGCTCATTTTATATCCTCTTGTCCATCGTCGTCATGTCGGCCATGATCATCGCCCTGCAGTCCGTATGAGCAGTCGGCCAGTAATTCTTCTTCCAGGTCGGCCGGAATCGTCGACGGGCTGCGCGTGATGTAGTAGCTGTCGACTTTGGGCGGCTCGAAATCGAGGAGGGGAATGGCCCGCAGGCGCTTTTCGGCCAGGTCCTCTTCGATGAGGCTCTTGGGCAGGAAGGTATAGCCGATGCCGTCGGCCACGTACTGGGGCAGCTTGGTGCTGTTGTCGATTTCCAGGGGGAAGCGGTGATGGCGTGGGAACAGGTCCTGGATATAGAGGCCCACGCCCTGGAGGGCGAAATTGCAGAAGAGGTAGTCGATTTTCTGCAGGTCGTCCTTGGAAATGCCGTTGGCATATTCCGTATTGGCTGCCTGGCAGACCAGGACCAGCGAGTCTGTCCGGTAGGGGCGGCAGATATAGCCATCGCGGAACATGGCGCTGAAGGAAAAGATCGCGTCCAGCGTCCCGTCCTGGAGCTGGTGCATCATGGCCGTCGTATGGCCGATGGTGACGTGCAGGGACAGGTCCTTCTTCTCTTTGAGGAAGCTGCGGATGCGGCGCTGGAGGTGACATTCGTAAATAGTGTTAGTCGTGCCGATGTTGATTTTCTGGGCATACGTCGGCGACGACTGGATGTCCTGCAGAGCTGCCAGTTCCAACGAGACGAAGCGCTGGGCATAGTCCAGGAATTTCTGGCCCGACGGTGTCAGGTCGACTTGCTTGTGGCTTCGGATGAATAAGGGCACGCCCAGTTCCATTTCCAGGTCGCGGATGCGGTTGGTGACCGTCGATTGTGCGACGAAGAGCTGTTGTGCCGTTTTGGTGAAGTTCTTGATTTGTGCCAGGGCGATGAACGTCCGGAGTGTCGTTGTGTCCATGGCCGGACCTCCTTCAGATAATTTGATTTAATTTGATTATCGAATGAAATAAATTAAAATAATCTATTTCACAAATTGTCTACTTGTATTATATAATAACCCATGTAGAGAAACAATGAATTCAATTACAAGAAACTGGAGCTGAAATAGGATGAACAAAAAAACTGTCCCTTTTAACGAAGAACAAATCCGTTCTATCATTGCCGAACACCCGACACCGTTCCATATCTACGACGAAAAAGCCATCGTCGATAATGTCCGTAAATTGATCAAAGCCTTTGACTGGGCTTATGACTTCAAAGAATATTTTGCCGTCAAGGCTACGCCGAACCCGTACATCATGCGCCTCTTGCAGAAAGAAGGCGTCGGTGCAGACTGCAGTTCCCTGGCAGAACTGGAACTGTGCGACAAAGTCGGCATCAAAGGCCATGACATCGTCTTCTCGTCCAATGATACGCCCTATGCTGAATTCAAGCGGGCCATGGAACTGGGCGCCCTGGTCAACCTCGACGATATTTCCATGATCGAATTCATGGAAGAACGCGGACCCCTGCCGGAATGGATCTGCGCCCGCTACAATCCGGGCCCACTCCTCAAAGGCGGCAACGACATCATCGGTACGCCGGAAGAAGCCAAATACGGCATGACCCGCGAACAGATCATCGATGCCTTCCGCATCCTCAAGGATAAAGGCGTCAAACACTTCGGCCTGCACACCATGGTCGTCTCCAATGAACTCCACGTTAACGGCCTGATCAACACGGCCAAGATGATGTTTGAACTGGCTGTCGAAGTACAGAACATGCTGGGTATCAATATCGAATTCCTCGACTTCGGCGGCGGCATCGGCCTTCCCTATCGTCCGGAAGAATCGTTCATCGACTATGACGAACTCAGTGCGGGCATCAAGAAACACTTTGAAGAAATCATGGAACCGGCTGGCCTCGGCAAATGCCGCATCTCCTTCGAATGTGGCCGTGCCATCACCGGCCCTTACGGCTACCTGGTCACGACGGCTATCCATCACAAGCACATCTGGAAGGAATACATCGGCGTCGATGCCTGCATGGCCAACCTCATGCGTCCGGGCATGTACGGCTCGTACCATCACATCACGGTCATGGGCAAGGAAAATGCACCGAAAGACCACGTCTATGACGTCGCCGGTTCGCTCTGCGAAAACTGCGATAAATTCGCCATCGACCGCAGCCTGCCGGAAATCGACGACGGCGACATCCTGGTCATCCACGACACAGGCGCACACGGCCATTCCATGGGCTTCAACTACAACGGCAAGCTCCGTTCGGCTGAACTCCTGCTCCATGCTGATGGCAGCGTCGCCCAGATCCGCCGGGCTGAAACCCTGGACGACCTCTTCGCTACCCTTGATTTCTCTGATTTATAATCGAATATGAATGAAGGGCATCTCATGAATTAAAAATTTTCATGGGATACCCTTTTTTTATTGTAAAATTTTTTTGAATTTTAATCTCCTTTTAATCTTTACCCTATATACTGAACATACATCATCTCATCGTTCAAAGAGGAACAGAAAGGGGGAGCCGACCGTGATGAGCGCCTATGATATCCTGACAGGGATACAACTCTGCATGGCTATGGCCATGATCGCCTATGGCATTTACTTCCGGAAGAGCCGCATGTGCCGCCTGTGGTGGTTCGCAGGCCCCTGCGTCCTGGTTGCCATCTGGGCAGCGGCTGTATTATATTATTATACGGAATATCCTTTTTTGACGACTCTCTGTTTCCTCATGGCCTTTTTCCTGGGCCTGGGTCTGGGCCTGTGGTTCAAGAAGGGCCTGCCGGAACTGACCTATTGCCGCAAGCAGCACCGCCTTCGTTGTCCGCCCTTGCGGACGGCCCTACCGGTTAATCTCTTTTTCTGCCTGATTTTCGCCTCGTTCCAGGCCGTGGCCTACCACATGCCCTTCATCACCCATTCGTGGCTGTTCAACGAGGTCCTGGGCTTTGCGCCGGGCATCGGCATGGGCTGGCTGTGGGGACGGGGATTGGCCATGCTGTTCGATATTCCCACGCGGGGACAGCAGGTCTATAAAGATATTTAGGAGGGACTTTGTTTATGGATAGTAGTGCACGGAGAGAAAAGATTCTTCAGATTCTTCAGGAATCGTCGTCGGCCGTCACAGGGACGGCCTTATCGAAAGCCTGCAACGTCAGCCGGCAGATCGTCGTCGGCGACGTGGCTATTTTGCGCGCCCAGGGGATCGCCATCATCTCGACGCCCCGGGGCTATCAGCTGGTTACACCGGCCGCACCGGGCTGTACGCGGGTCTTCGTCTGCTGCCATGGCAGCGATTTGATGGAAGCAGAGCTCAATGCCATCGTCGATAATGGCGGCATCGTCCACAACGTCGTCATCGAACACGACGTCTATGGCAACCTGGAAGGGACCTTGAACCTTCATTCCCGCCGGGATATCCAGCAGTATATCAAGCGCATGCATGATTCCCATGCGGAAATGCTCAGTACCATCAGCGGCGGCATCCATACGCATCTCGTCGAAGCGGCGACGGAAGAAGAACTCGATGCCATCGACCAGGCCCTGCGCGACGTCGGCGTCTTATATAAGGATTGACATTTCCCCTCTATATCGGTACAATAAGGCCATGTAAATATAACTGTCATGACATGTGTACAGATGGGAGGAACTGTTGTTATGGTATTAGAACGACTGGAAGCGCTGCCCCTGGGCCGTTTCCACTATAAACTGCTGCTGGTCACGGGCCTTGGCTGGCTCTTCGACTCCATGGATACAGGGCTCATCGCCTTTATCCTGCCTGTACTGGCCAAAGAATGGGGCCTGGCACCGGGGCAGATGGGCCTCATCGGCAGCATCGGCCTCATCGGCATGGCCCTGGGCGCCGTCGTGTCCGGCACCATCGCCGACCGCATAGGCCGCAAGAAGGTCTTCACCATTACGGTCTTATTGTACAGCATCGCTTCGGCCTTCTGCGCCTTGTCCTGGAATTATCAATCCCTGCTCGTCTTCCGCTTTCTCGTCGGCTTCGGCCTGGGTGGGGAACTGCCCGTAGCGGCGACGCTCGTTTCCGAATATGCGCCGTCCCGCGTACGGGGCCGCTTCATCGTCCTCTTGGAAAGTTTCTGGGGCCTCGGCTGGATTGCAGCTGCCTGCATCGCCTATTTCTTCATTCCCCTTTATGGCTGGCGCATGGCCTTCCTCATCGGCGCCCTGCCGGCACTCTATGTCTGCCTGATCCGCATGCATATGCCCGAATCGGTCCGCTACCTGCTGGCTCATGGCCGCGTCGGCGAAGCCCGGCAGATCGTCGTCTCCCTGGAACGGCAGCTGCACGTACCCGTAGCGCCCTTCGTCAGCGAAAAGGAAACCGTGCCGGTCGTCGCCAAGGCTTCGTTCCGGGAATTGTGGAAAAAGCCCTTTGCGTCGCGGACGATCATGCTCTGGCTGGTCTGGTTCGGCATCAACTTCAGCTACTACGGCATCTTCATGTGGCTGCCTTCGCTGGTCTTCCAGCAGGGCTTTACCGTCGTCAAGACCTTTGAATACGTCCTCATCATGACCCTGGCCCAGCTGCCGGGCTATTACTGCGCGGCCTGGCTCGTCGATAAGATCGGCCGCAAATATACCCTGTCGGCGTTCCTTTTGTTCAGCGGCGTCGCCAGCTACTTCTTCGGCCATGCGTCGACGGCAGCGGCCCTCATGATGTGGGGCTCCGTCATGTCCTTCTTCAACCTCGGTGCCTGGGGCGTCCTCTATACGTATACGCCGGAACAGTATCCGACGGCTATCCGCGCCCTGGGAAGCGGCTGGGCTGCCGGCTTCGGCCGCTTTGGCGGCATGGCTGCGCCCATGATGGTCGGTGCCCTGCTGGCCCGGAGCTTCGGCTTTGCCAGTGTCTTCTACATGTTCGCCCTGGTCTTCGCCGCTGTCGCCGTCATCGTCATGAGCCTCGGCGTCGAAAGCAAGCAGAAGGACTTGGAAAGCATCAGCGAACGGCTGGTCAAGGCCAAATAAAATTTCATAGGGAAAATGTAAAAAAAGCTGTCAAAATATGCTTGACAGCTTTTTTTTTCGATGATAAAATACTTTATGTCGCATGAGTTCGGAAATGCTCGGAAATGAAGTTTTAAGTTTTACAGGATTTAAAATTTAGTTCTTGACAAAACGACATAATGTGATATACTAAACAAGCTGTTAGGGCGAAGGCCTTGGCACTTGAGGATGGGATTGAGCTTTGAAAAAAGTTCAAAAAACATCCTTGACAAGCTCTTCTGAGTTTGTTAAAATAAGCAAGTCGCCGCGACAAGCGGTGATGACGATGACCTTTGAAAACTGAACAATGAACTGAATGAACGCCAACGTGCGAGGTT
>OODQ01000827.1_pt1 | contig 18234 bp, 19 predicted proteins | sample 1671321 | NCBI WGS metagenome assembly OODQ01 (sample SAMN06348144, study PRJEB24527) | human gut metagenome | biome: human gut; feature: ankylosing spondylitis patient; material: feces | host: Homo sapiens | place: China | collected 2015-10
CACGATCAGGTAATGACCGTCGCCCGCTCCTTCAAACTGAGTCCCGCTACTCAAAACATTTTAGAAAATAAAAAACAGCAGCCGCGTTTATTCCGCGACGGCAACAACAGAATCCTCGTCTGCCGCCACCTGCAGCTAAACGAAAGCGGCAATGCCGTTTATAATAATATTTGTTTCGCCGCCAGCGCCAACAGACTGCTTTCTCTGCAGCATGGCCGCTGTGACCGTTTAAAAAATGCGCGTACGCTGGTAACAACCCTGCAGAAGCCTAATAATACGATCCCGCAGGCTTTGACCCTGATTTTAGGCAAGATCCTTGACGACAACTGCGAGGTCATCAATTATCTGGAAGAACGGCTGCAGCTTCTGTCTGCAGCTTACAGCGAACAGGATGAACATCCAGATCCCAAAGAACTGCTGCGTCTGCGCCGCAGCCTGGTCACTGCCAAACAGGCGGTCTATCCGATGCGCCGCATCGTCAGCCGCGCCTTGCGTCAGGACCCGCCTTTAGTTATCGGCAGCGATAATGCCCCCGAACTTTTGACGATCAAACTGGAAGGTGCCGTACTTACCTTATCGGTCGCCGAAGAATTACTGACTTCTCTGGAGCGGCTCTGCGTCAATGCCGCTGCTGAACGCAGCGCTGATATTCAGGCTACGCTGACTACAGTGGCAGTCATTTTCCTGCCGCTGATTTGTATCAGCAGTATTTTTGCCATGAATTTCCAGTATATGCCGGAACTGAAATCCCAATGGGGCTATCCGCTCTGCCTTGGCGTTATGGCATTGATTGCTATCTTCACGCTTAAAAAATTACAACGTAAAAAATGGTATTAATATTTCAAAATTATATTGAACCTCAAATGCGCAAAAAAAACCATCTGTACTTTAAGTACAGATGGTTTTATTAGTTTTCAGGCGTTGAATACCTTACCCGGGTTAAGAATATTTTTAGGATCAAGCGCACGCTTGATTTCTTTCATCATTTTCATTTCTACCGGCTCCGTATATTTTTCCATGGCTTCGACCTTCTTGGCTCCGATGCCATGCTCGCCGGAAAGACGACCGCCCAGACTGTAAACATAAGGATAAGCTTCAGCATGGAAACGGCTTACTTCATCTTCCCACTGCTCGTCGCTCATCTCGCCTTTCAAAATCTGGAAATGCAGATTGCCGTCGCCGGCATGAGCCAGCGTAAAGAGTTTAAAGCTGTAATTTTCTGCAACCCTGGTCAGATGGCGGATACAGTTAGCGATTTGATCGACCGGTACGACAAGATCATCAGAAGTGCTGACCAGACTCAAAACTCGCGTAGATTCCAGACAGTTGCGACGGAGCTTCCACACACGGTCATCAGCCTCTAAAACATCAGTAGCGCCGCTGGCACTGCAGATCTCGTCCAGCTGTTCCATTTTGCTTTCCAGCTCATCTTCATTAAAGGTCTCTACCGTCACAATAACATAAAAACCGTCTTCATAATGAGGCAGCTTCAATTCGCAGTAATCGCTGGAGCTGCGTACAAACGCATTATCCATAAACTCCACGCTCGTCGGATTCAACCCCGCTTTGATCAGGTTCGGCACTAAACCGACAGCTTTATCCAAATCGGTAAAGATCGCCAGCAGATCCAGTTTATACGGACACAGAGGCAGCAGCTTTAAAGTGGCTTTAGTAATAATGCCCAAAGTACCTTCACTGCCCATGATCAGCTGTTCCAGGCAATAGCCCGTCGATTTTTTCTTCAGCCGTGCGCCCACGTTAACGATATCGCCGGTAGGCGTAACTGCTTCAATCGCATAGACCTGATCGCGAGTAGTGCCGTAACGTACAGCCTTATTACCGCCTGCATTAGTGGCAATATTACCGCCGATCAGACAGCTGTCAGCGCTGCAGGGGTCGCCTGCATAGAGGAAGCCGGCCGCATTGGCTTTTTCCTGAATTTCTACTGTACGCGCGCCAGCCTCGACAACCATATACATACCTTCAGTATTCAGATCTTCGATTTTGTCCATTCGTTCCAACAGCAGAACGATACCGCCATAAACAGGGATCGCCCCGCAGGAAACACTGGTCCCGGCACTGCGTGGTGTTACCGGCACATTATATTGATTGGCGATTTTCATGACTGCCGCAACTTCTTCTGTGCTGCCAGGCCAAACTACGACCTCCGGCAGATGATGATAACGGGGATCAGTTTCCTCGTCAGTTTTGTACTTTTCAAGGGTTTCGGCATCGGTCCTTACATACTCCGCGCCCAAAGCCGTTTGCAGAGCTGCTACCACTTCTGCGCTGACCGGTTCGTATTTACTCATAACTTCCATTCCTTTCTACTGTCCTACAAAATAAGATTTTATCTTTTCCGCAGCATACTGCCGCTGCAGTTCAATAACTTACAGATCAAAGATCTTGCCCGGGTTCAAAATCAGCTGCGGGTCCATCGCCGCCTTGATCGTGCGCATGATCGCCAGCTCGCCGGCCGGGGTATATGTTTCCATTTCTCTGAGTTTTTTTGCGCCGATACCATGCTCGCCGGCCAGACGCCCGCCGATGCTGTAAGCATAAGTATAAACCTCTTTATGGAAAGCTTCCACTTTGTTTTCCCATTCTTCGTCGCTCAATTCGCATTTGCATAAAACGATATGCAGATTCCCGTCGCCGATATGCGCGTTGATTTTGACCGGGAAAGGATATTTTTCGCCTATTTTCATAATAAACTTGATCGTACCGGCGATCTCATTAACAGGAACTACCACGTCGTCCGTCAGGGAAACCAGACTGATCAGACGTACAGACTCCTGACAGTTGCGGCGCATATCCCAAATACGTTCATCGGCTTCCAGCACATCGACAGCGCCGGCAGCACTGCACAACTCATCCAGCTGCTCCATTTTCAGATCCAGCTCGTCCTCGCTGAAAGTCTCCACTGTGATGATAACATAAATGCCGTTCTCATAATGAGGGGCTCCCTTAAACTCCAGATATTCGGCCGTACCGCGCACATAGGAATTATCCATATACTCCACACTGGTCGGATTAATGCCGGCCTGCATGATTTTCGGCACTACGTCCAAGGCCTGCTCCGGATCGCTGAACACAGCCAGCAGATCAAATCTGTAAGGCGGGATCGGCTGCAGCTTAAGCGTCGCCTTAGTGATAATGCCCAGCGTGCCCTCACTGCCCATGATCAGCTGTTCCAGGCAGTACCCGGTCGATTTTTTCTTTAAACGTGCTCCCAGCTCTACGATCTCACCAGTCGGTGTTACGACCTCGACAGCGTAAACCTGGTCACGGGTCACACCGTAACGCACCGCTTTATTGCCGCCGGCATTAGTGGCAATGTTACCGCCGATCAGACAGCTTTCAGCGCTGCAGGGGTCGCCTGCATACAGAAAACCAGCCTCATTGGCATATTTTTGAATATCGACAGTACGCACACCGGCTTCAACCTCCATATACATGCCTTCGGCATTCAGCTCGATGATCTTGTTCAACCGTTCCATTAAAAGGACAATACCGCCGCATACAGGAATAGCGCCGCCAGCCAGACTGGTGCCGCCGCTGCGGACAGTGACCGGCACATCATATGTATTGGCCAGCTTGATAACAGCCGCGATCTCCTGCGCGTCCTTCGGCAGAACAACCGCCTCCGGCAGATGGAACTTGCGCGGATCAGTTTCTTCGTCAGTCTGATACTGCTCTAATTTTTCAGGCTCGGTCAAAACGTATTCAGCACCGACGATAGTCTTTAAAGCGTCCAGCACTGCTTCCGTTACGGGAGCGTAAATTTTCATATTTCATCTTTCCTTTCCTTCTGTACTGCCAGCTCGGCAGGCGTAATCTCCGGGTGCTTATACCGAGTTTTCTGATCGGGTTTTAAACGTCCCAGGCTGATAGCATTCTGCGGACACCAGTGCGCACAGCCGAAGCAATGCACACACTCGCTGCCAAAAGCAGGCTTACCAGCTGCCATAGTTATATTGCCCGCGGGGCAGACCTCGGCACAAATGCCGCAGCCGACACATTTATCATCAGCACAGCTCAGCTTACCGAACTGCTTGATCTTATCCAGCACCCACATACCGGCAGCTGTACCGCCATACTTCCACAAAAAACCACGATCCAGATGCTGATAATTATCATACTTATTTTTGATATTACGGGCGATCAGTCCCAATTCAGCCGGAGCGTTGCGCAGCAGCTTCTCCTGACGTGCCTGCGGCGAAGGAAAGACGATACTGTTATCAGGCAGCGCCACCTGAGCGCCATATGATAACCGCAGCTCACGCTGCTTTAAAAGCTCTTTCCCCTGACCCAGTGCCTGTCCGGACATCGCGCCCATAGTCACTACTAAAAAGATATACTGAGGCACCATTTTCACCTGCTGCAGAAAAGCCTCCACTACAGGCGGCAGCGCCATACAATAAACAGGGCAGACGATACCGACAACTTCGTCCTGCACCTCGTAAGGCGCTTTTAAATAACCGGTAATGCCTTCCAGCCGGCACTGCTCCAGTTCCTGCGCGATACTTTTAGCGGCATACAGGCTGTTACCTGTGCCACTCAAATAAAAAATCACTGCCATGAGGTTCGCCTCGCTTCTTTGATAATCCGTCAAACGGCAGATAAATAACCGCTTCCATTATATACCAAATGAAGTTGGATAGTCAAAAACGACATATGATCCAAATTTATCTTCCTACTTTTAAACTCAGTCATCTTACGAATTCGGTATTTTCTATATTTTCTTGATTTTCCACAGTTAAACTTGCTATAATATAGAGAAACAAGAATCAGATCAATTGGAGGAATCTAAATGGCAGCAGCAAAAACAAAAGCCCGCATAGATGTAAAATATCTCGCTGAACAACTATTAAATTGCCGTTTGGAAGCCGGACTGAACCAGGCCGAAGCGGCGGCAAAAATAGGCGTTGCCCCTTCTAATTATTTTTATTATGAAACAGCCAACGCCATTAAGCCTACCGAAAAATTTATCTCTAAAATAATGCAGGCATACGGAAAACCGCGCGACTTTTTTATAAAAATCGTTGAACAGGAAGATGATCTCAACTATCTTCTGCCCGCAGAAATCAAAGCCTGGGCAAAGAGTGAAGAAGCTATTCCCTATATCCTGATGGCGCACGCCAAATATGCCGCAGATAAACTGTCGGAGAAAAAAACGGAATAGACCCTAAAGCAAGCAGCTTAACCGCTGCCTGCTTTTTTATTTAGACCGGAAAATAAAAAAATGGGGCTGGATCCTAAGACCCAGCCCCTAAAATTTACCATGTATACCGATTATCACATCGCTATTCCCTACGCCATGATAAGCACCTATATCAAACATTTTTGCATTATATCTTATTCCTGCATAAGCATCGCCATTGTCAATATTATATAAAGTCCCGAAATCAACTTTACCAAGACGCTGCCTGTTTTTGCTTTTCGCCTCAGCCGCTACAGCTTTATTAAAAGCTTCCGTCATATCCAGCACAGTCTGCTGCGATCTGTCGATAACGAGCTTGCCCTGCTCAAACTTTTGTGTTTCTTCCAGCTGTGGCTGAAATACAGTTTCCTGCCCATTGTATTTAACTATTATCTTATTTTCCGCATCAGTTATTTCAACATCAGTTTTTTCACCATTTACCTTCGGCACATAAGTGATTGCCTGCTGCTCACTATTTTTTACTGCTGCAATAAAAACAGAACGCTCCCGATAGTCCTTAACAGTCGCTGTCAACACTGCCAGTTGCTGCTTATAAGCAGGTACATATTTTTGATAACAGCAAACAAAGCCAACCATAAATACCAGCAGACAAAGTAATAAATACTGCACATATTTATTGCCGCAAAACTGTTTTAATAAATCAATCATACTCCTCACCATCTGCTGCTATAACCGCGAGTATCCAGATGCAGCCAGTCGCCATAACAGCCAATGCCTAATTCAGAGCCATCGATACCATGCCAACCAGCAGCAGTCAGTACCATCGTCAGCAGCTGTGCAGCCGTGTAATCTTTGCCTGCGACATGAATATCAGCGGCACAGCCTCTGGTGTGATAACTGCCTACAGCACCGCCGCAGGCAGTATTGACGCCATCATCTACCGTTCGGAAACCGGATTTAAAGCTGGTGCCGTATTCTGCATGATATTTAGTAGTGTTAATGACCCAATCCGGATCACATTCACGCAGACTATCCAGAATTCTGAACAATTTTTCTGTTTTACTGTCATTAGTGCACAGCCGTCCCATTTCGTCATCCCATGCATAAACATTTTTATTTCTGCGCCAGCAATCCCATTCACTCACGCTCCAGTGTTTACTTACATACATTATTCTCACCTTCTTTACATCTTACGTCAGTTGTTTCTGCTTCATCAGGGATACCGTTATTATTGCGGTCGATCATGATTTTAGCAGCAGCTATTTTATCGGTAACATACCGCAGCAGTGCCAAAATACCAGCTGATCCCAATACATTGACCCCTTTTAACAGCATGTCTAAATCTAATATATTAAAGAACAGCCATTGATAAACCCAACCAATTAAAAACAACGTAAAAAGCAGGCATAAATAAATGCACACGAAATTGATCATGTGCATCTGCCTGACATTATAAATATTAAGTTTATCGCTTACTACCTGCATCCCGCTCAAAAAACATCCGACAAAACTACGCCACATCACTGCATTTCTCCCTGCGGGCTTGTCGGCAGCTTTTCCAGTTTTTTCATCAAATCTGTGCAAATGCCATTGCCGCCCAATGCGTGGTAAGCGTTATAAATACGGTGAAATTTATAACGCTTTTCTACCGGCATATAGCCCTGCATGGTATATCTTTCGTGCGCCTGATCGATACGGTCATTAAGAAGGGAACACAAACCTTCTTTGATCGCCAGAAAATCATCGTCACGTTTTTTAGTCTCCGCTTCGCGCTGCTGCTGCACCTTTTTCGCCTCATCCTGCATCCTAAGGACCACCGCCGAAAGAAATGTTACTACAACGCCAGTAATAATCTGTAAAATTACCTCCATTTATACACCTTCTTTTTATTTCATATAAAACTTATTGATACTTTATACCATGTCAAACTACTTAAAAATTTACTGCTTACGTTTAAATCCAGCAACCGGAATAATAAAACCGAGTACTGTGAATATCCAATTTGTTGTTAAAAGATAACCTGTAAGTGCAACAAAAATAGCAGTTACTGTTGCCATAAACAATCTTTTCTTATCATAATAATCGAATATGATAAGCAATGTTGGAATGGCAATACATGCTCTTAATGTATTGTAGGCCAGAAACATATACGTTAAACTAAATAATTCTGTACTAGTCAATATACATGCAACTAATAGTACTATACTCATTGCTATCTTTCCCCATATCATTTTTTTCCCAAACATCTTGCAGGGTATAGCAGCCATCGCACATAAATTTGAATCTAATGTAGCCATCAAAGTTGAAGTAACACAAATTATTAATACAATATTTAAAACACCAGAAGAATACTGTACAGGTAAAGACCACATATCACCATTACCGCCACAACAAAAACCAATTATACCAAAAATAAACGGAATTATAGCAAAACCATAACTTGCTCCTATAAAACATTTTTTTACATTCTCCCTAGGAATAGAAAATGCTCTCTGCCACAACGTCATATCTGAATATACCCCAGAGAGTAATCCTAAAGCCGTAATTGCACCAAAGGATTTAAACATATCCCAACTTGATTGAGCAGAAACCCCACCAAAATTTATTTCACCTTTAACATTTGCAAGCAATGCCACTGCACATATCAACATAATCACATATTTATAAGCATCAGTTATAATTGAAGTCTTCAACCCATGCTTCCAGACTAATAGTACTGCAAATACCGATAACCCTATAGCTATCAACATCTTATCTTTTATGAACACATTTAATAACATTTGCATTCCAATTATTTGCGTACACGATGAACATAAAACAATAAGAATATATATTGCTAAATGAGTATATTGCTGATAAACAGGACTTGACTTCAGTGCATCCATCACTGTGTAGCCTTCAATCCTTTGCCTTACATAGCTTGCAACATATCCAAATAACATCAAAGTAAAAAAATTAGGTAAAAAAAACATCAAAAAACCAGCCAGACCGTTTGCATATGCCTGCTGAGAACTTATAAATATTGCTGGCGCCCATATCCAAGATGACGCGATAGACGTAGTATATTTAAATATACTACCTTCCGTCCATTTAAAAAAATATTTCATTCTATTCCCACCTTTTAAAATTACTGGGGGTTCTTTCTAATCTAGGAACTAATCTTGTTGGCGATCTATAAACACCCCACATCATTCTTTCATCTTGAGTTACATCACAAATAAATCTGTGCATTTCAGGTTTATCATCTAATATTGTTCTATCCCAATACTGGGTGAAGGCAATATTATTAAATTCAGCAGTGTCAAAAAATGAAACAAGTTTATGTACCGGAAATATCATATAATACAGTTCATCCCTGCCATGAAAATACATACTACCGAAATTAATCAAACGAATAATATGATCATTACTATCTACCGGTTTATCCAAAAGTTTACCGTATTCTAATACCTGGTTATATAGTCTATCCCTATCAGGAATAGTATTCATATTCTCATAAAAAGAAATAGCATCCGACAAAGTTGTTCTTCTCTTTTCGTCAGGAGAAAAAAGAAGATCTGCTACATCACCATGTAGCAGATCTTCAAACTTATAAACATCGCAAATATCGCCAAATTTTATGATATTAATACCCTGTTTTAACATCCATTCATAAAACATAGTCCCGTCTCTAATACTGCGATCATCACAAACAACAGAAAATGGAACTTTTGCTTTTATATATGCACATATGATAAATGTAGAGTCAATACCACCTGACCACAAAATATTTTTATATCCAAGATTCTTTGCCCGTTCCAAAGAATAGTTCTCCAAAGTATTATCTGTATAACGTGGAATTTCATGAAGTTTTTTAACATCCCAATATCCAAATCTGTCCATTACTTTTCTGCAATATACATGAAATTCAGTTATTTCTCTGTAAGTCTGGATTATACGGATTAAATCACAAAGATCTTTTTTCATCTTTCGCCCCTTCAAGGATTAAATAATTTTTTCTGTACCACTCTTTAAACCATGAATACATTTTTTTATAAAACCTGCATTCTCTGTCATGATATAAAGATTTTACACACCCAGCACCACACATATCGTAAACAGAACATATTTTACAAAGAGGAAACTCTCTATCAATCAAATTTTGCTGACATTCAAGCCAATCATCTTGTAATATAGTATTCCTAATATAAAGACAATTAAAACGATTTCCATTTGTATCTACCCTTAGGCAGCGACTATTTGCACAAAATGTTTCACCATATTGATAATCGTTATGTAATACATACCTAAGGCCCTTAAATAATCCTTCATATCTTTTGTTAATGATTTTAAATCTAACAATATCCGAAAGATAATTGTTCAGACACTTTTTATACTGTTCAAACACGCTATCATACTCTGAATCAGTTAAAGCATATTCTTGGTTATCTTTGTTTGTATAATGTACAAAATGTGGATAAAAAAATAGATACGAACCTGTAAACAAGCTGTATCTGCCAAAATCATCTAATATTTTTTCTATATTTATATTTTTATGACTAAGAGTACACGATACGCCAATGTTTCGATAACCCATCAAAAAAGCAAATGGCTCAAACTTTCTAATATCATTACCATCGTAAGATATTAGAATTTTAAAATTATGTTCCTGAAAATAACTCATATATTGATTCAATAAAACACCATTTGTATGAACAGTGAACTCAGCTGCTTTTACATTATCAACAACCTTTTTTATATCATCCATATATAAAGTAGGTTCTCCACCTTTAAAAACAATAGAATATTCACCTTGTTTTAAAAAATTAATAAGTTCATCTGAAATATGCTCTTCTTTTTCACTGCTTTCCCTATGACAGTACGGACAATTCAAATTACATTTACTGCCCAAATAAATTATTATTTTCGTCATGACTGTAATCCTAAATTAAAACAATAATCATTCCAAACAGTATACCATTTACGGCCTAATTTTATTTTTGCATATCCTATATAGCCAAATGGATAAATTCTAAATGTACCTATTCCATTTTTTAATCTTATTCTCGTTGGATTACACAGACCAGCAGTACATTCAATTAAAACTTCTTCATTATCAACATCTCTCGTCAATGCTTGCTTAAATAAACTTTGATATTTTTTCACAGTAAATTCGATATAATCTTTTCCATCTTCACAAATTATGGGTGTAAGAGTATTCCCATAAATAAGTTCACCAAAATTATCGGCATGATATTCTTTATCATTTACAACCAATGCATAGTCATCCCATAACAGCCTGCGTGGAAAAATCCCATCCAATATGCTAATAGGATTAATAGTATATTCCAAATCAGACTCAATCAAGATATTCTCTTTTGTACAGACACAAATATTCAAAATTATGTCTTTCACATCATTTGAAATCACACCTGTATCCAATCTTGCTAATGTTTTGTATCCATATAAATGTATCATTGTAGCATAATCTTGTTTCGTAGCTACTCCCAACCGATTTAAATTTATCCATACGCAAGACGCTAAATAACCTTTTTGAAATTGTTTAGCATAAGTAATCCCATCGTTTTTTACACAAAGTGCATAAGATGTATACGATTCTAATTTTTGAATACAATCAAATTCAACAATACTAAAATTATCTTCATTTTCATCCGACTTCGTTTTATCTGAAATTTTATCTTTTAAAAATTCAAGTTTTTCTTTTCTATATTTTGCAGTTACAGTATCATTAATTATCTTGAAATCAAGTTTATCCACTATGCATGGCATATCATTCTCACTAACAGATTCCTTTTCCAAATCAGGTATAGCAACCATATTATTATAATACACAGAAAACATTATTTATCACCTGCAATCTCAATATTTATATCGTCTACAAACACATCACACTTATTTTTCAGTAAAATACTATATCCATAAGTTTCATATTGCTGTACCTGAAACTTGTATTCATGAATCACTGAATTTATGTCTTTCATAAACATGGTTTTATTTCGTGATACATTTTCAAAAGTATCTTTTCCATATATCGTATTAAAAATTGAATCAACTGAAAAAACAGCACCATTTCCAAAAACCAAATTAATTTTAGAACGATCTTTTTTTATACTCAAAACTTCTACTAATCTATTATTTTTATCTATAATTTTCATGCCAACTTCTAAAAACTCTATTGAAACCATTCCTTGCTCAGTAAGTATTTTTCCTTTAATTATCATCTTCCATTACTTCTTTCTATAGAATTATTTATTTTTTTGACATAATTAATAATGGGGATAACCATAGCCTTTTTTAACATACAATAGGTTGACTTACCATTTTTATTTTCTACTAACTTACAACCGCTTCTACAAGTACCAAAGCCCTCGCAGTTTTTACAAGCTTGGTGATTTTTATATGTGTTGTCTGTAGCTAAATTATTCATAATAACATCAAAAAGCTGATCATAAATTGTTCCTATATTCTTCGCTACATTATGACATGGATATAAATTACCCTGTAGATCCATATTCAAAATTGAAAGTCCATTTCCACAATAACTGGCATGTCCCCGCCATCTATCTTCATCCTGAGAAATTTTATCCATAATGCTTCTCAAATAATATAATTTGCAACTGTCATTAAAATTAAAATAATCAACGTTATTAACGTATTCATCAAGCTCACTTACTATTTCACTCATTTCCTTTTCAACCCTGTCGAAATCGATATCAAGTAATCCTTTATCCATTGATTCTGCAGGAATTAACTCATCTAAATTCACTTTCACATGATAGCCATGTATAAAATAATATTCATTTGAGATTTCTTGAAAAAACTCTAAAATTTGTTTTGGATACGCTTTTCCTGAAACAACACCTGTTAAACATAAATTTTGGATTTTTAAAATTCTGTTTCTTTGCTCCTTTTCAGCAAAAACGTCATATCCTCTTGTATCAATTGTATAACAACCATCCCAACTAATAGCTACACCAAAATTATTTTCGTTAAAAAATTTCACTATATTATCTGTTATAGCTTTTCCATTAGAGATAATGTGATATTCAAATTGTACACTATGGCGCCGATTGAGTTCACCCACTATCTCTTTAATATTTTCAAAATATAAAAGGGGCTCGCCGCCATAAAAAACTATTCTTAATTTATGTTCTTTATTCTCATAAGCGGTTTCACACATAAAATCATAAATATCTGGGTTAATAATATTTTTTATTTGTGTATTTACTGACGAATGTTGAATACAATAACTGCAGTTCATATTGCAACTATTACCTAATATAATAAACAATGTTTTTGTATACCTTTTCAAAAATTTCATATTTTAAATTCTCCTTAGTCGCAGTCACAGGTGCAATCACAATTAGATGAATACTTATTTTCTTCAATTGTATGAGTATGACTTTTATTCACTAATTCCTGTAATAGTTTTTTTAAAGTATAAGTTCCAGCACTAACTCCTACATAATTTTTTTGGTAATATGATGTATATTTAAAATCATCATATTGTCCCCAAGAACCTGTATATTCATCTATTGCATTTACTGTACCATTTATTTTATATCTTCTATATGGTACAGTACTTCCATTTACAGAAATATTCGACCCATCATTCATACCTATCGGTAACGTTAAATTACGTTTATCATAATCAGTAACTCTACCTTTTTTATCTACAGTAAGATAGGGAACAGTAAACGTAGCACCGTTGCCGAGAGCAGCAGCAGCGGTGTCACCCACTGTGCCGGCAGCAACTTTATCCGGCAAGTCAAGTTGCAACTCCACTTGTCCATCGTTACCAACCGCTCCGCTACCAGTAACATCACCTGTAACTTCGATATTATTAAATCGAGCGATCTTCTCCCACACAACCGAACCATCATTAATTTCAGTTGCACTGACCTTCCAGTCAGGTTCGTTCGTTGCTGAATAACCGCCAGTCTTTACTTTTGCCTCAATACCTTTCGGCATATTCGGGCTTCTTACTATATGACCTTCCTGATATTCTGTTTCCGGCTGCCATAAACCATCCACAAGGCATTCCAGTGTTTCGTGTTCATTCTTCATATAGGCCTGCAGATCGTCCTGTGTTGTCGGTGTCGCAGAACCTTCATACATAAAGTATTTTTTTATGTCTTTTATAAATTTAGGTATTTGCATTTTATACCAGCTCCCTTCTAAATCCCTGCCAGGTCAAATCACAAACTGCTTCTATCGGCTTTCCTTCCGCATCGATGATCTGAATCTTGCACGGGTTGCGTGTGATAATTTTTACATTTGCCACCGATGCCACACTCTGAATAGCATTGATCCGCACTGAAGTCGTGTAATAATACGGTGTTTTGATCGGCAGCGTCAGACCTTCCGCCGGAATCAGCAGATTACTGAAATTCTCCACCCTGTCCGGAACGTCGATAATTGCGTTCAGCTTTGCGATCTCCGCTCTGGCATCAGCTTCAGGCAATGAATGAACCTCCAAATGGAGTGAATCTGTTGCGTTGATAACTATTTTACCGGTATACGGTTTAAAAATACCGCTGAAGCGCCAGTAACTATTCAAAGCCTCTCCCCAGGCCATTTCCTGTGGTTTTGACCAGGCTAAACTGCCGCTTCCAAGACAATATTTGACTGTATATGGCGAATTCAAACCATACTCAAGCCACAGCTGCCCGCCAGCCAGCGGCTGCAGATGCGACAGCACCAACAGCTCGTCATTGATCGATTTCCCTTTCAGTACACCGTTTTCCACAACACCGTCATGCTCAACTTTTTCCCAGTTATTTTCGGCCAAGTCGACCTTCCAAAGCACATTTTCTTCCAGCGGGTCGCCCAGATTCAAAACAGCATATGCCGCATTGACGCTCTCGTTGCCGCCGTTATCCACTGCCTTGATCATAACAGTGTGCACGCCCTGGCGCAGTGCCTGCGTTTCAAAAGGCTGCGACGTAATGACGCCGCTATGCAGCTCAAAAGCCGTCTGCCACTGCGGATTGCTGCCCTGCGTATACTTGATTTTAAAGCCTGCGATATCATTGACCTTCGGATAACCAAAATTCCACCAAAAGCGACGCGTACCATCCGGCAGCAATTCCGCATCCAGCAAAGCAACATCCGGCGGCGGCCTGTCTTTACCTGTTATCTCTGCCAGCTTGATCGCCGGCGCGCCCTTCACACCGTCACGACTGACCGCCTGCACCGACACCCAATAAGACCCCTGCTGCAAACCTGTCAGCGTCGCACTGGTATCAAAGGTCGACGAGTACGTTTTATAACTCTTGCCGTCCCGCGATAAACTGACTGAATAGTGATCCAGATATGCATAATACATATCGTCCCACGTAATATCCATACCCATCTGCAAAATGCCTTCTGCACTGGTCCAGCTGTTTTCTTCCACGGTCAGCCCCGTTACCGAAGGCGGCGTAGTAGTATAAGGCGGCTTGGAATTAGTATAATCCGGCATCACGATCGGCGCACCCAGCTCGTCATTATAAATCGACGGATTATACTGCCTGCAGGTCAGCTGATAAGTACCGGCATTAGTTTCATCGATCTCCGTGATACGAAACGGCATTTTACTGAAAATACCGCCGTAAGAAACCGTAATAACGTCGCCGCATTCCAAACTCATGCCCTGCGTCGCCACACTGAACGAAACCGATATCGAACAGGTCTTGTTCAAATCACGATACAACCTGGCTACACGCAGCGCCTGATTCTGCGAAGTACATCCCGCCAGCGTGATCGTTTTTTCAATAATACGGCCATCCTGCTCCAGCTGCGCTTCCAGATCTTCGACTACGACCTTGATCTCCGTCCAGTTCTGCGACGGATCAAAATAACCGATCTTATAACGGTTCGGCGTTTCTTCCAGCGAAGTCTGCGTGATCGACAGACTGTCTTTGATAATCGTTGTATCGTCAAAAGCATAGCAGGGAGTTTCTTCCTTCTCCACCCGCAGCGCGATCTGCCTGTTCAAGGTCAAAAATAAACCACCAACCGCCAGCATGGAACTCAGCTGTTCGATCGGTGTTTTCTGCGAATCTAAAATAATATTCAGTTTATAACGCGGAGCTTTCTGTTTCACGCCCTCGGCATCCAGATATTCCACTTTTTCATCACAATAGGCCGCTACGTCCTTAAAACTGTCGTCGTCGATCATAGTTTCTGAAATCCAGTGCCCTGTGCCATATCTTTTATTTGTCAAAAAATCTCTGATGATCCAGGCCGGGTTTTCGCTGTATTCCCTGACCCATCCAGAACCGTTCCAAACCTTGACCAGCTGCCCCTGCACTATACAGTTGACTGTCGGGTTGCCGCCGCTCAGCCTGCCGCTTGCCACCAGATCAGTCCTGATCCAGGCAGTGTTAGTGTAACCGCCTACGTCATTAAAATTATCAGGAGCAACACAATCGTTAAAAGCAAAGCTGCCGATCGCATAGCCGCGATTATCCAGCACTACCATATTACTGCGAGCCGGATCTGCCGGATCGCAATAGCAGCCCACAGGCTTAGACGAACTAAACTGCATATTTTTAGCGTTGATGCCTTTGCTGGTTCTGTCATCAACTGCGCCGTCTATCTTCCAGCCATTGCCGCACTCGTTCCTGATCTTTTCGATAACTGTCGACAAAAGCGCCGCCTGCTGATCCTGGCTCTCAACATCCTTCAGCGCATATGTATTTGTCTTACCGCCAGCCTTGAGATATAAAGTATTGCCAATGCGATAGACTGCCGCATCCTGATGCTGGATATTATAGATACTGATATTAGTATCATTTTTTATAAGTTCTTCGTTGGCACAGACGTTATACACGCCCTTGATACCGCCCTCACAGATAATGACATCCTTCTGCAGATACCTTTCCCCGTTATAAGGGTTATGCCATACTTGCAAACCGCCCCATTTTCTAGTACCATAGATTACAGGAATAACTGCATCCTGTGAGATGTCGTTGGTTGTAGTGCTGAACTTGCTGTAATCATCCTGACTGTAGTCACCGTCAAGGTTGCCGAAGGCGTTTGGTTTTTGTGTTACTGACCATAAGGTGGAAGCGATTGACATACCGTACATGCCACCTTGTATAAATGTACATGCCTTATTAAATGCACCAAACCATCCTTGAGCAGCACCATATCCACCCAAAGCAAATCCCGCTATCGTAAATGCTATTTTGCCTGTTTTCTTCCCTTTTCCCAAACTCTCACCTACTTTCTTCTAGGAGTTGATTTTTATGAAAACACTTATTTCGTTACTTACAATACTTTTAACTTTTTCTCATTCTGCTTATGCAGAAATAACAAAAAAAACAATTCCATTTGATAATACGATCCAAATACAAAGTTATCATAAAGACAAAAATGTTAAACTCCCGCAAATTCTAATTTTCAAAAAATATGGCACAGACTATTATTTACTTGGAAAAAATGCTTTTCGAACTATCAATTATTTAACTTCTCTTGAAAATGCAAAAATTAAAATCAATAATAAAATATACTCTATTGATTACAGAACTTATGATTTTTCATCCAATTTTTCTTTTAAATTTGATGATGAAATTTTAAATGAAATAAAAACTGCCAATAATATCCAAATACAATTACCAATTCATACAACTGTTGATACCGAAATCGTTAACTATTATAATTTTTCAATACCCAAAAACATTATTGACGAATGGAAGCAAGTCATCGCAATGGAATAAACCAACATCATTTTATGCTGTAAAAAAGAACTGAGTTCGATATTGTATCGGACGCAGTTCTTTTAATTTGTGATATACGTTTCTGATCTTCTTGATGACCGTCGTTAAAAATGTTGCCTGATGAGTTTGGTCGCCAACATCCTTCTGCAGATATCTTTCGCCGTTATAGGGGTTATGCCATACTTGCAAACCGCCCCATTTTCTAGTACCATAGATTACAGGAATAACTGCATCCTGTGAGATGTCGTTCGTTGTAGTGCTGAACTTACTGTAATCATCCTGACTGTAGTCACCGTCAAGGTTGCCGAAGGCATTTGGTTTTTGTGTTACTGACCATAAGGTGGAAGCGATACTGGCACCATAGATGCCACCAACAAACCATTTTAATCCCTTTCCCCACCAGTTACTATTAATACCTACAGTTGCACCTAAGGCAAAACCTGCAACAGTAAATAATATCTTACCTGTTTTTTTACCTTTACCCAAATTTTAACCTACTTTCTTTTAGGAGTTGATTTTGTGTTAAAAAAAGTGTTATTTTTTTGCTTTTGTATTTTTTTCACTAGTACCGCAAATGCAGAAATCAAAGAATTTACTAATTCATTTGATAACATGAAATGTATTTATAGCCTCAGTGAAAAAACAAAAGTTCAGTTTCCTAAATTTTTTATATTTAGAAAATTAATCAGACCAGAAAATACTACATACTATATCTCTATAAAAAATAATAATGATGTTAGTAAAATGTTGAGCAATTTTGAAGATATAAAAATAAAAATTGATGATGGCAGCCTTTATTCTTGCCCCACAACTATCTCCACACTATCAGACCTTACTACTCAAGCAACAATTTTGTTAGATGATAAAATAATAAATAGTTTTGCTAATACACAAAAAATTACTTTCCAAATTCCTGTATTCATGGAACGCTCATCTATAATTGAATCTTACTATCATATTGAGTTACCTCAACCAGTTCTTGCCGAATGGAAGCAAGTTATCGCCATGGAATAATATCAAATAATTTTATGCTGTAAAAAAGAACTGAGTTCGATATTGTATCGAACTCAGTTCTTTTATTTTGTGATATACATTTTTGATCTTCTTGATGACCGTCGTTAAAAATGTTGCCTGATGATCGTGGCTGCCAACATCCTTCTGCAGATATCTTTCGCCGTTATAGAGGTTATGCCATACTTGCAAACCGCCCCATTTTCTAATACCATAGATTACAGAAATAACTGCATCCTGTGAGATGTCGTTGGTTGTAGTGCTGAACTTACTGTAATCATCCTGACTGTAGTCACCGTCAAGGTTGCCGAAGGCATTTGGTTTTTGTGTTACTGACCATAAGGTGGAAGCGAT
>OODQ01000836.1_pt1 | contig 18097 bp, 17 predicted proteins | sample 1671321 | NCBI WGS metagenome assembly OODQ01 (sample SAMN06348144, study PRJEB24527) | human gut metagenome | biome: human gut; feature: ankylosing spondylitis patient; material: feces | host: Homo sapiens | place: China | collected 2015-10
ACGACATGCAGGCGTTCGGCACCGCGCTTGACGAGCTGTACGGTGCGCGTATTGAAGCCGCAGTGCGCAAGGAGGGCGAAAACCTGTGCATCGGCTTTCTGTCCGACTGTATTGATGAGGCTTATGCACCGGGAGCCGACGGCCTGACCGCCGGTGTGATCGGTCTGCTGTGCGATCTGCTGTACAACCCGTATCTGCAGGACGGCCTGTTCTGCGCCGCCTATGCAGAGGGAGAGCGCGGCAACCTGATCGACCGCATTGCTGCCCTTAAAAATGATCCGCGTTCGTGGGCGCCGCGCCGGCTGAATGAGATCATGTGCGAAAACGAGGACTACGGCAAGTCCGCGCTTGGTACGATCGAGCAGGCGGAGCGCATTACATCGGAAACGCTGTACGCGGCCTATCGCCGCGCGCTGAGTGAGGCGCAGGTGGAGCTGTTCTACTGCGGTACGATGATGCCGGACGAGGTGGAAGCGCGCTTCATGGCAACGCCGCTGGCCCAGCCGCGCGAGGGCACGCTGTATCAGCCGCACACGGTCGTGCAGGCGCGGCCTGTTGGTGACGTTCGTGAGGTCGTTGAGGATGCCGAGGTAACCCAGGGCAAGCTGTCACTCGGCTTCCGCACCGGCGGTGCATCACTGACCGGCGGAGAACCGGCGGCGTACTGGATGTTCCAGACCATCTACGGCGGCTCGACAAGCGCGAAGCTGTTCCTCAACGTGCGAGAGAAAAAGTCGCTGTGCTACTATGCAAGCGCACAGTTTGTAGCATCTAAGGGACTGATGATCGTGGGCTCCGGCATCGAGAACAGAAATTTCGAGGTCGCACGCGATGAAATCCTGCACCAGTTGGATTTGTGCCGTGCAGGCGAAATTACGGACGCAGAACTCGAAAGCGCACGCAAAACGCTGGTCAACGGCTGGCGCACTATGCTCGACGACCCGCTTACACTCGAGCGCTACTGGATGGGACAGGCGGCCGCAGGCACGCTTGTATCGCCCGAGGCGCGCATCGAGCAGGTGGCCGACATCACGCGCGAGCAGGTCATTGCCGCGGCACAGGGCACAGCGCTTGACACGGTATTCTTTATGAAGGGAGCGGCAAAATGACAAAGAATGATTCCGCTCTGCACGAGAGTATGCAGACCCGCACGCTGGCAAACGGTCTGCGCATCTGCTATCTGCCCAAGGAGGGCTTCAGCAAGACCTTCGCCATTCTGGCGACCGATTTCGGTTCGGTGGACGCATCGTTCACCTTTGAGGGCAAGCGGTATGACACACCGGCGGGCGTTGCGCACTTCCTTGAGCATAAGATGTTCGAGGATGAGGACGGCAATGCACTGCAGAAATTCGCCCGCACCGGTGCAAGTCCGAACGCCTTCACAAGCCACACCATGACGGCGTATCACTTTTCCTGCACCGACCGGTTTGAGGAGAATCTGGAGATTCTGCTTAAATTCGTGTTCACGCCGTACTTCACGGATGAAAACGTGGAGAAGGAACGCGGCATTATCAATCAGGAGATCCGCATGGTAGAGGACACACCCAATTGGGAGGTGTTCGTCGGCGCGTATGAGGGCCTGTACCGCAATCATCCGGTGCGCGTGTCCATTCCGGGCAGCGAGGAGAGCATTTCGCATATTACACCGGAGCTGCTGTACACCTGTCACCGTGCGTTTTACAGTCCGAAGAACATGGCGCTCGTGGTGTGCGGCACAGCGGACTTTGAGCAGGTATGCCGCATGGCAGAGGAGATTTCACCGCAGGACGCACCGGAGATCGGTCAGCGTCATTACGGCGAGCGCCGCGCGGAAGTCCATCAGCCGGTTGTGACGCGCAAAATGCAGGTGTCGCTGCCGCAGTGTATGGTCGGCTTTAAGGACGTACCGGTTCCGGCAGGCGAAAGCCGCCTGCGCCGCAGTCTGATCGGTGATCTGGCGGTGCGTATTCTGTGCGGCGATACCTCTCCGCTGTATGCAAAGCTGTACGAAAAGCGGCTGCTCGGACGCGATTTTGATGTGGATTACTCGCTTATTCCGGATGGCGCATGCGCGATCCTCGGCGGTGAGAGCCGAGATCCGGCGGCTGTGCGCGAAGCGCTTGAGCGGGAGACTGCACGGCTGGCGCAGGAGGGCATCGAGCCGAAGTTGTTCCGCCGCATGAAGAACGCGCTGTACGGCATGCGTTTGCGTATGCTGGATGTGCCCGATCTATATGCACGGCAGGAGATCGCTTCTGTTTTTGCAGGCGAGCATTATCTAGATTTTGCCGGGCTGTTTGACACCATTCATGCGGAGGATGTGCAGGAAATGTTCCGCCGCTGGGCACAGCCGAACCGCTCGACCATGTCGGTGGTAGAGCCGAAGTAACGATAGAAAGAAGAAAGATCATGGAACACACAATTTCATTTCCGGCGCTCGGCCTGAGCCTTGACATCAACCGTGTCGCTGTCAATCTGTTCGGCAAGGATATTTACTGGTATGGCATTATTATCTGTCTGGGCTTTGTGTTGGCGGCGCTGTATGTCAATCGACGGACGAAGGAGTTCGGCGTTACGTCGGACAATCTGATGGACTGCCTGATCATCTGTGTGCCGGTCGGCATCATCTGCGCTCGTATTTACTATGTGGCATTTGAATGGGGCTATTACAGCCAGCATCCGAATGAGATCATCGCCATCTGGAAGGGCGGCATCGCAATTTACGGTGCGGTCATCGGTGTTGTAATCGCACTGGCGGTGTACAGCAGAATGAAGAAACTGTCGTTTGCCAGCCTGTGCGATCTGGCGGCGTTCGGTCTGCTGATCGGTCAGTGCATCGGAAGATGGGGCAACTTTGTCAACGGTGAGGCACATGGAGGTGCAACCTCTCTGCCGTGGGGCATGAGCATTGACGGTGCCTCTCCGGTGCATCCGACCTTCCTGTATGAGTCGCTGTGGAATCTGGTGGGCTTTATTGCACTGCATTTCTACTCGAAGAAGCGCAAGTTTGGGGGCGAAATGGCGCTGCTGTATGTAGCGTGGTACGGTTTGGGACGTGCGTGGATCGAGGGCCTGCGGACGGACAGCCTGTATCTCGGCCCGGTGCGCGTATCGCAGCTGCTGGCCGGCATAAGCTGCATTGCAGCGATTGTTGTGCTGGTACGGCAGTATAACCGCTTCAAGGTTGAAAAGGCGTTCTACGCGCCGGAGCAGGACAAGGCGGACGAGAAAAAAGGCGAATAACATTTCACGATAAAGGAGAACGACAATATGAGTGCAGTAAGGATGGGCGGCAAGGCACTGTCCGCGAAGGTGCGCGGCAGCATTCTGGCAGAGACCGAGGCGCTGAAAAAGCAGGGTGTAACGCCGGGTCTGGCGGTTATTATCGTCGGCAACGATCCGGCGAGCGAGATTTACGTCCGCAATAAGGAGCGCGCGTGTGAGCAGTGCGGCTTTTACAGCGAGAAGTACGCGCTTCCCGAGGAGACCACACAGGAGGAGCTGCTTGGTCTGATCGCGCAGCTCAACGAAAGTCCGGCAATTTCGGGCATCCTGTGCCAGATGCCGGTGCCGAAGCATATTTCCGAGCAGGCGGTCATCGACGCCATCGATCCGAAGAAGGACGTGGACGCGTTCCATCCGGTCAATGTCGGCAAGATCATGGTTGGCAATTTTGATTTCGTGCCGTGCACGCCCGCGGGTGTCATGGAGCTGCTCGACGAGTACAAGATCGACCCGAAGGGCAAGGAGTGCGTCGTAGTCGGCCGCTCGAATATCGTCGGCAAGCCGATGAGCATGCTGCTGCTGCACCGTCACGGCACGGTTACCATTTGCCACAGCCGCACGCAGGATCTCGCAGAGGTGTGCCGCCGTGCGGATATTCTGGTAGCCGCTGTCGGCAAGGCAGGCTTTATTACGCCGGATATGGTCAAGGAGGGCGCAGTGGTGATTGACGTTGGCATCAACCGCAACGCCGAGGGCAAGGTTTGCGGCGATGTGGCGCCGGAGGTTATGGAAAAGGCCTCTTACATGACGCCGGTTCCGGGCGGAGCCGGTCCGATGACCATCACCATGCTGATGAAGAATACGCTCAAGGCGGCAAAGCTCCAGCACGGCATTCAGTAAACAAAAACCGCCCGTATCCGGGTTGACAATCCGGGTGCGGGCGGGTATACTAAAGATAACGAAAGGTGCTGCCGGTAGACGGTCAGCACCTAAAGAAAACGGAAGAAATAACCGCAATCATTGGGAGTGAGAGGCGGTTATTTCTTCTTTGGTCCTAAAATACGCTCAATAAGTACAAGTATCACTACACGAATTACGAGATATTCCATAAAACCACCCCCTTTACAGGGGCAAGACTTAACCGCCTACCGCAGGCGCGGCAGCACCTTTCTTAACGACAAGTATAACAGAAATCGACTGCTTTTGCAATCCCACCAAATTTCGGCGGGATTGTTTTTATTTTGTAAATTAGAAAAGATTGACCTTTGTCCGGATTCATTCTATAATAAAACTAATGAGTTAACCGCAACATACGGTTTATCACGTCAGGGGAGGACGAATACAATGGATATGAAGAAGCTTGCCGGCGATAAGGCGGCAGAGTATGTAAAGGACGGCATGGTTGTTGGTCTGGGCACCGGTTCCACTGCGTACCACATGGTAAATGCAGTAGGCGAGATGGTAAAGAACGGCCTGAAGATTCAGGCGATCCCGACCTCCAAGGCTACCGAGGCACAGGCGCGCGAGCTGGGCATCCCGCTGCTGACCATCGACGAGCTGGATCATGTTGATCTGGCAATCGACGGCGTAGATGAGATCGACCCGCAGTTCAACGCCATCAAGGGCGGCGGCGGTGCGCTGTACCGCGAGAAGGTCGTTGCATCCATGGCGAAGGAAGTTATCTGGATCATGGACGAGTCCAAGCTGGTAGACAAGATCGGCGCTTTCCATCTGCCGGTTGAGATCGCACAGTACGGCTCCAAGCAGGCGATGGAGCGCATGGCAGCTTACGGCTGGAATCCGGTTCTGCGTGTACGCGACGGCAAGACCTTCGTTACCGATAACGGCAACTTTATCGCTGATCTGCACCTCGGCGCAGGCTTTGACATTCAGGACGTTTACTCCAAGCTGACCGGCATGCTCGGCGTGCTGGAGCATGGTCTGTTCCTCAACATGTGCAAGCGCATGATCGTCGGCCACTCCAACGGTGAGGTTCAGGTCATCGAAAATCCGTCCAAGTAAGCGCAGCTGAAAGGCAGGAGAATTAATGATGGATCAGAACGATCAGAACGACCGCTTCGACAGATTCGACCGCTTTGAGCCGGACTTCAGCCGGTTCGAAAGTGCCTCGGACCGCAGTGAGCGCTCGAGCAGCCTCGACCGCAGTGAGCGTCCCGCACGCACAGGCAGACGTCAGTCGGCACGTCCGGTGCGTTCCGGCATGCGTATGGGCAAAGGCAAGCCGATGCGCAGAGCATCGGTTAAGCTGAACTACCGCATGGTGCTCTGCATTGCCGTGCTGGTACTGCTTTTGCTGACGATCATCTTCGGCGGACTGTTCAAGTCCCGCGGCAGTAAAATTGCGGACCTGAACTCGCAGATCGAAACACTGAATAAGGATAAGGACAATCTGTCCGCACAGATCGGTGCGCTGACGCAGGAGAATCAGACCCTGCAGAGCAGCATCACCGCAACGCTTCCTGCGGCTAAGACCGCAGAGACCAACAGCATCGTGGATCTGATCCCGATGCTGAACGACGGCGTTTATGTAGTACAGAGCACCGGCTCGCAGCTTCGCTACATCAGCGTTCCGAAGGGCTACCTGCAGGACAAGCTGGGCGAGTACCGCGATGACGCTTCCGGCTATGCCGCCTCCACCGGCGATGCACCGATCTGCCAGTACTATGTGCTGTTCACCGACCGCGTGATCGGTCTTGCAGAGGGCGACACCGGCTTTGTCAGCACCGACCGCAGCGCAACCGGCTCGACGAGCACGATTCCGTCCGGCTTCTATGATTTTGTTGCTTCGTTCTTCAACAACAGCAGCAATACCGCGGCTTCCGGCAGAAGCTCGGATAACAGCTCTGACAGTTCGGGCGACAGCAGTGCGTCCGACAATTCGTCTGACAGCAGCGCTTCCTCCGCATCTGCGGATGCAAACGCATAATCTGCGGAAAAATTAAAAAAATCAGAGGCATGGACTTGACAGTTCGTGCCTCTTGTGATATGCTATTAAAAGCCGCATTGTGCATAGGCTTTTGTAAGTGTGTATCAAACGATGCACCGCCGTGCCAAGCGTGACTCTACAACGAAAGAGAGGGAAAACACATGTATGCCATTCTGAAAACTGGCGGCAAGCAGTACAAGGTATCCGAGGGCGACGTAATCTACGTTGAGAAGCTCGGCGTAGAGGACGGTGCTACCGTATCCTTTGACGAGGTTCTGGTAGTAGGCGAGGGTGATTCCATCACCGTAGGCGCTCCGTACGTTTCCGGCGCGGTTGTAACCGGCACGGTTGAGAAGACCGGCAAGGGCAAGAAGATCAACATCTTCAAGATGAAGCCGAAGAAGGGTTATCGCCGTCGTCAGGGTCATCGTCAGCCGTACACCAAGGTGACCATCGCGTCCATCAAGGCGTAAGACCGTGACCAAAGTCACTTTTTCGCTGCAGGAGGATAAAATCCTCGCGGTGGATATTCTCGGCCACGCAGGCTATGCGGAGGAAGGGGAAGACATCGTTTGCGCAGCGATCTCCAGTGCGGTTATGCTGACGCATGCGCTGCTGTATGATGTACAGCATATTCCGGTCGATACTCTCATCGAGGATGACGGAGCGCATATCCGCTTTACGTTGCCGAAAGGCGATGTAGAACGCGGGCAGGATGCACTTTGTGCTCTGAAGCTGCATTTTTCCGAACTGGAACAAAATTATTCTGATTTCTTGAACGTAATGGAGGTGCAAGCAGATGCTGAAGATTAGCTTACAGTTTTTCGCTCATAAAAAGGGCGTTGGTTCGACCAAGAACGGTCGTGATTCCGAGTCCAAGCGACTGGGTGTAAAGCGTGCAGACGGTCAGACCGTACCGGCAGGCAACATCCTGGTTCGCCAGCGCGGCACCAAGATCCACCCGGGTGTGAATGTTGGCCGCGGTAAGGACGACACCCTGTTCGCAAAGGTTGAGGGCGTTGTTCGCTTCGAGCGTCTGGGTAAGGACCGCAAGCAGGTTTCCGTTTACCCGCAGTAATTATAGCGATTGCAGTATAGGGGGCTTCAAAAGCCCCCTATATTCAAATTCCGGTTCCTTGCGAAACCGAAATTTGATACCCCAACGGCGCCGCACAATGCGGCTGGGTCGGGGTAACAAAACATCCGGCAAAGCTGGACGTTTTGTTGCGGCACGGAGTGCCGCGATTAAATGATTGCGCCGGAGGCGCAATTCGCTGCGGCGAGCCAATGGCTCGATTTTCCGTCCGGAAAATCTGCCATGTGGTTGCAGTTTGCAAGCAAACTGGTATTTTATTGTCCCAGACTTCGTCTGGGATTTTGTTGATTTTAGATAGATATTACACCTTTGAGAAGAAAGGAGGACTACCATGTTTATTGATATTGCAAAAATCAAGATCGTATCCGGCAAGGGCGGTGACGGCAAGGTTGGTTTCCACCGCGAAAAGTATGTGGCGGCCGGCGGTCCGGACGGCGGCGACGGCGGCCGCGGCGGCTCGGTCATCTTCAAGGTGGACGACAATCTGTCCACGCTGCTCGATTTCCGTTACAAGAAAAAGTATGTCGCGGCTCCCGGTGAGCCGGGCGGCGGTAAGCGCTGCAAGGGCAAGGATGGTGCGGATCTGATCATTCGTGTACCGCGCGGCACGATCATCCGTGACCAGAAAACCGGTCAGGTCATGAAGGATATGTCCGACAGCGAGCCGTTTGTAGCAGCCAAGGGCGGCAACGGCGGCTGGGGCAACACGCATTTTGCAACGCCGACGCGTCAGGCGCCGCGTTTTGCCAAGCCGGGTCTGCCGGGTGTCGAGCGCGATATTATCCTCGAACTGAAGCTGCTGGCCGATGTCGGCCTGGTCGGCTTCCCGAATGTCGGCAAGTCCACGCTGCTGAGCATGGTCTCGGCGGCGCGCCCGAAGATTGCAAACTACCACTTCACGACTCTGGTGCCCAACCTCGGCGTGGTTTCGGTTGGTGAGGAGCAGAACTTCGTCATGGCCGACATTCCGGGCATTATCGAGGGCGCGAGCGAGGGTGCCGGTCTGGGCCACGACTTCCTGCGCCACATTGACCGCTGTCGTCTGCTGCTGCATCTGGTTGACGCGGCAGGCAGCGAGGGCCGCGACCCGATCGACGACATTGAGAAGATCAACGCAGAGCTTGCCGGCTACAGCGAATTTCTGGCAGCACGTCCGCAGATCATTGTTGCCAACAAGACCGACCTGCTGGGCGATGACCGCGAGTCGGTTGAGAAGATCCGCAAGTACGCAGAGGAGCACGGCTTCCTGTTTGCGGAGCTGTCCGCGGCGACCAATCAGGGCGTCAAGGAGCTGATGAACCTGACGTGGCACGAGCTGCAGCAGCTGCCGCCGGTATTCATCTACGAGCCGGAGTTCGTCGAGGTCGAGGAGAAGGCCGCAACCGAGAACGACTGGACCATCGAGCGCGACGGCGACGCATACGTTGTCACCGGTGCATGGGTGGACAAGATTATGGGCTCGGTCAACATCGACGACTATGAATCCCGCCAGTATATGGATCGTATGCTCCAGTCTGCAGGCATTTACGCCAAGCTGGAGGAAATGGGCATCGAGGAGGGCGCTCCGGTCGTGATCGGAGAGTTCGAGTTCGAGTACGTTTACTAAACTGGGTGAAAGAGGACCTTTGGGTCCTCTTTTTTTCATATCGTGCGGTTGATTCAGAGTGAAGAGAACGTGCGGGAGTAGCATAATGCAATATCACTAAAAAATCATATTGTCCTATGTTCAATCTGCCAAAGTAGTGCTATAATAAAAGCATAATGCACAAAAGGAGAGCTGACAAACTGTGCAACAACAAAAGAACGATAAAACAACCTGCCTGTTGCTTGCGCTGACCACGATTTTCTGGGGCAGCCTGTACACGGCAAGCAAGGTGCTGCTCGATGTGATTCAGCCGTTCACGCTTCTGTGCCTGCGCTACATCATCGCAGCCATCGCCATGACCATCCTGCAGCGCCTGCGTAAGCCCGACCCGAACGGCAAGCCGCGCAGGATCAAGGGCGGTGACTGGAAATATGTTATCATGTTCGGTCTGGGCGGCTATGTGCTGTCCATCGGTCTGCAGCAGTACGGCACCAAGCTGGCGGGAGCATCGCTGGCATCGCTCATCAACTGCATGAACCCGATCGCCATCTGCTTCTTTGCGGTGCTGCTGCTGCATGAGCGCATGACGATGAAGAAGGTCGTCTGCATTGTCAGCGCGGTTGCCGGTGCGGTCTGCATTGTCGGCGGAGACGCCGGCGGCGGTCATATCCTCGGCATAGCGCTTTCACTCGGTTCGGTGCTGACGTGGAGTGCGTTGAGCGTGTTCATGCGCTCGTTCTCGCAGAAGTATGACGCGCTGACCGTCACGACCTACGGTATTTACGTTGCCGCTATCGGTACGCTGCCGCTGATGCTCCGCGAGATCATCACCCACCCGGAGATGGACTTCCTGCACGCGAAGTACATCCTTGTGCTGTTTTATGTGGCGATTTTCTGCACGACCATTCCGCATTCGCTGTGGAATTACTGTCTCTCCCGTGCAGAGGCGAGCACCTGTTCTCTGTTTTACCCGATTCAGCCGCTCACCTCGATGGTGCTCGGTGTCCTGCTGCTGAACGAGCACATGACGGTCGGCTTTATTGCCGGTGCGGTGCTTATCGTGTTCGGTGTGCTGTATTCAACGCTCGGCAAAGAGAAAACCAGATGAGACGCCTTGGCTATGCCCGATGCTACAGGTTAAGCTGAAAAATCCTCCTGTCTTCAGAAAGAAGGCAGGAGGATTTTTGCAATCATTCAAAACGGCGAAAGAGAGATGACGATGAAGCCCAAAGAGTAAAAACACGGGGATGCAGTCCGGATCGTGACAGATTGCAGCCGGTTTACCGAATTTACAATCCCAAATCCTTAAACCGCGAATACATGGACTGTGCGCCGTACAGTGCCGCCACCGGATTGTGCTGCAGTACCCGGTCCTTGACGATCATAACCGTTGTCGGAACCTTGCTGTGGCGCAGAAACAGGGTATCATGTCCGACGCACAGACCGATCACGATGTTGAAATCACAGCCGTGCGAGGCAAGCGTCTTGGCCTGCATGATCGGGTTGCACATGGATTCGTGGCCGTAGCCGCCGTTGAGCTTTTTCTCGTTCGGTACGCCGATCTCGGTCTTGTCCTGTGCACCGACCTTGCAGCCGACCGTGAAATATTCGATGCCCTTTGCCTTGAGAATACGGGCGAAGATAGAAGCCTCCCGCATCAGACCGACACAGGACGCGATGCCGATCTTTTTATAACCCATGCGCTTGATGAACTCGATGGTTTCCTCGACACGGGTCAGGCGGCCGTAAAACTCGCCTTCAATGCACGCGGAGGTGCGGGCAATCAGACCCTGTTCCGGGTCGTTGCGGTAGATTTCAAGTGTTTCCTCGAGCAGTGCCTTATCTACGTTCGTCGTCAGGCAGAACGGCGGGTACTGCTCCTCGCTGGCCGAACGGCAGCCGAGTCTGCTGCAGTCCGAGCAGCTGTGTGTGCATTTCAGTTCCGACATAATCCTTTCCTCCCTGTAAAAACAATGTTATGCCTTTGCGTTTGTGTCCTGTGCGGGCTTGGTGATTTTGCCGCTGCAGCAGTCGTCCTCAGCCTCGGCTGCTGCTGCCGGCTGGAAGCTGGCAGAGGAGGCCTTTGTGGATTTAGTGGCGGTATCGGTGGAAGCGTCGCTCTCCGGTGCATCCGGAACATCATCGAAGAAGATATATGCATTGTCTGCGAACTTGGTCGCATCGGTGCCTTCCTTGAGCACGCCAATCTTGGTCAGCTCTTCGGCGTTCTGCTTGAGTGCGTCATAGCCGCCCTGAACCGAAGGCTTGTAGTTGTAGGTCTTGAGAATCTGTGCGCAGAAGTCCACATCACCGGAGACATACTCCTTTTCGGTGATGATCTTTGCAGTCTCGTCCGGGTTTTCCTGTACCCACTGAGATGCCTTCTGTACGGCACGGGTGAAGGCTGCTGCAGCCTTCGGGTTCTCCTCAGCCAGCTTGCTGGTGACGAATGCTGCGCAGCAGTACTCGTCCTTGTACTCGGGGTCGGTTGCAGTGTCGATGAGAGCGGTCAGACCGTACTGCTCCTCTGCAATAGAAGCCGCCGGGTCGCCGAGTGCGATTGCGTCAACGGCACCGTTCTGCAGTGCCTGTGCCAAATCGTTGCGGGAGTAAACCGAGAATTCAACCTCCATGTTCTGGTCGGTCACGCCGATGCCTGCCGCGCTCAGCGAGCGCTTGGAGACAACGGTTGCCGCGTCAGCCAGACCGGGTACGCCGATCTTCTTGCCCTTGAGGTCGGCAACGCTCTTGATGTCGCTGTCACCGGGGACGAGCAGCTTGGTGCAGCCGGTGTGGATGCCGGTGGTGAACTTGATGGGCAGGCCGTTCTCGATGGGCTGAAGCATTTTACCGAGCAGCTCCATGCCGACATCGACTTGATCTGCGCCGATGGCTTCGCCAACGTGAGCCGCATCGACCGTTACCTGCTCGAGTTCAATGTTTTCATCCGCGAAGTAACCGTTCTCGATCGCCATGTAGATCGGAGCGCCGCAGAGATTGCCGTGGTAGGCAAAACGCAGATGGGTTACGCCGCTGTCTGAAGCGGAATCCGCTGCCGCGGAAGCGTCCGAATTGCTGCTCGAACCGCCGCAGGCGGTAAGCGAGAGTGTCAGTGAAGCTGCGAGAAGTCCGCTTGCCACTCGAAATAAAATACCGTTCTTTTTCATGGGTTTCTGTCCTTTCAAGGAAAATATATAATAAAAGTAATAATAATGAACGTACGTTCTTTAATGCGATCTTAAATGTAGTAGTTAGGTTCTTTGATTGTGCCGCCGTAATGGAGCTGACGAAGGATCTCTGCACGGTAGTGAAGAAAATCCTCCGAGCTGCGTGCTCTCGGGCGAGCAAGCCGGATATCCAACGTACCGGTGATGCGTCCCGGTCGGGGTGTCATAACGACCACCTTATCCGAAAGATACACGGCCTCGTCCACATCATGCGTTACCATGATGGCGGTCATGCCGGTCTCCTTCCAGATGCGCAGGATCTCGTCCTGCATGTTCATGCGGGTGAAGGCATCGAGTGCACCGAGCGGCTCATCGAGCAGGAGCACCTTGGGCTTGCCGACGAGTGCTCTTGCGAGAGACGCGCGCTGGCACATGCCGCCGGAAAGCTGGTGCGGATACGAATGCTCGAAGCCCTTGAGACCGACCATTTCGATGAACTCGTCTACGCGGTCCTTTTCCTGCTTGTAGATGCCGCGGGCGCGCAGGCCGAACGCGATGTTATCGTAAATCGACAGCCACGGGAACAGCGTGTGCTCCTGAAACATGAAGCCGCGGTCTGCACCGGGGGCCTTGATAGGTGTGCTGTCCAGCGTCAGGCTGCCGTCGTCCATCGGAATCAGACCGGAGATCAAACGCAGCAGCGTGGACTTGCCGCAGCCGGACGGTCCGATGAGCGACACGAACGAACCGGCGGGAATATCGAGCGAAACATTGTCGAGAGCGGTAATGCGCTCTCCGGTGGGATTGACAAAATGCTTGGATACACCCGAAATCGAAATACTTCCTACCATTTGATAACTCCTTTCTGCCATGCGAGCACGCGGTCGCGGAATTTGAACAGCAGCGTGATGAGAATGAAGAAGGTGACTGCAATGATGATCAGTCCGGCATATACGTTGGCATATGCCATCATTTCCTTCTGCCAGTTGATGTACCAGCCGATGCCGTACTTGGCACCGAGCATTTCGGCGGTGACGAGCGTGATGAACGACGAGCAGGTGCCGTTGAACAGGCCGAGGAACATATGCGGCATAGCCGCCGGAATGCCGACCTTGGCAATGCGGTAGAAGCTGCCCGCGCCGAGCGTCGAGGAGACTTCAAAGTACGAGTTGGGGATGGAAGCGATGCCGCTGCTGGTGAGCACGGTAGTCGGGAACCACACAGCCAGCGCAATCAGGAAGGCACTGGCGGAAACCGCAGTCGGGAAAGCGATGAGCACCAGCGGGATCCACGCGGTGGACGGGATCGGGCCGAGCACGCGGACGAGCGGCTGTACCCAGTAGGCGAAGGTCTTGTTGAAGCCGATGGCGATACCGGTCAGCATGCCGACTACCGCACCGCCGAGCCAGCCGAAGAACAGCAGGCGTGCCGAGTATGCAAGGCAGGTCGCGAGGAACGCGCTGTCCTCAACGAGAACGCCGAACACACGGTCGAGCGAGGGGAAGTACAGCACCGGCAGAATCGCAAACTTGGCGGTCAGCAGGTTGAGGATGTTCAGCACCAGAACCGCTCCTGCATAGAACAGTGCGCTGTACGACAGCTTATCGCGTACCTTGGTGTTGCCGAGCGATATCAGCAGGGCAATCACATACACGGCCAGTCCGATGAGCAGCGCCCATGTAAGATAGGGATGTTCTGCGGCAGGGTGCTGCGCGGAATCCGGCAGCAGAGTATCGCAGGCGAGCGCCAGCAGAATGGAGAGAACTGGCAGTGATTTAACAAAATGCTTCACAAGGGAGAGCTCCTTTCGACAAAAAAAGGCAGAAGACGTATGCCTTCCGCCAGGATGGTTTATGCGCGTTATTCGCACATTCGCCAGGTCACAAGGGAACGCATACACGAGCAGCGGTGCATACACATACAGCAGCGATTCATACAGTACATTCGGCTCATGACAGGTTCTCCTTTCAATTCATATAAATCCTATCGGGTTTTGGTGATTGAAAGTATAGACTTGAATATCCTAATTGTCAATAGGAATACTGTGATTTTGGATAGTATGCCAAAAACAATTTGTCTGAAAGAGAGAATTTGTCGGTTTTCATAAAGAACCAATGCAGCAGGATTTCTTATGGGATCGGGTGGCTGAATCCATGCTTTTGTGTTACAATATTTACAGGTGATGAATATGATTTTTAAACCGCGTCCGCTCAGCAGAACCATGCTGGATGACGCTTCGCTTGTCCGCGATAAGCAGCACTGCCGCCGGATCGGTCCGTGCGGTGTTGGGCGCCGGGCATTATATTTGAACAGTTATTTTATTGACCGGCATTATTATGTGCCGTTTTCCGCCATTACGCGGGCATTTAAGTTTATAGAAGAAGGCACCGGCGGTGTCCGGGGGGTGCTCGCAGGCAGAGCCTGTCTGCTTGTGGAGTATGACGGCGGCATGCAGCAGGTGTGCTGTTTCAAGTACGAGGATCAGATCGACGAGCTGCTGCGCGTGCTGCACAAGATACATCCGGAGATTCCGTGCGTCAGCGAGGAAGAGGAGGCCGAACTCGAGGTCGAGTGCGAGCGCCGGAGAGCGGAAGAACGCCGACGACCGCCACTCAGCATACGCGCCGAGCGGGAGATTGAGGAGCTGGAGAATGCGATCGCGTATCTCGAGCGCAAGCCCGAGCTGTACAAGCGGCTCAGTCGTGCAGCCAAACGGCGGCGCAACTACCAGAGCAGGAGTGCAGGATATCGGTGGGCGGCTGCAGCGATCATGGTGCTCGGGGCGACGGCGCTGATTTACGGCGTGGTGTCGCTCGTGTGCCGCGGTTTCTCCGGCGGATACCTGCTGCTGTGCCTGCTGGCGGCAGCTTTCCTGTTTGGCGGATGGCGCCTGCTGCCGACGGCACGCAACAACAATGCGGCTGTTCTGCGCGGGGATAAGCAGGCGCGGGTACAGATGCAGAACTATATCGATCGGTTTCCGGCATTTCCGCTGCCCGCACGGTACGCGCACCCGATCGTGCTGCGCCGTATGCAGCAGGCCATCGCGGAAGGCCATGCGCTGAATGTCATGGAGGCGCTTGAGGTCGTCAAGGCCGATCTGCAGACCATGAATGCGGATATGCAGGTCTCGCAGGAGGAATACGCCGAGATTTCTACGATCAAGCCTCTGTTTCTGAATGCGGATTATAAGTAAGAAATCCGGCCTGAGGCTTGCAAATCTGTTGACAACAGTATGGTTTCTCCCGTATAATAAATTCAGTAAAATGAAGTCGAAAAAGAGGGGATGGACGGATATGCTGTGTAAAAACAGAACATGCGGCGTTCCGTTGAATCAAATAGGAAAACGATGAAAACCAAGGACCTTCTGCCAGCAAAAATGGCAGAAGGTCCCTTTTTTTAGGGAGGAAACTGATATGATCGAAAATTGGAATGACGTCCATATCGTACCGGAATTCAGCGATCAGGGTGTGGACTGCTACCGTCTGGCGGGCGGCAGCTTTGTCAATGAATACTACATCGTCTCGGAGGCAGAGACCCGCAAGCTGATGAACCATCCGGAGGTTGTCGGCTACGAGGTGTATGCGTCGCTCGTGACGGCTACCTCGCAGATGATGTACTACCTCAAGGAGCAGAAAAAGATCACTTCGGCGAACATTCTGTCCATTCTGCGCGGCGCACTCAACTACCCGCTCGAGGAAAGCTGCTATAAGGAGCATATCCGCGTGCATGACATCAGCTTTATGTCCAGTGAGCGCGTGTTTGGCGAGAATGATGAGATGTCGCTTGATATCAAGTACTGCAAGCTGACCATGGTGCCCAACAGCACGCTGATGATCGGCGATATCATCGCCTCGGGCGAGACACTTGTGCAGTGCCTGCGTTATGTCACTGACTATTACCGCAAGCAGAGTGCCAAGCTGCGCAACATTCTGCTGTTTACCATCGGCGGTACCCAGGGCATTGAAATCCTCGAAAAGCTGACTAGGGAAATCCGTACCTACTGGCCGGACTTTGAGGGATTCATCACCGTGTACTACGAGGGCGTTTTCAGCTGCTACGAGGAAGGCGACAAGGGCGTTTCCGGCATCAACCGTGCGCTCATCGACTTTTACTGGAAGGGCGGCATCGTGGCGCCGGAGTTCCGCCGTCAGACGCTTTCCATGCAGAATCCGCTGTTTGAGAAGTGCACGATCTACGATGGCGGCGCACGCCGCTATGAAATCCACGAGCACATTGAAGAGGTGCTGGAATTCTGGAACGGCATTCTCGCGCGTGCCGACAAGATCGACAAGCAGGCGCTGCTGGAGGAAAAACTGGGTCATGCGCTGCCGATTTCCTATGAGGACTGGCTGAAGGACTGCCATTACGAAAAGCTGGACGCAAAGCTGACGCGCTGGCTGTATCAGCAGGAGCGCGGCTTTGTCGAGAGCCTGAAGGACGTAACGCTGAAGGAGATCGCGCGTCAGCGCATTGACGAGTTCACCACGACGCTCAAAAAGTACATTCTTTAATAAATAAGGCAACACCACACAATGAAAGCTGCGGCGCTTTGCGGAAATTTTGTACCCTGATGTCGTTACGATTTCACGGTAATACAGCAAGTATTACCGCAAAACCGCGCCTGATCAGGATGCAAAATTTGCCCGCAAATCGCGCTTGTTCAATTATGCGGTATTGCCACAAAAGGGGATAAGAATCTATGAAAAATGACAACACATCGGTCGATATCGACTTTGCGGAAGCGGCCGTGCCGCATTATGCGCGCCGCGGCATCGTAACCATGTTCATGATCATGCTGGGCTTCACCTTCTTCTCGGCCAGCATGTGGGTCGGCAAGGAGCTGGCAGACGGACTGGATTTCGGCGGCTTTATCATCTCTATGATCATCGGCGGCCTGATCCTGAGCCTGTACACCGGTCTGCTCGGTTACGTCGGCGCGGAAACCGGCATGAGCCTTGACCTGTTGGCACGCAAAGCCTTCGGTGCAAAAGGCTCGTACCTGCCGAGCGCGATGATCTCGTTTACGCAGATCGGCTGGTTCGGCGTCGGTATCGCCATGTTTGCCATTCCGGTTGCAAATGAGCTGCTCGGCGGTAGCACAGCGGCAGAATGGGTGCTCGTTATCATTGCGGGTGTGTGCATGACGGCCTCGGCGTATTTCGGCATCAAATCGCTGACGCTCATCAGCTATATTGCGGTTCCGCTGGTTGCAATCCTGGGTACGGTTGCCATGGTGATGGCAGTTAAACAGGGCAACGGCACGCTGATTGATCAGTTTGCCAAGTCCAGCGGTACGCTGACCGTTGTCGGCGGCGCCGGTCTGGTTATCGGCTCGTTTGTCTCCGGCGGCACGGCAACGCCGAACTTCTCCCGCTTTGCCCGCAACGGCAAGGTTGGTGCGATCACGACCGTTATCGCGTTCTTTATCGGCAACTCGCTGATGTTTTTCTTCGGCGGTATTTCGTCGGTCTACGTCGGCGGCAATGACATTTTTGAGGTTATGATCAACCTCGGTCTGTTCTATCTGGCGATTCTGGTCCTCGGTCTCAACATCTGGACCACGAACGACAACGCGCTGTACACCGCCGGTCTGGGTCTGGCGAACATCTTCGGCCAGAGAAAGAAGCCGATGGTGCTGATATCCGGTATTGTCGGCACGGTGCTGTCGGTCTGGCTATACTGGAACTTCTGCGGCTGGCTGAATATCCTCAACTGCACACTGCCGCCGGTCGGCATTATTCTGGTGATGAGCTTCTTTATGAACCGAGAGAAGTACAACGACATGGAGATCACCGAAACGGTGAACTGGTTTGCGGTTATCGGCGTTCTGCTGGGCGCTGTGGTGGCAAATCTGGTTCCGTGGGGTATCGCATCCATCAACGGCATGATCGTTGCTGCTGTGTGCTATCTGGTCGGCAGCAAGGCGAAAAAATAAGCAGAATTAAAAAAATCCTCGTTTAACCCAAGGTCAGCCGAACTTGCTGACCTTGCGGTTTAATCGGGGATTTTTTATTTTTGCAAATGCCTCGTTCAGCATGGTCTCAGTACCGGACGGTCTGAAATCGTGTAGCTGACCAGATCGCTGCTGTGCAAAA
>OODQ01000862.1_pt1 | contig 17597 bp, 9 predicted proteins | sample 1671321 | NCBI WGS metagenome assembly OODQ01 (sample SAMN06348144, study PRJEB24527) | human gut metagenome | biome: human gut; feature: ankylosing spondylitis patient; material: feces | host: Homo sapiens | place: China | collected 2015-10
ATTTCCCGACTGAGGTCGGCGGTGCAGGCGGCGATGTGCTGTCCTACGTCATGGCCGTGGAGGAACTGAGCAAGGTCTGCGGCACCACCGGTGTCATCGTCTCTGCTCATACCAGCCTGTGCGCTGCCCCCATTTACGAGAACGGCACCCCCGAGCAGAAGGCTAAGTACCTGCCGAAGCTGTGCAGCGGCGAGTGGCTGGGTGCTTTCGGCCTGACCGAGCCGGGCGCTGGTACCGATGCGCAGGGTCAGCAGACCATTGCCAAGGAAGATGGCGATTACTGGGTGCTGAACGGCTCCAAGATCTTCATCACTAATGCAGGCTTTGCTGATGTCTTCATCGTCATCGCCGTTACCGATAACGTGCTGGATAAGCGCGGCCGTCCCACCAAGCTCTGCTCCGCCTTCATCGTGGAGCGCACCGACCCGGGCTTCTCTGTTGGTAAGGCAGAGGACAAGATGGGTATCCGCGGTTCTTCTACCTGCGAGCTGATCTTTGAGGATTGCCGTATCCCGAAGGATCGTATGCTGGGCGTGCGCGGCAAGGGCTTCCAGCTGGCAATGGCTACGCTGGACGGCGGCCGTATCGGCATCGCTTCTCAGGCTCTGGGCATCGCCGAGGGCGCTCTGGAGGAGACCATTGCTTACGTCAAGGAGCGCAAGCAGTTCGGCCGTGCTATTGCTGCTTTCCAGAACACCCAGTTCGAGCTGGCTGAGATGAAGGCTCGTGTTGAGGCTGCTAAGTATCTGGTTTATGCTGCCGCTCTGAAGAAGCAGCAGGCTATGGATGGCGCAAAGGTTCGTTACAGCGTCGAGGCTGCACAGGCTAAGCTGATCGCAGCCCGCACTGCAAGCGATGTGACCCGCCGCTGCCTGCAGCTGTTCGGTGGTTACGGCTACACCCGTGACTACCCCATCGAGCGCATGATGCGTGATGCCAAGATCACTGAGATCTACGAGGGCACCAGCGAAGTGCAGATGATGGTCATTTCCGGCGCGCTGCTGAAGTAAGGGAGGCAAGAGTTACAATGAAAGCAATTGTTTGTGTAAAGCAGGTTCCTGATACCTCCGGCAAGGTGTCCGTCAAGCCCGATGGCACTTTGGATCGTGCATCCATGGCAACCATCACCAACCCCGATGACCTGAACGCTCTGGAGGCCGCCCTGAAACTGAAGGACGCCACCGGCTGCGAGGTCGTTGTTGTTACCATGGGTCCCCCGCCGGCAGAGGGCATGCTGCGTGAGCTGCTGGCCCGCGGCGCTGATAAGGCTGTTCTGGTCTCCGGCCGTGAGTTCGGCGGTTCCGATACCTTTGCAACCAGCCAGATCCTGGCTGCTGCCGTCAACAAGATCGGCGTTGGCCCCGAGGACGTTGTGTTCTGCGGCCGTCAGGCAATCGATGGCGATACCGCACAGGTCGGCCCCCAGATCGCTGAAAAGCTGCATCTGCCCCAGGTCACCTATGTGGCTGACATCCAGAAGGATGGCAACACCCTGACCGTGAAGCGTATGCTGGAAGACGGCTACATGATGGTCAAGGTGCAGACTCCCTGCCTGCTGACCTGCATCAAGGAGCTGAACCAGCCCCGTTACATGAGCGTCAATGGCATCTTCACCTGCTACGACAAGCCCATGGAAGTGTTCGATTACAACGCTCTGAAGGATGATCCGCTGATCGAGGTCGATACCATCGGTCTGAAGGGTTCTCCGACGAACGTCTTTAAGTCCTTCACTCCTCCGCAGAAGGGCGCAGGCACCATGCTGACTGGCGACGACACCGCCGCACAGCTGGCAGGTATCCTGGCCAAGAAGCACCTGATCTGATGAAAGGAGCATAGGATTACAATGGCTGATTTTAACGAATACAAGGGCGTATGGGTCTTTTGCGAGCAGCGCCAGGGCGCACTGATGTCCACTGACTTCGAGCTGGTTAGCGAGGCCCGTAAGCTGGCCGACGAGCTGGGCTGCGAGGTCACCGGTCTGCTGCTGGGCGACAACGTGGAGGGCATTGCCAAGGAACTGGGCGGCTACGGTGCCGACAAGGTTCTGGTCTGCGACAGCCCCCTGCTGAAGGATTACACTACCGACGCATACGCTAAGGTCGTGTGCGATATGGTCAACGAGTACAAGCCTGAGGTGCTGCTGATCGGCGCTACCAACATTGGCCGCGACCTCGGCCCCCGCTGCGCAGCCCGTCTGCACACCGGCCTGACCGCCGACGCTACCCATCTGGATATCGACACTGCAAAGTACATCGACTTCCTGAAGGAGAGCTCCACCATCGACCTGTCCAAGCAGAAGTTCGACATGGAAGACCGCAACCTGAAGATGACCCGTCCCGCATTCGGCGGCCATCTGATGGCTACCATCATCTGCCCCCGCTTCCGTCCCCAGATGTCCACCGTGCGTCCCGGCGTTATGAAGAAGGCTCCCTTCGATCAGGCCAAGGCTGATGCCTGCCAGATCGTCAAGCCCGCCTTCAGCCTGACCGCTGAGGACATCAAGACCGAAGTGCTGAGCGTGGAGAAGGCCGCTGAGAAGCTGGTCGATCTGATCGGCGCAGATGTTATCGTTTCCGTGGGTCGTGGCATCAGCAAGGATGTCAACAAGGGCATCGAGCTGGCCGAGCAGCTGGCAGCCGCTCTGGGCGGCGGCGTCGTGGGCGCTTCCCGTGCCGTCACCGATGCAGGCTGGATGACCGCTGACCATCAGGTCGGTCAGACCGGTAAGACCGTGCACCCCAAGATCTATGTGGCTCTGGGTATCTCCGGTGCTATCCAGCACACCGCCGGTATGCAGGATTCTGAGTGCATCATCGCTGTCAACAAGAACGAGGGTGCTCCCATCTTCGGTGTTGCTGACTACGGCATCGTGGGCGATCTGTTCAAGGTCGTGCCTGAGCTGATCAAGCAGATCGAGGCAGCAAAGGCTGCTCTGTGATCGCCTGTTCCTGAGCATCATTCAATAGCATAGCCTGAATTGTGAGAGGCCGTTGCACATTTTTGTGCAGCGGCCTCTTTTTTGTGCTTTTTAATGATGGAGCTGTTGTGCCGGACACTGCACAGCAGCTCCAATTTGCTTTCCATGGAAAAGGAGCGGAGAAGGGAACAGAACGAAGCGGCACAAAAGCGTACACAAAGCTTTGATATGCAAATAAATGTATATAAATACTATAATATGCAAACTGGAGCGCACCAGAACGTCCCCAAAAGTGTGCGATGCCTGTTGCACTCGGCTAATTTTGAGGAGAAGCGCAACACAACTGTAACGTTTTCGGACTTTTTGTTACGCTTGAGTTGCGATAAAAGGCCGGGATTTTTTAAAAAAATCTGTATTTTTTCTTCAAAACAGCCTCTGAACCTCTTGACGTCTGTATGGCTTTGTGATACTCTTGTGACACAAGAGTTGCGGATGTGATACGACAGAGTTGCAAACGAGTTGCAACATCCAACGTCACACTGCATAAGGCAACAGACCGGAGGCAATCTTATGAAGCGTGCAATGAGTACCGTAAAGAATATCGCAGCGACTGTGATGACGCTGGCTGTGGTTTTTGGCTTTGCAGGCTTCAAGCCCGTCACCGCAAACGCTGCACAGGCTGCCATGCCTGCCACCGCTTCTGTGGAAGAAGAAAACTCCTACTTTGAGGAAGACGCCTACCAGCGCAGCTTCCTGACTCTGGTCAATAACGAGCGCGCACAGGCCGGTCTGGCTCCCGTTGCTCTGGGCGACAGCAGCCACAACGCCGCTGCAATGGAGCGTGCCGAAGAGCTGGCAGTTTCTTACTCCTACGTTCGTCCCAACGGTCAGCGCGATTTCACCGTTCTGGCAGAGAACGGCATCAGCGATGTTTCCACCGGCGAGAACTACATGGCCGGCTGTTCCACCCCCGATGCCGCAATGGATCAGTGGATGGCTACCGATTTTACCCGCGAGCGTATCCTGAACGCCGATGCTACTACTGTGAGCGTTGGCCACTACGAAGGCGGCGTCTACAATAACTACTGGGTGCTGATCTTCTCTTACCCCGAAAATTCCCACACTGAAGATTACCGTCAGGAAGTTCTGGATTTGGTCAACGCCCAGCGCGCAAAGTACGGTCTGACTGCTCTGGAAATGGGTGATGACGACCTGACCGCCGCTGCACAGACCCGCGCCGAGGAGATCGCCGTTGTGAACTCCCACGTCCGTCCTGATGGCTCCAAGTGCTTCACCGTCCTGAAGGACTACGGTGTCACCGATACCCCCACCGGCGAGAATGCCGCATGGGGCAGCGTCTCTCCTGAAGAGGTCGTCAACGCATGGATGAACTCCGAAGGCCATCGCGCTAACATCCTGAACCCTGAGGCTCGCAAGATGAGTGTTGGCTACTACTATAACAGCAACAGCACTTGGGGTCATCAGTGGATCCAGATCTTTACCAAGTGATTAACTGCTTTCTTCTTATAAAAGACTGGCGGGGCCGCAAGGCTTCGTCAGTCTTTTTATTTGTGCCTGTTTGTGTTATACTTATTTTGAATTATTATCAGGAGGATCTAACGTGGAGGATTACCGCACCGTCCGGGGCACGGCCACCGGCGAATACGAAGAGAAAAAGAGCCGCTTTATCGCGCAGCTCTCCTTTGCCGACAGCGAGGAAGCTGCCGTTGCCTTTCTGGAGCAGGTGCGGGCAGCCAACCGCACCGCGCGGCACAATGTTTACGCCTACCGCCTGCGGGCGGGCAACCGCGAGCGCTATTCCGATGACGGCGAGCCGGCCAAGACCGCCGGTACGCCCGCACTGGAAGTGTTGCAACACAGCGGCCTGACAGACCTGATTGTGGTGGTCACCCGCTACTTTGGTGGAGTGCTGCTGGGCACCGGCGGCTTGGTGCGTGCCTACACCACCGCTACCGCCCGCGCACTGGAAAATGCCGAGGTGGTCACGGTGCGCAGCGTGGTGGAGCTGCAGGTCACCGTGGACTACGCCCACTACGAGCGTGCATCTCTGCTCATTGACGCCGCCGGGGCAAAACAGGCACCGCCGGAATTTGCAGACCGTGTCACCCTGCGCTGGCAGATGCCGGAGCACACCGAAGCGCCGTTGCTGAAGCAGCTGCGAGAACTGACCCGGGGCAGCGCTCAGGTAACGGTGTCTGACCCGTTCTACGCACCATTTTAAAAAACAAAGTCTTTTTTGCAAACCGACACCGAACTTCCCCCTTCGACACTGCCGATGTGCTACAATTGCTGCAGCGCAGCAATTGGGATCGGCTGCGTGCAGAGGGGAGGGGGAGAAGCCCGAAAAATAAAAGGAGGATCTGTATGGATGTGCGCCGGAGAACCGAAGAGATCGAGCACCTCACCTTTGTGCCTTGGGCGACCTTCAGCGATGCAAGCCGCGGCAGAGTCGTGCCGGAGCCGCAGGACCCGCTGCGCCCGGTGTTTCAGCGGGACCGCGACCGGGTGCTGCACTGCAAGGCCTTCCGGCGTCTCAAGCAGAAAACGCAGGTGTTCCTCTCGCCGGAGGGCGACCTGTACCGCACCCGGCTGACCCATACACTGGAGGTCTCGCAGATCGCCCGCACCATCGCACGCGGTCTGCGCCTGAACGAGGATCTGACCGAGGCCATCAGCCTTGCGCATGATCTGGGGCACACTCCCTTTGGCCACGCAGGCGAAAAGGCGCTGAACGCTCTCTGCCCGGACGGCTTCCACCACTATATGCAAAGCCTGCGTGTGGTGGATCGGCTGGAAAAGGATGGCGAGGGGCTTAACCTGACGTGGGAGGTGCGCAACGGCATCGTCACCCACACCAAGGGCACATGGGCAGCTACCCCGGAAGGGCGCATCGTGCGCTTGGCGGATCAAATCGCCTTTGTTAACCACGATATTGAGGACGCCGTGCGCGCCGGTGTGCTGGACGCTGCCACCCTGCCCAAGGACTGCACAGCGGTGCTGGGGCAGACCAAATCCGCCCGCATCACCACCATGATCAATAGCATCCTCACCCACAGCGAGGGGGATGTCCGCATGGGCACGGAGGAATACGAGGCGTTTCTCGCCCTGCGGGATTTCATGTACGCTACCGTGTATGTGGACAAAAACGCCAAGCGCGAGGAGCAAAAGGTGGACAAGCTTATCGCGGAGCTGTACGAGTACTACCTGACCCATGTGGACCGGATGTCCAACTTTTATGTGCAGCTGGCCTATCAGGAGGGACGGGAACGCGCCGTCACCGACTACATCAGTGGTATGAGCGACGAGTTTGCCATCCGCACCTTTGAAGAACTGTTCGTGCCCCAGAAATGGCACGTCCTTTAAAACTGGAGAGGTCGTTTAAAACAACATGATCCCACACGAATACATCGAGGAACTTACCCGCCGCACCGACATTGTGGAGCTGGTGGGCAGCTATGTGCAGCTCAAGCGCAAGGGACGGCTGTACGGCGGTCTGTGCCCTTTTCACAGCGAAAAAACGCCATCCTTCTATGTGTACCCTGACACTCAAAGCTTTTACTGCTTCGGCTGTCAGGCGGCCGGAGATGCCATCAGCTTTGTCAAAAAGATCAACAATATCAGCAGCGGCGAAGCCATCAAGATGCTGGCTTCCCGCGCCGGTATGCCGGAGCCGCAGGAAGACGACAAGACCGGACGTCTGCGCAGCCGGGTGCTTTCCATGAACAAGGAGGCCGCCCGCTTCTTCCACGCCTGCCTGAACTCTACCGTGGAGGAGGCGCGGCAGGCGCGCGCTTACTGGCGGCGGCGCGGGCTGGACGATAAGACCATCGTCCGGTTCGGGCTGGGCTATGCCCCCAACGATGGGCAGGCACTGTACCAGTACCTGCGGGATAAGGGCTACAACCAGCAGGAACTGGACGCCAGCGGCTTGTTCAAACGCAGCCAGTCCGGGCGCATCTACTGCCTGTTCTGGAAGCGTGTCATGACCCCTATTTTTGACCTGCGCGGCAACATCATTGCCTTTGGCGGACGCGTGATGGACGACTCCAAACCCAAGTACGTTAACAGCCCGGAAACGCTGGTCTACCACAAATCCGAGACGGTGTTTGCCATGCAGATCGCCAAGCGCAGCGCCTCCCGGCGGTTCGTGCTGTGCGAGGGCTACATGGATGTCATCAGTATGCAGCAGGCGGGCATCGATACCGCCGTCTGCGCCTGCGGCACCGCCCTGACCCCCGGACAGGTGCGCATCATCAGCGAATATGCCGATGAGGTCATTCTGAGCTATGACTCGGACGAGGCCGGCCAGAAGGCGACCCTGCGCTCGCTGGAACTGTTCCGCAACAGCCCGGTAAAGGTGGGCGTTTTGCAGATTCCCGGCGCAAAGGACCCAGACGAATACATCAAAAAATACGGCCCGGAGCGCTTTCAGGCACTTCTGGATGGGGTGGGCAATGCGCTGGACTTCCGGCTCAAGCGCCTGCGAGACCAGTATGATCTCTCGCAGGATGCGCAGCGGCTGCAATATGTAAAGGAAGCCGTGGAAATGCTGGCAGAGCGCTCCAACCCCACTGAGCAGGAGGTGTACGCCGGGCGGCTGGCAGAGGAGACCAACATCTCCAAAACTGCCATTCTGGTGCAGCTGGGTACCGCAGTAAAGCGGGCGGGCGGCAAGTACCGCCGGGAGAAAAACCGCGAGCTGCTGCGCTCCGGTGAGATGGATCAGATCAAGGTGCCTTACAGCGCAGGCGGCAGTCAGGCGCTGGGCATCGCCAGCGCCCAGCAGCGGCTGCTGGCAGCCATCCTGCGGGAGCCCCGCTATCTGGAATTGGCCAAACAGCAGCTGACGGCGGAGCAATTCATCCAGCCGCAGCAGAAGGAACTATACGAAGCGATGCTCAATTGCAGCCGGGAGGGCGTGGAACTCAGCCTGACTGCACTGCGGGCATTTGTAAGCGAAGAAGCATTGAATGAACTGAGCCGGCTTGCGGCACAATACAGCGATGTGAACTGCACTCCGGACGATATCCGTCTGTATCTGGACAGGATCGCCCGGGGAATGCCGGTTGCTAGCAAAGCTGCTGCAATGTCCGGCGATGAGATCACACAGTATCTTCAGTCGATGCGCGAAAAAAAGCAGGGGACGCTGCCCGAACAAGACTGATCCCTGTTTTCCCTCCGGCTGGAGCTGGAGAGAAAAGGAGCAGGAATCATGCAGAAATTGTCGCAAACGGAAGAACTTGCCCGCAGCCTTGCCGCAAAGGCTCACCGTCACACCCTGACCACGGAGCAGATTAGCCGTGCCATGGAAGAAGCGGATTTTGATATTGCACAGCTGGACGAGCTTTACGCGGCGCTGGAGCAGCGGGGCGTCCATCTGGCAGAGGAACCTGCCGAGCTGCCTGTGCTGGATGATGCCCAGATCGGCAGGCTGGAGAATGAACTGTCCTCTGAGGGCGTGGCGCTGGATGACCCGGTCAAGACCTATTTAAAGGAGATCGGCCGGGTGCCGCTGCTGACCGCCGGACAGGAGATGGCGCTGGCAAAGGCTGCCCGGGCCGGGGATGCAGATGCCCGCCGCGCTTTGAGCGAGGCAAACCTGCGGCTGGTGGTATCGGTAGCCAAGCGCTACGCCGGGCGTGGACTGCCTTTTCTGGATCTCATTCAGGAGGGCAACCTCGGCCTGATGAAGGCTGCTGAAAAGTTTGAGCCGGAGCGGGGCTTCAAGTTCTCCACCTACGCAACCTGGTGGATCCGTCAGTCCATCACTCGCGCCATTGCGGATCAGGGGCGCACCATCCGCATCCCGGTGCATCTGGTAGAGAGCATCAACCGGGTCAAGAAAACGGCAGGCGATCTGCTGCACAAAAATGGGCGGGAGCCCACCGTGGAGGAGATCGCCGCCGCACTGGATATGGAGCCGGACAAGGTGCGGGAACTGTTGCAACTGTCGCAGGAACCCATCAGTCTGGAAACGCCGGTAGGGGAGGAAGAGGACGCCCATCTGGAGGACTTTATTCAGGACGAGGACGCCGGTGTCCCGGTGGATGAAGCTGGGCGCCAGCTGCTGCGGCGGGAGCTGCTGCACGTCCTTAAAAGCCTGACGCCCCGGGAGGAGAGGGTCATCACCCTGCGCTTTGGTCTGGAGGATGGCCGCGCCCGCACCTTGGAAGAACTGGGCAAGGAATTCAACGTGACCCGGGAGCGGGTGCGTCAGATCGAAGCAAAGGCGCTGCGCAAGCTGCGCCACCCCAGCCGCGCAAAGCTGCTGCGGGATTATCTGGACGAGTGAGCATTCTATATAATAGGACAAGGCCGCTGCACGGCGTTCCGTGCGGCGGCCTCTTCTTTTGCGGCGGGGAAGTGGAAAAGTAATGCCTCCGGGCGCAAGAGCAAAGATAGACAAATTGCACAAGGGTGTTATGAACAGGAACGTGCAAAATAAAAAAATCAAGTACTTGGAAAGTAAACGACTACACGCTACCGGGCGTTCGAAAACAAACCGAAAATAAAATTTATTTCGGCAAAAAACTGAAAAATGGCTTGACAACAGGGGTTTTGGGGTGTATACTGCATTAGTATCACATAATGGACTAGTGCGTCAAAAAGGGAGCTGTGATGGCTGCCACTTGAGGGGTCACCCCGAAAAGTTTGTGCAAAATGCCGGAAGGTTCCACAGGACGCGGGTCGAATTATGTGTGTCTGCTCAAATTTGACCCGCGTATACGACATCCCGTAGAATATAAAAGTAAGGAGTGGTTGATTTTATGATGAAAGTCAAGCCCGTAAAGCTCGGCAAAACCGAGCGCATGAGCTTCTCCCACATCGACGAAGTCATCAGTATGCCGAACCTGATCGAGGTGCAGAAGAACTCGTATCAGTGGTTCCTGGATGAAGGCCTGAAGGAGGTCTTCCACGATATCGGCACCATTGAGGACTACACCGGCAATCTGGCACTGAGCTTTGTGGACTTCCGGCTGGATAAGGAGCCGAAGTACAGCATCAAGGAGTGCAAGGAGCGCGACGTTACCTATGCAGCCCCCCTGCGCGTCACCGCCCGTCTGCTGAACAAGGAGACCGGCGAGGTGAAGGATCAGGAGATTTTCATGGGTGACTTCCCCCTGATGACCGACGCAGGCACCTTTGTCATCAACGGTGCTGAGCGTGCAATCGTCAGCCAGCTGGTCCGCTCTCCCGGTGTGTTCTACGGCCATGCTAAGGATAAGGTCGGTAACGACCTGTACAGCGCCACCATGAACCCCAACCGCGGTGCATGGCTGGAGTACGAGACCGATGCCGCCAACGTGTTCTATGTCCGTATCGATAAGAACCGCAAGCTGCCCGTCACCGTGCTGTGCCGTGCGCTGGGCCTTTCCTCTGATGAGGAGATCCTGAACTTCTTTGGCGAGGATGAGCGCATCCTGGCCACTCTGGAGAAGGACACCACCAAGAACCAGGACGAGGGCCTGCTGGAGGTCTACCGCAAGCTGCGCCCCGGCGAGCCCCCCACGGTGGAGTCCGCTACCAGCCAGATCGATATGCTGTTCTTCGATCCGCGCCGGTACGACCTGTCCCGCTTCGGCCGCTATAAGATGAATAAGAAGCTGTCTCTGGCACGCCGCATCATGGATCATGTGGTCGCAGAGAACGTGGTGGATCCCTTCACCGGCGAGATCCTTGTCGAGGCCGACAAGAAGATCGACCGCAAGCTGGCTGAGCAGATCGATGCTGCCGGCGTGAATCTGGTCGTGCTGAAGATCGATGATCCCATGAAGGATCAGCCCCACAAGGTCAAGGTCATCACCAACGGCTGCGTGGACGCACAGGCCATCATCGACAGCTACTACCCCGCATTCAAGGGTGTGGATGTCAAGGAGTGCGGCATCAACGAGCGCTGCTGCCTCAAGGAGCTGCGCAAGATCCTTGATAACGCCTCCAGCGCCGAGGAGGTCATGGAGAGCCTGAAGAAGGATCACGACCTGCTCATCGGCCGTACCGTCACCATCGACGATATCCTGTCCTCCATCAACTACCTGAACGGTCTGGGCTACGGCATCGGCACCACCGATGATATCGACCATCTGGGCAACCGCCGTATCCGCAGCGTGGGCGAGCTGCTGCAGAACCAGTTCCGCATCGGTTTCTCCCGTATGGAGCGCGTCATCCGTGAGCGTATGACCCTGCAGAGTCAGGATCAGAGCGTCATCACTCCGCAGGCACTGATCAACATCCGTCCTGTGGTGGCAGCCATCAAGGAGTTCTTCGGCTCCTCTCCGCTGTCTCAGTTCATGGATCAGAATAACCCTCTGGCTGAGCTGACCCACAAGCGCCGTCTGTCTGCTCTGGGCCCCGGCGGTCTGAGCCGTGACCGCGCAGGCTTCGAAGTCCGCGACGTCCACTACAGCCACTATGGCCGTATGTGCCCCATCGAGACTCCTGAAGGCCCCAACATCGGTCTGATCTCCTATCTGGCATCCTACGCCAAGATCAACGAGTACGGCTTCGTGGAGGCTCCCTACCGCAAGGTCAAGAAGATCTACGACGAGAACAACAATCTCATCGAGCAGGTCGTCACCGACGAGGTGGAGTATATGACCGCCGATGTGGAGGACGAGTACGTTGTGGCACAGGCCAACGAGCCGCTGGATGAAGGCAAGCACTTCATCCGTCCCCGTGTGTCTGCCCGCCGCCGCGACGAGATCTTGGAAATCGACGCAGAGAAGGTCGATTACATGGACGTTTCTCCGCGAATGATGGTCTCTGTTGCTACCGCTTGCATCCCCTTCCTGGAGAACGATGACTGTAACCGTGCACTGATGGGCTCTAACATGCAGCGTCAGGCAGTGCCTCTGATGGTCACCCAGCAGCCCATTGTTGCTACCGGTATGGAGTACAAGGCTGCTACCGATTCCGGCACTGCTGTGCTGGCCAAGAGCAACGGCGTTGTGGAAAAGGTCGATGCCGACCATGTTGTGGTGCGCAACGAGCAGGGCGCTCTGGAGGATTATTCTCTGATCAAGTTTGCCCGCTCCAACGCAGGCACCTGCATCAACCAGCGCCCCATCGTAGAAGTGGGCGAGACCGTCACCGCCGGTCAGGTGCTGGCCGATGGCCCCGCAATGCGCAACGGCGAGATCTCTCTGGGTAAGAACGCCCTGATCGGCTTCATGACCTGGGAGGGCTACAACTACGAGGACGCCGTCCTGCTGAACGAGAAGATCGTGCGCGAGGACGTGTACACCTCCATCCACATCGAGGAGTACGAGACCGAGAGCCGCGATACCAAGCTGGGACCCGAAGAGATCACCCGCGACATCCCCAACGTTTCTGAGGACGCCCTGAAAGATCTGGACGAGCGCGGCATCATCCGCATCGGTGCCGAGGTCAAGAGCGGTGATATTCTGGTCGGTAAGGTCACCCCGAAGGGCGAGACCGAGCTGACCGCTGAGGAGCGCCTGCTCCGCGCCATCTTCGGCGAGAAGGCCCGCGAGGTGCGCGACACCTCTCTGCGTGTGCCCCACGGCGCATACGGCATCATTGTGGATGTCAAGGTCTTTACCCCGGAGAACAGCGACGAGCTGCAGCCCGGTGTGCGCGAGGTCGTCCGTTGCTATATCGCCCAGAAGCGTAAGATCAGCGTCGGCGATAAGATGGCAGGCCGTCACGGTAACAAGGGTGTCGTTTCCCGCATCCTGCCGCAGGAGGATATGCCCTATCTGCCCGACGGCACTCCGCTGGACATCGTGTTGAACCCGCTGGGCGTGCCTTCCCGTATGAATATCGGTCAGGTGCTGGAAGTCAACCTTGGCTACGCTGCCAAGGCCTGCGGCATCAAGGTCATGACCCCTGTCTTTGACTCTGCCCGTGAGAACGACATCGGCGATACCTTTGATACCGCCCGCGAGATGTGGCACGGTGAGAATGCACCTGCATACCCCACCAAGCTGCCCAAGATCATGGGCGAGAAGGGCCACATCATCGACTTCTCCAAGATCGAGCTGGATCGTGACGGCAAGACCACCGTTTACGATGGCCGTACCGGTGAAAAGTTTGATAACCGCGTTACCGTTGGTTATATGTACTACCTCAAGCTGCATCACTTGGTCGACGATAAGATCCACGCCCGTTCCACCGGCCCCTACTCTCTGGTCACTCAGCAGCCTCTGGGCGGCAAGGCTCAGTTCGGCGGTCAGCGCTTCGGCGAGATGGAGGTCTGGGCACTGGAAGCTTACGGCGCCGCTTACACCCTGCAGGAGATCCTGACTGTCAAGTCCGATGATGTGGAGGGTCGTGTCAAGACCTACGAAGCCATCGTCAAGGGCGAGCCCATCCCGCAGCCCGGCATCCCCGAGTCCTTCCGCGTTATGCTGAAGGAACTGCAGTCTCTGGGTATGGACGTGATCGTGCAGGATAAGGACGGCAACGAGATCGATATGCGCCAGAACTTCGACGACGAAGAGACCGGCTTTGATATGCGTGATGTTGCCGGTACCGAGACTGTGGTGCAGGAGAGCGAACTGACTGATTACAACATCAAGGACGCCGATGCAGGTTTCGATGATCCTTCTGTGCTGGAGGACGATAACTCCGGTGCCGAGGCTCCGGCTGCTTCTGACGAAGTAGATTTCTGATTTGGATACACAACACAGCCTTCCCCTTTGGCCGCGTGCTGCGGCAGGGGAGAAGCGCCTGTGATCCTGTAACAGAAAAGCCGCCTGTATCATCGAAACAACTAGAGATTAAGAAAGGGTTCGTTTCATGGAAAACAACGTTTTCGATTCCATTAAAATCGGCCTGGCTTCTCCGGAGCAGATCCGCAACTGGAGCTACGGCGAGGTCAAGAAGCCTGAGACCATCAACTACCGCACCCTGAAGCCGGAGCGCGACGGCCTGTACTGCGAGCGCATTTTTGGACCTACCAAGGACTGGGAGTGCCACTGCGGTAAGTACAAGCGCATCCGTTACAAGGGCAAGGTGTGTGATCGCTGCGGCGTCGAGGTCACCAAGGCCAAGGTCCGCCGTGAGCGTATGGGTCACATCGAGCTGGCCGCTCCTGTGAGCCACATCTGGTACTTCAAGGGCATCCCCAGCCGCATCGGCCTGATGCTGGACATCAGCCCCCGCCTGCTGGAAAAGGTGCTGTACTTTGCAAGTTATATCGTCACCGATCCCGGTCTGACCCCGCTGGACAAGAAGCAGCTGCTGACCGAGAAGGAATACCGCGAAATGTGCGAGCGCTACGGCGACGAGTTCGAGGCTGCTATGGGCGCCGAGGCTGTCCAGACCCTGCTGAAGGAGATCGATCTGGATCAGCTGAGCGCTGAGCTGACCGCCGAGGTGGAGAAGTCCTCCGGCCAGAAGCGCGTGCGCATCCTCAAGCGTCTGGAGGTTGTTGAGGCTTTCCGCATCTCCGGTAACCGCCCCGAGTGGATGGTCATGGACGTGCTGCCCGTGCTGCCGCCTGACCTGCGCCCCATGGTTCAGCTGGACGGCGGCCGCTTCGCCACCTCCGACCTGAACGACCTGTACCGCCGCGTCATCAACCGCAACAACCGTCTGCGCCGCCTGCTGGAGCTGGGCGCTCCCGACATCATCGTGCGCAACGAGAAGCGTATGCTGCAGGAAGCAGTGGACAGCCTGATCGACAACGGCCGCCGCGGCCGTCCGGTCACCGGCCCCAACAACCGTGCACTGAAGAGCCTTTCCGATCTGCTGAAGGGCAAGCAGGGCCGCTTCCGTCAGAACCTGCTGGGCAAGCGTGTTGACTACTCCGGCCGTTCCGTTATCGTCGTCGGCCCTGAGCTGAAGATGGATCAGTGCGGTCTGCCCAAGGAGATGGCTCTGGAGCTGTTCAAGCCCTTTGTCATGAAGGATCTGGTGGAGAAGGGCATTGCCAACAACATCAAGTCCGCCCGCAAGATGGTCGAGCGCGCAAAGCCCGAAGTCTGGGACAGCCTCGAGACCGTTATCAAGGGTCACCCCGTGCTGCTGAACCGTGCACCTACCCTGCACCGTCTGGGCATTCAGGCCTTTAACCCCGTGCTGGTGGAGGGTCGTGCCGTCAAGCTGCACCCGCTGGCCTGTACCGCATTCAACGCCGACTTCGACGGCGACCAGATGGCAGTCCATCTGCCCCTGGGCGAGGATGCCTGCCGCGAGGCCAAGATGCTGATGCTGGCTTCCGGCAACCTGCTGAAGCCCTCTGACGGCGCACCTGTTACCGTGCCTACGCAGGATATGATCCTAGGCAGCTACTACCTGACCACCGTCCGCGAGAACGACGAGGGCGCAGGCAAGGTGTTCCGTGATGAGAACGAGGTTCTGATGGCTTACGCCGAGCACGTCATCACCCTGCACGCGCCCATCAAGGTGCGCCGCACCATGACCATTGACGGCGTGGAGCGCACCGGTCTGGTGGATGCCACCGCCGGCCGCATCATCTTCAACAATCCCATTCCCCAGAACCTGGGCTATGTGGATCGTACCGATCCCGAGCACTGGCTGGAGTATGAGGTCAGCTTCCGCGTGACCAAAAAGACCCTGCCTGAGATCATCTCCCGCTGCATGACCCGCAACGGCACCCGCAAGTGTGCTAAGATGCTGGATGCCATCAAGGCACAGGGCTATAAGTACTCCACCCTGTCCGCTATCTCCGTGGCTGTGTGCGACGCTGTGATCCCGCCCCAGAAGCAGGAGCTGATCGCCGAGGCCGATAAGGAGATCGCCAAGGTCGGCAAGCTGTTCAACCGTGGTCTGATCTCGGATAACGAGCGTTACAACAAGACCATCGATATCTGGCAGAAGACCACCGATAAGGTCTCCAAGGCTCTGGCAGACAACCTGCCCAAGGACAACGAGATCTATATGATGGCAGACTCCGGTGCTCGTGGTTCTATGAACCAGATCAAGCAGCTGGCCGGTATGCGCGGCCTGCTGGCAAACACTGCCGGTCACACCATCGAGATGCCCATTCGTGCAAACTACCGCGAAGGTCTGAACATTCTGGAATATTTCGTTTCTGCCCGTGGTGCTCGTAAGGGTCTGGCTGATACCGCTCTGCGTACCGCTGACTCCGGTTACCTGACCCGCCGCATGGTCGATGTTTCTCAGGACGTCATCGTCCGCGAGATCGACTGCGGCACCACCGATGGCCTGTGGGTCTCTGAGATCCACGAGGGCAAGGAGAAGATCGAGAGCTTCCGCGAGCGTCTGATTGGCCGTTTTGCCGTGGGCGATGTGGTCAACCCCATCACCGGCAAGGTTATCGTGCCCGAGGGCAAGATGATCGACCTGTACGATGCCAACGAGATCGAGGCAGCCGGTATCACCCGTCTGAAGATCCGCAGCCTGCTGACCTGCCGTGCAAAGACCGGCGTCTGCGCACGCTGCTACGGTTCCGATATGGCCAACGGCGAGCCGGTCCGTCTGGGCGAGTCTGTCGGTGTTATCGCCGCAGAGTCCATCGGTGAGCCCGGTACTCAGCTGACCATGCGTACCTTCCATACCGGCGGTATCGCATCTGCTGAAGATATTACTCAGGGTCTTCCCCGTGTCGAGGAGCTGTTCGAGAGCCGCCGTCCCAAGAGCATGGCCATCATGAGCGAGATCTCCGGTGTGGTCTCTCAGGACGACACCAAGAAGAACGTGGTCATCAAGGTCACCGGCAAGGACGAGAACGGTGCAGAGGAAGTCAAGAGCTACTCCATCCCGTTCACTCAGCATTCCCGCGTGATGCCCGGCGACCGCGTGGAGAAGGGCGACATCATCACCCGCGAGGGCGTGCTGTACCCGCAGGATATTCTGGCCATCAAGGGTCTGGAGGACGTGCAGAACTACCTGATCAACGAGGTCCAGAAGGTCTACCGTCTGCAGGGCGTTGAGATCAACGATAAGCATATCGAAGTCATCGTCCGTCAGATGTGCCGCAAGGTGCGTGTGACCGACTCCGGCTCCTCCAACTTGATCGGCGGTGCTCTGGCAAGCCGTCTGGAGGTGGAGAACATCAATGCCGATCTGCAGAAGCGCATTGATGCAGGCGAAGAGGGCCTGAAGCTGGTAGAGTATCAGCAGGTGCTGCTGGGCATCACCAAGGCTGCTCTGGCCAACGACTCCTTCCTGTCTGCCGCTTCCTTCCAAGAGACCACCCGCGTGCTGACCGAGGCTGCCATCAAGGGCAAGGTCGACCCGCTGTCCGGTCTGAAGGAGAACGTCATCATCGGTAAGCTGATCCCCGCCGGTACCGGTCTGCCGGAGGTGCGTGAGGATCTGAAGAACCGTGAGGCTGAGCGCGATGCCGAGATCGCAGCCGAGCTGGCTGCCTCCGCACAGTAAGCGCAGCATCCGTCAGGATCTGATCCGTTAAACAAAACCGCTCCGTGGGCGAAAGCCTGCGGGGCGGTTTTTGCGTGCAAAGGCAGCGCAGCAGGGGAGGGAAAAGGCACTTTTTCTGCCAAAAACTGTCTGAAAGAAAAAATCTGGAATAAATACAAAAAAATTTGCAAAAACTGTTGACATCCGGCCGCAAAGCGGTTATTATATAACTGTTGCGCGTCCCTCATGGGGATAGTGCGGCAAAAAAGTCGGAAAATGCTTCCGATGTTCATCATTAAGAAAGGAGAAACAAAATGCCTACTTTTAACCAGCTTGTACGCAAAGGCCG
>OODQ01000894.1_pt1 | contig 17090 bp, 16 predicted proteins | sample 1671321 | NCBI WGS metagenome assembly OODQ01 (sample SAMN06348144, study PRJEB24527) | human gut metagenome | biome: human gut; feature: ankylosing spondylitis patient; material: feces | host: Homo sapiens | place: China | collected 2015-10
CGACCATTGCAAAAAAATACCAGACAACCTCAAGCCGCGTGGAGCGTGCCATCCGTCATGCAATTGAGGTGGCATGGAGCAGAGGTAAGATGGATACGATTGATGAGATGTTTGGCTATACCATTCACAATGGCAAAGGAAAGCCGACAAACTCTGAATTTATCGCGTTGATCACAGACCGTATCCGGCTGGAATATAAAATGTATTAATACCTTTTCAGAGCGAAAAAAAAGAGTTATAATATTCTTAAGATTTCGAAGTATTTCGGGGTTTGGAGGGGTTATAACATGAAGAAAATACTATTTGCTGCTTCAGAAGCTATTCCTTTTATCAAAACAGCATGGACGAACGTTTTAAGGGACAGCTTCATTTTAAATGTCATTTTTATGTGAATCTAAGCTGGCGAAAACAATATGCCGGCATTTTTGAAGCAAAACAGGATGGTATCACCTATTATTTTGTCGATAATGAATTTTATTTTGCCGGAGATAAGCCGTACAATGAACTGTATCAGGATATTGAGAAGTTTGCATACTTTTCAAAAGCAGTCTTAGAGGCATTGCCGTTTCTTGATTTCTGTCCGGATATTATCCATTGCCATGACTGGCAGACAGGTCTGATCCCGGTATTCTTGAAAACTCTTTATGGGGATGAAAATTATTACAGGGGGATCAGGATTGTATTTTCCATCCATAATCTGAAGTTTCAGGGACGCTGGAGTCTTCCGGCAGTTATGGATATCACAGGTCTGCCGGAACAGATTTTTACGGCGGACAAACTGGAATCTTACGGAGAGGCCAATTATTTAAAGGGTGGCATTGTCTATGCGGATGCAGTGACGACTGTCAGTGAGACTTATGCCCGTGAGATCACAACAGAACAGGGTGGAGAGGGCTTAGACGGACTGCTGCGTGCCAGAAAAAATGATCTGTATGGCATTTTAAATGGATTGGATTACGAAGAATATGATCCACAGAAAGATGGATATATTTATAATCATTTCAATGAGCATAATTTTCAGGAAGGCAAGAAGCTGAATAAAGCCAGACTGCAGAAAGAGCTCGGGCTTCCGGTGAAAGAGAATACCATGCTGATCGGTATTGTATCGAGAATGACAAGCCAGAAAGGATTTGATCTTGTAGCTTATATCATGGATGAATTGCTGGCAACCGAGGATGTGCAGCTTGCTGTGTTAGGAACGGGTGAGGATCAGTATCAGGATATGTTCCGCTATTTTACACAAAAGTATCCTGATAAAATCCAGGCTTCCATCGGTTATTCCGAGGAGCGGGCACATCGTATCTACGCATCCTGCGATGCCTTTCTGATGCCATCCTTATTTGAACCATGTGGATTATCACAGTTGATGAGCTTGAGGTATGGAACCGTGCCAATCGTAAGGGAAACTGGCGGTCTGAAAGACACCGTGAAAGCGTATAACGAATATGAACATACGGGAACCGGTTTTTCTTTTGCAAATTACAATGCCCATGAGATGCTTGGAACAATCCGCTATGCCATCTCTGTTTTCCGTGACAGGAAGAAAGACTGGAATGGATTGATCCAGAGGGGAATGAAACAGGATTTTTCCTGGAATCGTTCTGCCGGTAAATATGAAGCATTATACGAAAAACTTACCGATTTTGAATAAAGTTACATAGAAGTGATCACATAGAAATCTGACCAGTCTCACGGGAATAAAAGTAGACATGATCGGATAAAATCTCTTCTTTGGATAACTGTGTAGAATTGACTTCTTTTACCATAGAGGTGAGTTCATCATAAGAATCATGGTCGTATGCAGGAATCAGGATTACTTCGTGAATACTGCTTGGAAGAATATAGAGATCGCATTCTAGTTTTTCACAGAGATTATGCAACAGGTTGTGGTAAAAAATACAGCCGGAGCCATTCAGTTTGCTTTTGTTGGAGAGCACATACATTGGAACCATGTATTCAAATTCTTCCTTCATGGAATTGCAGGGAACACCGGCCATTAACTCGATCAGAACATCTGACATGTCCCGCAGTTCATAAGTGAGGAGAGCAGGAGTGTTTTTCATGGCGAGATGATAGAGGTCGTCCTTGGTGATATTCCAGAGAGACAGATGCTGGTTATAAATTAATATTGTTGCATTTCCGGTCTCGTCAGCATCTACAAGACAATTGAAGATGATGGCGAGATCTAATATTTTTATGTGAGGGATTTTTTGCAGCAAATTTTTATTCTGTTCATAATTGATAAGTTTAAACACAATACGTTTTTTTACCTGCTCATAGTTTGTAAAAAAGGAGATATCGATATTTCCGGACGGCTTGTTCTCCTCATAAACAGATAAAATATCATGGCAGATCTCTTCTAAGGATCTGCCCTTTAAATATTGTTTAAAATAAAAGTTCAGATAAATAGTTGGGGATATATTCAGCTGATTGGATAAGATCGTGAGACCATCATAATGAGTATCATTATTTTTATATGCAGATAACAGACTGGAAATTCAAACATCTGTTATAAAAAAATCCACGCATCGGGAACTGCGTGGATTTACTTTATCATGGATAAAATGGAAAAACAATAGGAAAAGAAAAAAGTTTCGAAAAATTTTATTATTCGGACTTTAATTTTTTCCAGAGATAATTCGATAACTTTGTCGTGTCGATGTCATATTGTTTATACACCTCACAATTGGCAAGCGTCTCATCTGTCGGGAAAATCGTTGTGTCGGATAATGTTTCCTCATCTAAATTTTCTTTGACAGCGAGATTTGGCGTAGCATAATAAACATAGTCAAAGTTTAGCATGCCAATGTCTTCCCGGCAGAGAAAATCCAGAAATTTTTCTTTGATCAGAAGATCAAGGGCATCATTTAACTGTTTCTCATCAGTTGTATTAATATCATAGTCTAATAATCTTAATGCAGGGGTAAAACTGTCGCGGACAGAGTTCTGCATAATGATCGTGTCTTTGTATTTTTCATCCCAGAGAACGTTCCAGGTGGATACTTCCTCGTCGGATACCATCGTCGTGTTGTAGAGGATACCGAGCGTACCGTAAAAATAAGGCATGGAATATTTATTTTCCGGGTCAAAAATCTGTGATGCTTCAATAATGGATGAATCAAGATTTTTATAATATTCGAAATCATCAAAGTTGATCTCTAACACCTGATCTTCGTTGATCAGACGCTCCACCATGTAATCTGAGGTACAGACGAGATCATAATTGATGGAGCCTGCAGAAAACTTGGTATACATTTCCTCAGGACTTTCGTATTCCTCTAATTTGACCTTAATGCCGGTCTCTTTTTCAAATTGATCAAGAACGGATTCATCAATGTATTTTCCGTAATTTAAAATTACAAGCGTATTGTCATCTTTCTTTGTTGTCTCAGTGGAACTGGTGCCTTTTCCACAGGAGGAGAGAACACCTGTCATGAGGCACAGTGCAAAGAGCATTGCAAGTCGTTTTTTCATAGCTGCCTCCTAGATTGCCTGTTTTGCACATTTTCCCTCGGAGGAAGAACGGTGGTTCATCACGAGAAGGAGCAGGAATGCGATCAAAAATAAAATGGTCGATAAAGCATATAATTCCGGGCGGATTCCCTTCCGGAGCTCGGTGTAGAGCATGGTAGAGAGTGTATTGACGCCCGCACCTTTTGTAAAGAAGGTGATCGAAAAATCGTCCAGTGACATGGTGACTGCCATTAAAAATCCGGAGAACACACCGGATTTGATCTTTGATCTCAGGCCATGTGATCCTGAAAAAGGCATAGAGCGGTGTCGCACCGAGGTCTAAGGCAGCCTCGTAAGTGTAACGGTTTGCCTGATTTAATTTTGGAAGCACATTTAAGATAACGTAGGGAATGTCAAATGTGATATGTGCGATCAAAACTGTGACAAAGCCGAGGTTCATAAGTTTTACAAATAAAAGCATCATTGCGATACCGGTTACAATATCTGCATTTAAAAGAGGAATGTTAGTAGCCCCTAACATGATCGCTTTATTCTTTTTTTTCATGGCGCTGATACCGATTGCTGCCAGAGTTCCAAGCAGCGTTGAGATAATAGGTCTCGTTTTTAAAACATTCTGCGTACCATTTTAAGGTAAATCCACCCCATACAACACGGGATTTGGAATTGTTGAAAGACAGGACGATCAACACTAAAATTGGAAGATATAAAAATAAAAATATAAGTGCAAGATAAATTCTTGACGCAGCTTTTTTTACCATACTGCAGTACCTCCGCCGTCTTTATCGAAAATATTCATGAGTGCCATGCTTGCGACGACAAAAATCATTAACACAACAGAAAGACCGGAGCCTAAGTTCCAGTTGGTTCCCTGCATAAATTCCTGCTCAATCACGTTACCGATCAGAAGCACCTTTCCACCGCCTAGCAGGTCGGAGATGACAAAGGAGGTCAGTGCAGGAACAAAGACCATGATAATGCCGCTGATAATGCCGGATAAGGTCAGCGGAATGATGATCTTGAATAAAATGATGGCGTCACTTGCACCAAGGTCTTTTGCTGCCTCAATGACATCATTTTTGATTCTTGCCATGGAGTTGTAAATTGGCAGTATCATAAACGGAAGAAAATCGTAGACCATACCAAATACAACTGCCGTCTGTGTATTGAGCATTTTTACGGTGCCAAATCCAAAAAACTGGAAGATTGCATTGACAATCCCGTTGTTGGATAGCAGCAGACGCCATGCTAAGATCCTGAGCATGAAGTTCATCCACATTGGCAGAATAAAAATGAATACGACAAAGCTCTGCTGTTTGATCTTTAAACCATTCAAAATCATAGCGAGCGGGTAAGCTAACAACAGACAGACTATCGTGCAGATTGTACCAAGCTTTAAGGATAAAAGGATGGATCTGACATGCACGGGATCTGCGATGGCAGCCACATTTTCAAAAGTAAAAGTTCCTCCGGAGGTAGTGAACGCATAATAAATGATCATTGCCAGCGGAAGGAGGATAAAACCGATGATCCATATCAGGTATGGACCGGCGAATAACTGTCTTCCTGATTTACGCATCGATCTCCACTGCCTCCTCATCTTCGGATTCCGGTTTGTTCATGATCTGGATGTTGAATGGAATGACATTGATTCCGACATGCTCCCCCACATTGTGAAGCAGGGTGGTGTGGACAAGCCATTCAAAGCCGTTTGCCACAATCTCGATTTCATAGTGGACACCCTTGAAGATCACAGAGGTGATATCACCTTCCATAAATCCTTTTTCCGGTTCTACGATCTCAATATCCTCCGGGCGGATCACAACGTCCACCGGAGTGTTATTTCCAAAACCTTCATCGACACAAGGAATCTTTACACCGAGGATTTCCACGACTTTGTCCTGGATCATAGTTCCATCGATGATATTGCTGTCACCGATAAAGTCTGCGACGAAAGCGTTCGTAGGTTCATTGTAGATCATTTCCGGTGTACCGATCTGCTGGATGTATCCCTGATTCATAACGACGATCGTATCGGACATGGTAAGTGCTTCTTCCTGGTCATGTGTGACGTAAACGAAAGTGATTCCAAGTTCGTTTTTCAGGCGGATCAGCTCGTACTGCATATCCTGACGCAGTTTTAAGTCCAGTGCACCGAGTGGTTCGTCTAACAGGAGCACTTTCGGCTCGTTGACGATCGCGCGCGCGATTGCGATCCGCTGCTGCTGGCCACCGCTTAAGGAGTCGATGGAACGGTTTTCAAAACCGTCAAGGTTCACTAATTTTAATGCGTATTTGATTTTATCGTTGATATATTCTTTGCTCTTTTTATTGATTTTTAATCCAAACGCAATATTTTCCGCAATCGACATGTGCGGAAATAAGGCATATTTCTGGAAAACAGTATTCAGATTTCTTTTATTTGGAGGCAGGCTGGTAATGTCGACACCATCGAAGATGACCTGTCCCTTATCAGGCGTCTCAAAACCGCCTAAAATACGGAGCGTTGTTGTTTTTCCACACCCTGATGGACCGAGGAGCGTGATAAACTCATTTTCGCGGATATATAAATTTAATTCATCAAGTACCAGATTGTTTCCATAAGACTTGGAAATATCGACAAAATTGATTAGCTTTTTGCTCATAACATAATTCCTTTCTGAATCCTACCAATCGTGATCTAAAAGCTTGGTGGAGTAGATACCCAGATCAATACGGCATCGCGGCTGCCGGGATTTTCTATGTAATGCTTTTTGCCGGCTTTCAGGTAAAAGGATTCGCCGGCGTGCAGCACATGGCTTTTTCCACCATAATATATTTTGACGGTTCCCTTGATCAGGTAGCCGAACTCTTCACCGGAATGGGGCTGCATAATGTCGGAAGATCCACCTGCTTTCAAGGTTAATCTGACGGGTTCCATGGAATCTTTCTGGGCATTTGGAACAACCCATTCAATGATATTATGTTTGTCTTCATTCACCTTCGTGAAAAAGTCTTCATTTTTAAATACGATCTGTTCCGGTTCTTCATCGGTAAAAAATTCTGCCGGTGTTGTTCCGAGACACTGAATGATATCGAGCAGTGTTCCGATCGACGGCGTGTTCTGGTTGCGTTCCAGCTGGGAGATAAATCCCTTGGTAAGCTCCGAACGGTCGGCAAGTTCCTGCTGCGTCAGTCCATATTGAATACGAAGTTCTTTCATCCGTTTCCCAATATCCATACCGCATGCCTCCAATCCTGAAAAATACTGAATGGTTACAAAAAGTTTACTAATAATAAACAAACTATAAAACATTTTATATTCTATAAATAAAATGTCAATAGAGTTTCTGTAAATTTTGTTATAAATTTCTGAAAAAAAGAGTTGCATTTTTTTCAGAATCCGATATAATAGTCTTCGTGACTGATTCGTCATGCCAATATGGCTCAGTTGGTAGAGCAACGCATTCGTAATGCGTGGGTCAGGGGTTCGAGTCCCCTTATTGGCTTTCTGAAACTCTAGTAAAATTAAGGCTTCCGAGATTTTAGGGGATCAATAGTAATCAGAACAAATGTTTGCACACAGGAAAGGAGATTCCTGTAAAAGTGCTACTAAGGATAAATCGACCATGAGTCGGTTTATTTTTTTGAAATTATGATACACAAAGATTACAAACAAATACACAAGAAGGTGCAAAATGACCAAAGAAATGTTGAAAGGTCTCATTGAATTGGTGTCGGAAGAAGATATAGAAACGCTTTACAATGTTGTTGTTAAGTTTATACCAGAAAATGTACCGCTTCCGGACGAAATAGAAGCTATAGAGAGGGCAGATAAGAGCATAGCAAAAAATGGAACAGTTCCCCATGATGCCGTTGACTGGGATTAAATGAATTTGAACTGCGATTTGAAACTCTCTTTTGGAGATTGCAAAACGGGAAAAGAATTTTGATGTTGTAAAAAGTTTTTTGATGTGTTATATTGAAAACAGAAAGGGAAGCCAAAGGAGCGGCTACCCTCTAAGCAATGAGTTACTAACCTTTATATGAGGTCAGCCGTCACTACTGGGAATAGTGGCGGCTATTTTCTTTTGTCCTTGAAAATCTTATAGCACAGACTCACAAGGGCGCAAATGAATATTCCTGTCTGAATCAAATCAGAGTATGTAATATACATTGGCAACGCCCTCCTTTCTTGCGTCTGGAGGGTTGACCCCTCCGAAGTAGGAGGGTAAGCCGCCCGGCTCTTTGGTTTCCCTGTCGATATTATAACAATGTGCGACAAGTTTCGCAATCTTAATTTTAAGTAGAAGAGGGACGACTTGTAAGATGGTCGTCCCTTTTCCTATAACATACAATGAGATATTCCACGCATTTACTTCCGTAAAACCTCATATGCACATTCTGCCATCGCCTGATAGGCTTTGCTGCTTGGGTGCAGGTGATCGCCGCTGTCGAAGCCTTCCCGGAATGCGGATGGATTCTCGCTTCCGCGCAGTGCCAGATCAAAGTCGATACATCCGTCGATTTCTTTCGCAGAACGGATCCACGCATTCAACTCATTGCGCAGATCATCGCGGAAAGTCGCATAAGTGCGCCAGCCAAAGATCGGCAGCAGAGTGCCCATGTAGACTTTTAAATGTGATTTCTTCGCTTCCTCTATGTAATAGCGGTAACCGTCAATCAGTTCCTTTACAGTCGGCAGGTCACTCATCGGGCGGAACGGATTTGTTTCAATGCCGACCGGATGGATGATGTCGTTAATTCCCTGCTGGATGATCACGGTATCAGCCCCGGTAGTCGGAATCTCATGTGGAAAGCGATTTGTCCCCTTTAACCCATAGGAATCATAGGTAATGCACTCATACTGGCGCAGTACACGGGAACCGCTAGTCGCACGTCTGATAAATGCCGTGTGGTTGTCCGGGTTTTGCCTTGCCAGAAGTGTGAGGTAGTCCGGCCATGCACCGGCGGTGATGGAGTCACCATAGCAGATGACTGTATGGTTTTCCTCAGCGGTCATCAGTTCGATATTGCTTAAAAAATAAAACCAGTTTGTGGTCTTGGTCGTGTCCATTGGAAGGGCATCGGCGTGTGTCTGGTCGCCGAGGGAGAAAAATCCTTTGGAGAGCGGGCCTGTGACAAGGACAGCGGACTGCATCAGTGTAAAATCAGCAAAATAAAGACTTACGGTGAGTGTCATTCCCTTTTTGACCGGAAATGAAACCGGGTCGCTGACGGCGGTCTGATGAGCTTCCATGGTCACAGACTCGTTTTTTGAAAAAGTGATGTCGCAGATCGTTTCCTTTTTGCATGGACAGGCGAGCGGCATTTTTTCATAAACAGGGGAAGTGGCTGCAGAAACAGTGGCTCTTGTGACAGTAACGGCCTCGCTTCCGCAGTAATTATCAAATGTAAAGCGGAGAGTGTCTCCGTCAAATGGAATGTATACAGGATAACGTAATGTAATGTATTTTGCGTAAGCTTCCGGGTGGTGTTCTGCGATGGATACGGCATTTCCCCACACGGAAACCCAGTTTTTATTGTTCATATTCATAACCATGCCTTTCTTATTTTCTGCCTCATTATATAGGAAAAAAAAGAATATTTCCACAATTACTTGTTCTTTTGAAATGGAATTGATATAATGAGGTCACGTTTATATTTAGCAATATTTTTGGAGGATTTTTAAATGGCAGAGAATGAGAATAAGCAGGAGAATGTTGTAGTAGAGGATTTCAAGCGCACGAATGCGAAGAAGTCCAAGAAGAAGTTCAGACACAGACAGCAGAATCCGGTACTTGCTTTTTATGAGGATAATAAACAGTATTTACTCCTTTTTGGAGTGATCGTGGTTGCTCTTGCAGCAATTCTGGTGAGCATTCTTGCACTTAAGATTCCGGTGGTTCCGGTGTGTCTCATCATTGTGTTAGAGGCAGGAATCGCGGTTTGTCTGCACGATGTTCCAATCTGGCTGCATGGTCTGGTTGTGCTGGTACAGATCATAGCTGGTGCGATCTGCGGAAAACTGGTTTTTATGGTGTTATGCGCACTGGTTTATGTAGTTGGAATTTTATCTTTAAAATTTATCAGAGAGTAGAAAACAGAAGGCTGCTGCACAGTGGAAACAATTTCCCGGCGGCAGTCTTTTTCTGAAAAAGGAATCAATGTTATGTCGGAAAAAGAAAAAATCATTGTATTTAGTTCGAGAGAGATCTGTTATCAGTCGAGCAGTTTTTTTGCAAACCAGATGGCAGATGCCTTTGAGGATCTTGGTTTTGATGTGCAGTGCCTTTGAGGATCTTGGTTTTGATGTGCAGGTGTGTGAATTTGATGAACACGATGATCTGGATGCGGTGTTTCAACCGCTTTACGGGCAGAAATACCGTCTGCTTTTAGATTTTAATTCCACGATCACAAGGATGGTGGAGGAGGACGGAACACCGGTGCTTGATAAACTGGATGGCCCATTCTTTGATTATATTTTAGATCATCCGTTATTTCATTATAACTGTCTGAATGCTGACCTGAAAAATCTGAATGGAATTTTTCTGGATGAGGCGCAGGAGGCATATGTAAAACGATACTATCCGAGAGTAAAGAAAACACTTACCATGCCGCTTGGGGCTACGGAGGCAGTGACAGGAGGCAAAAAGACGGAGACAGACACCGTTCTTTTCATGGGAACGTATGACAGACCGGACAAAATTTACGAGATGGTCGATCTGTCCCCGGAACCGCTGCGGTCCTATATGAAAGAGCTGATCGAAATGCGCATCGAAGACCCGATTCTTCCGATGGAGGAGGGATTTGGGCAACTTTTAAAGACGCACGGCGAGGATTTGCCGGATGATAAGTTTTCACTTTTTATGAACGCGATGTATTCCGTGGATGCCACTTTTTATGAACGCGATGTATTCCGTGGATGCCTATATCAGAGATTATTTCCGGAAAGCGGCGGTGGATGAACTTGTGAGAGCAAAAATCCCGGTGCGCTTAGTCGGCGAGGGCTGGGAAAAGTATGAAAGCTGCAACGAAACTTATGTGACGAGGGAAAAAGCGGTGGTGTTTGGACTGTCGTTTGAGAAAATCGCCCATGCGGATGTGCTGTTAAATGTGTCACCGTTTTTCAATCATGGGGCACATGACCGCATTTTTGCAGGTATGGCGAATCATTGCACTGTTCTGACAGATCAGAATCCGTATCTGAAACGGATTTTAAAAGACGGGGAGCAGGTTTGCATGTATTCACTGAAGGACATCAGGACTTTGTCGGATTATGCGGCGGAACTTCTTACAAAACATGCGCTGTGCAGAGATATCCAGAACAATGCTTACGTAGATTATGCAGCGGAACTTCTTACAAACCATGCGCTGTGCAGAGATATCCAGAACAATGCTTACGTGGAATTTAAACAAAAATATACATGGGAGGAGAAGGCAAAACAGCTTTTGGCTTGCACTTTAAGGTGAAATTCGCTAATATGAACAAAGTAAACTATCAAAAAATATTAGAACAGACCATTGAAAAAAACGAGCGCGAAAACCGTGTGCCGACGCTGCTTTTACACAGTTGCTGTGCACCGTGCAGTTCCTATTGCCTGGAATATCTTTCAAATTATTTTAAAATTACTGTTTTTTATTATAATCCGAATATTTATCCGGAGGAGGAGTATCGTAAGCGGGTGGCAGAGCAGCAGAAGTTTATTGAAAAACTTCCGGTGAAATATCCAATCCACTTTGTGGAGGGTGCATATGAGAAAGAGCGTTTTTATGAGATGGCAAAAGGACTTGAGGACTGCCCGGAGGGCGGTGAACGCTGTTTCCTGTGTTATGAATTAAGACTGCGGGAGGCGGCAGAGCTTGCAAAGAAAATGCAGATGGATTATTTTACAACGACTTTATCCATCAGTCCGTTAAAAAATGCAGAAAAGCTCAATGAGATAGGAGATGCCCTGGCGGAAGAATACGGCATTGCATATTTAAATTCTGATTTTAAGAAGAAGAATGGATACAAGCGTTCTGTGGAATTATCCGAGCAGTATGGCATGTACCGGCAGTATTATTGCGGATGTGTTTTTTCAAAAAATCAGAGAGACAGGGAGATTGCCCTGAAGAATCAATAAGAGGACTATATAAAGGAGGAAAACACCATGGCACAGTTATGGGGAGGACGTTTTACGAAGGAGACAGATCAGCTTGTTTATAATTTTAATGCGTCCATTACATTTGATCGGAAGTTTTATAAACAGGATATTGAAGGCAGTATTGCGCATGTGACAATGCTCGCAAAACAGGGCATTCTGACAGAGCAGGAGAGAGATGATATTGTCCGCACATTAAAAGAGATACGCGATGAAGTGGAGAGCGGCAAGCTTGAAATCACTTCAGAATACGAGGATATCCACAGTTTTGTGGAGGCAAATCTGATTGACCGTCTCGGAGATACCGGAAAGAAACTGCATACCGGAAGAAGCCGTAACGATCAGGTTGCACTTGATATGAGATTGTATACAAGAGACGAACTGTTACATACGGATGATCTTTTAAAAGAATTATTAGAGACAATCCTTAAGATCATGGAGGCAAATACCGAGACGATCATGCCGGGATTTACTCATCTGCAGAAGGCTCAGCCGATCACACTGGCGCACCATATGGGAGCATATTTTGAGATGTTTAAACGCGATCGTCTGAGATTGCACGATATTTATGAGAGAATGAATTACTGTCCGCTCGGTTCCGGTGCATTAGCAGGAACAACCTATCCATTGGATCGTGAGTACACGGCGGAACTGTTAGGTTTTTATGGTCCGACGTTAAACAGTATGGACGGTGTTTCCGACCGCGATTACCTGATCGAGTTTTTGTCCGCGTGTGCAACCATCATGATGCATTTGAGCAGATTTTCCGAGGAGATCATTATCTGGAACTCCAATGAATATCAGTTTGTCGAGATTGATGATGCTTACAGTACCGGAAGCAGTATTATGCCTCAGAAGAAGAACCCGGATATCGCAGAGCTTGTGCGCGGCAAGACCGGACGTGTTTATGGCGCTTTAATGTCATTACTTACCACGATGAAGGGAATCCCGCTTGCCTACAACAAGGACATGCAGGAGGACAAAGAACTGTCTTTTGATGCCATGGATACCGTCAAAGGATGTATTGCATTATTTACCGGAATGCTCGCAACCATGAAGTTTAATAAGGGTAAAATGCGTCTGTCCGCAAACAACGGATTTACCAATGCAACCGATGCAGCAGATTATCTGGTAAAACATGGTGTTCCATTCCGTGATGCGCACGGCATTATCGGAAAAATCGTTCTCTACTGTATTGAACGCGGAATTGCGATCGACGATATGAGTTTAGACGAGTTAAAGGCTATCTGTCCGGTATTTGAGGAAGATATATATGAAGAGATTTCCATGGAGACATGCGTGAATAACCGATTGACGATCGGGGCGCCGGGAAAGGCAGCCATGGAGAAAGTGATCGAGGCAGAAAAGGCATATCTTGCAGAGGATTGGAAAAAGGAAACTTTAACACGGTAAAACGTTATTGTAAAAAATGCACAAAGAATACCCGGAAAGATGACATTTTTTTACAAAATAGACCATTGCTTTTTTGAGAGAAATAGCATAATATATTCACTATAACGACATCTGTTCGCGATAGACGGACAAACAACAGGATGTACGATCCGCGGACATTCGATTGTCAGGAATGGAAAGAGCCGGTAACAGGGACGGTTCTTAGAACGAACAGGGAAAGACGAGGAGATTAGGCAATGAGTGAGAAGTTAAAAGTAGGTATTCTTGGTGGAACAGGTATGGTAGGACAGAGATTTATCTCTCTGTTGGAGAATCATCCATGGTTTGAGGTGACAACGATTGCAGCCAGCCCAAGAAGTGCCGGTAAGACATATGAAGAGGCAGTTGGTGATCGTTGGAAAATGGATACTCCAATGCCGGAAGCAGTAAAAAAGATTGTTGTCATGAACGTCAACGAAGTAGAAAAAGTTGCGGCAGAAGTAGATTTTGTTTTCTCCGCAGTGGACATGACAAAAGAAGAGATCAAAAAGATCGAGGAAGAATACGCTAAGACAGAGACACCGGTTGTATCCAACAACAGTGCACACAGATGGACACCGGATGTGCCGATGGTCGTACCGGAGATCAATCCGGAACATATGGAAGTGATCAGATATCAGAGAGAAAGACTTGGCACAAAGCGCGGTTTCGTTGCTGTAAAACCAAACTGCTCCATCCAGTCTTATGCACCTGTTCTCACCGCATGGAAAGAGTTTGAGCCATACGAAGTAGTGGCAACTACTTATCAGGCAATTTCCGGAGCAGGAAAAACGTTCAAAGACTGGCCGGAAATGGTTGGAAATATCATTCCATACATCGGTGGTGAGGAAGAAAAATCCGAGAAAGAGCCGCTTCGGATCTGGGGACACATTGATGATGAGAAGAAAGAGATTGTTCCTGCAGCATCTCCGGTTATCACATGCCAGTGTATCCGTGTTCCGGTATTAAATGGACATACCGCAGCCGTATTTGTAAAATTCAAAAAGAAACCAACCAAAGAACAGCTGATCGAAGCATTGAGAAACTACAGTGGAGTTCCACAGGAATTAAATCTTCCAAGTGCTCCAAAGCAGTTCATCCAGTACTTAGAGGAGGACAACAGACCGCAGGTTTCCTTAGATGTCAACTTTGAGAACGGTATGGGAATCTCTGTTGGACGTCTGAGAGAGGACACTGTTTATGACTGGAAGTTTGTAGGTTTATCCCACAATACTGTCAGAGGTGCAGCAGGTGGTGCAGTGCTCTGCGCAGAGCTGTTAAAAGCACAGAATAAGAGAGAATATCATAGCGATTTAAAAAGTCCGTATCACAGATGTGTGGACTGTAAAGAAATGACCGGAATAGTAAAATGCTGTTCCGGTCATTTCTTATGTATCTTTTTATATGGCAAGAACCGGGTTGTCGGAAAAGTTAAAAAATGATATAATTTTTACTACATTGAGGGTAAATGAACAAACGGATTGAAATGGGAGGTTTCTTATGGTAGCGAAGACATCCATTTTAAAAGAACTTGAGACGATCTATGAGAAAAGTGGAAATCAGCTTTATGTACTGTATGGGCGGACAGATTCCGAGAAGGAACAATTACTGAAAGCGTTTCTTTCAAATAAGAAGTACTTTTATTATCGCAGCAGACAGGCATCGGAACAGGAACAGAGAAATCAGATGGAGGTAGAAATCCGGCAGAAGTTTTCGACGAATATTACAAAGCACAGCTATGACGAATTTTTTAACCGGATCAAAAGTGGCGATGCGTCAAAACTTGTGGTCGTGATCGATGAATTTCAGTTGATCGCAAAAAAAGATGTCTCCTTTATGGAGAGTATCGAAAAATTGAGAATGAAACGTCTTTATCCGGGACCGGTGCTGATCCTTTTGTGCAGTTCTTCGGTTGCATGGGTGGAACAGGAGATGCCTGCGGCACTTGGCGGGCAGAGTAAAAGAATTGATGGAAAGATTCAGATCCATTCTTTGAATTTCTTAGAGGTGGTACGTGCATTTCCACAGTATCAGGTCAGTGACTGTATCAGAACTTACGGTGTTATCGGCGGCGTTGCAGGCTATATCAACCACTGGGATCAGCGCGTGGATCTGAAAACCAATATATGCAGAAATATTTTAAATCGGAATGGTTATATGCACCGGGCGGCAGAGCAGCTGATCGCGGCAGAACTGCGGGAACTGTCTGTGTATGAGACGATTCTTTATTATATTGCAAGCGGTTATGATAAGTTAAATGAACTTCATTTAAAAACCGGCTATTCGCGTGCAAAAATCAGTGTGTACATGAAGAATCTCGGAACCTTCCATATTGTGGAAAAGGAGACCTCTTTTGAGACAGGTGGATGGGAAAACACGAAAAAAGGTGTCTATCGTATTAAGGATAATTATGTGAATTTCTGGTTCCGTTTTGTGTATCCACATCTTTCCGAACTTTATATGATGAGTCCGGAACAGTTCTACGATGCGTATATCACATCGGGAATCGACGAATATCTGGAACGCTATTTCAAGGAAGTATGCATGGAATATGTAGGACTTTTGAATCTGATTGGAAAACTTCCGATGAAGATCAGTAAGATGGGAACATGGATTGGAAAAGAAGGAAATATCGACATTATCGCACAGAACTCTGTGCGGGAGAATATTGTCGGATACTGTAACTGGAATCAGCCGGAATTTACCATGGAGATGAAAGAAGAATTGTTAAAGAGTATGAAGCAGGCAAAAATTGATGCAAAGTATTTCTTTCTGTTTTCGGCAAAAGGTTTTTCAGAAGAGATCAGACAGCTTGCAGAAGAGGATACCAGATATATTCTGGTCGATATGAATGAATTATAAAACTTCTTATTTAGGAAAGAAGTAAGAATTACAGAAGTTGGAGGAATTTTTTTGGCAAAGTCATTAATTATAACGGAGAAACCAAGTGTTGCGCAGGAGTTCGCACGGATTCTTGGTGTATCAGGCAGAAATGACGGATACATAGAAAATAGTGATTACGTCATTACCTGGTGTGTCGGTCATCTTGTGGAGATGGTCTACCCGGAGGTATATGATGAAAAGTATAAAAAATGGAAGTTAGAGGATCTTCCTTTTCTTCCAAAAGAGTACAAATATGATGTGATCCCGGCAGTCAGCAGACAGTATGACGTGGTACACAAAATGCTGCACCGCGAGGATATCGATACCGTCTACTGGGCAGGGGATGCCGGAAAAGAAGGACAGACTATAGAGGAAAACATCCGTATGTTCGGCGGTGTCCGCGAGGGGATGAAAGAGCTGCGCGTCTGGATCGATTCCCAGACAGAGGAGGAGATCAGGCGGGGCATCCGTGAGGCAAAACCGATGTCAGATTATGCAAACCTCGGAAAATCCGGCATTATGCGGACCATTGAGGATTACGCAATGGGAATCAATTTTTCCCGTGCAATGTCCGTGAAATACGGAAATCTTTTAAATGATGCGGCGGGGACGAGAAGTTATACTGCAATTGCAGTCGGCCGTGTCATGACCTGCGTTCTCGGTATGGTCGTGATAAGGGAGCGTGAGATCCGCAATTTTGTGGAAACTCCATTTTACCGTGTAGTCGGAAGTTTCACGGATGCGAACATCGAGGCGGAGTGGAAAGCGGTAGAAGGTTCTAAATACTTTGAATCTCCATTATTGTATAAGGAAAACGGATTTAAAAAGCAGGAGTCTGCGGAAAACTTAATTGCAGAACTTTCCGGGAAAACAGCGGTTGTCTCCTCCATTGAGCGCGGAACTTCACGGAAAAAGGCACCACTTCTTTTTAACCTTGCAGAACTGCAGGCCGAGTGTTCGAAGCGCTTTAAGATCAGTCCGGATGAGACATTGCAGGTGGCACAGGATCTCTATGAGAAAAAACTGACTACTTATCCAAGAACGGATGCGCGTGTTCTCTCAACGGCAGTGGCAAAAGAAATCGGAAAAAATATCAGCAGACTGAAAGGCTATGAGCCGGTGCAGGGGTATGTGGAGCGTATCATGAAGGAAGGACTTCATTACAACATTGCGAAGACCCAG
>OODQ01000902.1_pt1 | contig 16977 bp, 11 predicted proteins | sample 1671321 | NCBI WGS metagenome assembly OODQ01 (sample SAMN06348144, study PRJEB24527) | human gut metagenome | biome: human gut; feature: ankylosing spondylitis patient; material: feces | host: Homo sapiens | place: China | collected 2015-10
TATAATCTGATATGTATTTATATCCTATTTTTTTAGGTGCTATAATATTAATTTATTGAAATTTCAATAAATACCTTATAGCTTCCTCACCTTTTATTGTGCAACAACATTACGGATTTTCCCCCTTTGCATTTAGTATCTGCTTCGCGGTGAATGCGGTAGCTATCGGGGTGGCAGCAACTATCTCCGTGAAATTCCGCCAACTTGAAACTGGGACGCTGACCGGATGCATCGGTATGTTGTGCCTGTCCGTCTGTGTGATGATTGCCTTGTATAACGGATGCGGCTTCTGGACCTATGAACTGCTGATGTTCGCATTACTTTTCACAATGGGACTGACCTTTACTTCCTCCACCACCTTGGCGATGGATAGCGAACGCCGTTACGCCGGAGCAGCTTCCGCCCTGCTGGGAGCACTCTGTTTTGCTTCCGGAGGTATTGTTTCTCCGTTGGTCGGCTTGGGAAATATCCTTGTATCTACCGGAGTTACATTTGTGGTCTGCGCCATCTGTTCCCTGCTTTGTGCACTATGGGCGATGAGGAAAGTACCGATGAAAGTAGCAATGTGCCGGATTTTCCGTTAAAGTGAGATTGTTTCAAAAATAAAAGTCATGAGGAAGTTAAAGCTTAAACTCCCTCATGACTTTTATAATTTACTACCAGTATAATTATAATTACTACCAGTATAAACAGACCGAAATAAAACTACAGTTTTATCTCTTCCGTGAATATCTCCCCGAAACGATTCTTAACCACCACCTTGACAGATTTTGCATCTTTAGAAGGCTGTGCACGGAAAAGATGACGTGTGCGATAACCCGTTTTCTTTCCCTTTACCATATTGATATAATCCTGATCCTCATCGTCAAAAGCCTGCATAGCACCTTTCAACACTCCATCCTCGTACCAGTTTACCGTATACGTCCAGTCCCAATCCCAGATATTGGCTACCACATAGTCTTTCTGGCTTTCAAACTCTCCCGGTTGGTAAAGCCGGAACTGATAGTCCGGCGAACACCCTGTTGCCTTGTAACGCCATTTCACATCATCACCTTTCACTTGTACCACCAGATAACCGTTTGGTGCTCCGCAACGATTCACGTGTCCTGCCCACCATGCGCCGCAGGCCGCTCCGATATTATGTTCGTAAATGGTAGGGGCGGGCAACTGATTTTCATAAAAGTGCGTGTGTCCGGAGAAAATATGTACTTGGTAAGGCCTCAACAGTTGGAAAAGCGCATTGGCGTTGCGCGCATTTCCCCCCGCAGCTACCGTGTTATTAGCTACTGGAGCGTGAACGTTCAGGAACACGATATTTCCTTTAGGCACATAACTTAAATCTTTTCTCAACCAGTCCAAATCTTCCGGCGTGAAGCGTTCCGTGTATTTCTTGTTGCCGTCGTAATCAATATCCTTCATTGCTATCACATGCACTTTACCGATATTGAATGAATAGTTAGCCGGGCCGAATGACTGATAATAATTCTGTTCCCCATAACCATCCGCCGGATGATCCGTCTGCGTTATAGATTTGTAGAGCAGGTTGAAGTCGTGGTTTCCCATCAGTTGGAACATCGTCATTCCTAAGTTGGACACCGCTTGCCGGTAAGGAGCGTACAGGTTCATGGCATCCCACACCAGATCCCCCAGTCCCATGCCGACGATTTCGAAGTTCTTTAGTGAGTCGGCAGTCTGTTTCAGGTCGGGCACTGTTTCCGTGCGGAAGCGGTCCAGTTGCTTTTCGTTTCTCACTTGCGGGTCGGAAAGGACGATGTAGACAAATTCATCCACCGGCTTCTGCCGTTTAGTCAATACGAAGTCACATTGGTTTTCGCTTTTCCCGGCATCCAGATATTGATAGAAACCATCGGCTACCCCCTCTTTGGAAGGAAGCTCATACGCTGCCGGAGTAGAGATGTAAACCATTGGATAACGTGTCGGATCAGTGTTCAGAACATAATTTCCTTCTGCATCAGTCGTATTGAAATGTGCCCCGTCTGTCACCACTACACCGCTGATGGGTTTACCTGTATTATCTTTCACACTACCTTTCACCACCGTCTGACCAAAGGCGGCAATAGCGTTCAGCTGGAAAAGCAAAACCGCTGCAAACAGCGTTTTTCTAAAATTGATCTTTTTCATTGCTTATAACTTTCTTAAAGTAACCTGATTGAATAATGCGATAATTTCTTCCGGTTCATCTGCCGACTTGAGAGCCTCCTCAAAAGACTTGCTGTTATCATCGAAACACATCACATTGGCGCAATCCAGAATATGACCCATGTTGAATGTAGCAACTTCCCGGCTTACCTCTTCTTTCTTCAATGCCTTCTTATAATATTTATTCACCTTATTGACCGCCTTGTAAATAGAAGGCTTCAAAATTTCGACCGAAGAATCCGTAAATCCGATTGTTACATCATACTCATGCGTATAATTCTGGATGAAAGTATTCCATTTTCCGGTAATGTCACTCCCCAGATAATGTTCCGCTTCAAACACTGGTTTGGTAGTCGGGATTTCTCCATACACGTCGAATATAAACGCCGCTTTCGGCTTTTTGCCTACGGGAGTAGCTTCTTTTTCGTTTTTGGAAATATGGTCTTTTCCGGAGATATTCTCGTTCATGGCGAGCTCTCCTTTCTGCGCCATTGCTGCCATCGTTATAACTAACACAACAGCCATACTGATTATTCTTTTCATATTCATTGAATTTTAAAGATTGATTGAAATGATAATTATTGCCGCAATCTTGGTGACCGACACATTCATTTATTGCTGCCACATCAGTCGGATATGGAAGTCATCGCCTCCCATGTTCGCTTTAGCCGCCTGATAATTCTTCAGATTAGTACGCTGCAGAGCAGATGGATATTTAAAGCGTTTCGGCATTTTGTTATTAGCATTTGCGATGCCGGGCCCCACAGGTAACACAGGAAAACCGGTACGGTTATATTCAAACCACTGCTGATAATCGCAGAAGAACAGTGCGACAAACTTCTGGTTCATGATTCGTTCCAGCGTATCATCATAAGCAGCTTCCGGATTTTCAAAATAATGGTCAGGCATTTTCTGTCCCCACTGTTCGATAGCCGCCTGCACTCCCTTCTGATAAGCCTCTTTGGCAGCGCTACTTCCTCCGTCGATCACTCCTTTTTTCAGTAATTCCGCTTTGATGAATTCCACTTCGGCATAAGGCATCATGGCAAGTTTCATAGGTGCCTTCGCCATTTCCTGATTCAGTCCCGAAGCAGTGATTGAAGGCAACGTCTGATAACCGCTGGGCAAACCCACATAATCTTTAGTCTGGTCGGGGAGAGTGACCTGTGTTGCATACATCTGCAGACGGGGATCGTTCCAACCTTTCAGCAGATTAACAAAGAACTCTGAAATCTGAACATAAGAAGTGAAATCCTGTGGACGGGTGAGCGGAGCTTCCTCCGGATAAGTTCCGCTGATGGCAAGCAGGGCAGCATCATCGTTCGATTCGAATACCGGGTAAGTGGCGGGATCGGTCAGCATGGTACGCAGCTCCTGCTTCGCGTTGAATTCCGGCACGTCGATCACCCGGAGCAGTGCACGCAGACGGAGCGAGTTGCAGAACTTCTTCCATTTCAAAATACCGGTTGCATCCCCTTTGGACGTCTTGTACAACATTTCGCCCGATTGGTTGTAGATCAACCCGTTAGCTTTGTCGAACAACTCGTTAGCTGTTTTCAGATTGTCGATAATCTGTTGGTACACCTGCTGCTGGGTGTCGAACTTCGGTGCAAGTATTCCCTCGTCGGCGGAGCAGGCTTCGCTCATCGGAATATCACCGAAGGCATCCGTCAGAATCTGGTATAACCAACATTGCAAAGTCAGCGATATAGCATCGTAGTTGGGTTGTTTGGAGGCTTCCGGCAATTTTCCGGTGAGGCGCATCATCTCTTTGGCGTTGTTGATCCATTTATAATAAGTAGTCCATGTGCCGTCTCCTTCGCTGTCCGTCATATACCACCATCCCACACCGTTGGTGCTGCTGGTAGATACGGCACATTGCATCAGGTCGTAGGTATAGCTGTTGTAGCGTTTCCAGTTGTAGACCGATGTTTCGTATAAAATCGGGTTGAGCAGCGTGCCGGGATTCACCTCATCCATGCGGGTGGGGTCTGTATTGAGTTCGTCGAAGCTGGTGCAGGAAGTCGTGCAGAGAGCTCCGCACAAAGTCATTCCCCATACTATATTTTTGAAAAGTTTATTGGTTTTCATAAGTCAGTGTTTAAAAAGATACGTTAATATTCAGTCCGAAAGTGCGTGCCGTAGGCAGTGAGCCCGTCTCCACACCGGTCACCATCGAACTTCCGTTGAGGGCGGCAGATTCGGGGTCGAACAGAGGATAGTCGGTGATACAGAACAGGTTGCGTGCGTAGAGTGCCACCGATGCTTTGCTGAACGGTGTTTTCTTCAGTGTGCTGTTCGGCAACTTGTACTCCAGTCTCATTTCGCGCAACTTGAGGAATGAAGTGTCGAACGTGTTAGTTTCCACATTGGCCATCCGGTAATATTCCTTATAATAACTTTCCACGGTCACCACTTTGGTGTTTGGCGAGTAAGTTCCGTCATCGTTCTTCACTGTTCCCGGAGCAATCATGTACATCCCGTCTTGTGGTGAAAGTCCGGCGGCAGCGATGCGCGGGTCGTCTTTCGACATATAAAATTCCGTTCCCGGCAGACGCCCGTTCAGCGTATGTTGCAGTTTTCCCTGTTCCGTCATTTTGTGGTGCGAGTGCGAGTACATCTTACCTCCCACCTGTCCGTCGAGCAAGACGCTAAGCGTGAAGTTCTTGTAAGAAAATTCATTGTACAGTCCGGCTTTCCATTTCGGATAGGCCGTGCCGACGTATTCAATCTCTCCCGAACGTTCGGGCAATCCGTTGTCGTTGATGACCACATTTCCTTCCGGGTCGCGTACCAGTTTATATCCCCAGAGATCGCCCGTAGTTCCACCCACACGTCCGATGATAGACACACTACCGATACTGCTGATTAACTGGTTCTCATCCGCCCCTTCCGCCAGTGAGAGAATCCGGTTCTCGTTCTTAGACCAGGTGAAAGTAGCGTTCCAGCGGAAATCCCTGCTGACTACCGGAGTAACGTCCAACTGGATTTCGTAACCGCGGTTGCGGACGTATCCCGAATTGATGGTAGCTTTGCTGTAACCTGTGGTCGGGTCCATCGGAGCATCCAGAATCTGGTTTTTGGTGCGGTTATAATAGAACGTGAAATCGAGTCCGATGCGGTTGTGAAACATACGGAAGTCGAATCCTGTTTCGTAATTGGTCGAAATCTCCGGTTTGAAATCCTGATTATAGAGCGTAGAAGATACGATGGCCGAGCCGGGGAAATCGCTCGTGCCATAATAGGGCGATGTCTTGTAAGGGTCTGTGTCGTTGCCGACCTGTGCCAGCGAACCTCTCACTTTCAACAGACTGATCTGTTCCGGCAACGTGAACCACTCGTTCATCACTGCACTGACGCTGACCGACGGATAGAAGAAAGAACGGTTACTTTTCGGCAGGGTAGACGACCAGTCATTGCGCCCGGTGACATCGAGAAACAGTTTATCCTTATACGAGAAATTGGCCGTGAAATAAAGACTGTTCAGCGCTTTCTTTTTGATAACCGTCTGCACGTTCGGGTTGGAAACACCGTTTGCCAGTTTGTATACTCCCGGCGTAATCAATCCTACCACCGAGGCAGCCAACATATCGTAGCTTTGTTGCATCATGTTTCCACCTGCCGAAGCGTTGACACGCAATCCGTTGGCGAATGAATCATGGTAAGTAAATAAAGCATCGCTGTTTAATTCATAATCGAACACATTCTGCTTCTTGAAAAACCCGTTTCCGAAAACCACGTCACTGATAGGACGATGCTGTTCGCGTTGGTCTGCTGACAACTGGATACCGGACCGGATCATGAAATCGAATTTACTGTTGATGCGCAGATTGGCAGAAACGGATGATACATTACTGTGTTTCTCCGAAGGATTTTCAGATTCGTACAGAATGACATACGGGTTTCCGATAAAGGAACTGTACGGTTGGAGCTGTTTCACATTTTCCTGTCCGGTACGCCACATCGGACGCAACCAGTCGAGGTTGACATTCGGATTCTGGAAGATAAGGAAGTAGGAGATAGAGTTACTGTTATATCCCAGTGCAGGCGTGTTGTTGAGCTTGCGGTACGTATAACTCGACTTGAAATTAATGCGCAGTGCCCTCGAAATCTGCTGTTGGGCGGAAACCATGGCGGTGATACGCTGGAAACCTGTATTGGGGAGAATCCATTCGTTCTTAGTGTGGGTGATGGACGCCCGTACGCTGCCCCGGTCGGATTTTCCGGTCAAGGCTACCGAGTTGGTCAGGGTGTATCCTGTCTGGAACAAATCTTTGCGGTTGTTTTTGTACGCTACCCAAGGGGTGGCAACAGAAGCGCGTCCCTGCGTTACGGGGTCATATTGGTAGAACAACCTGTTGGCGTCGAAACGTGCTCCGTAAGCGCTACTGGTTCCGCTGGTGCTTGCGTAACTGCCGTCTTCCGCTTTCCCGTAAGAGTAATAGGGCTGGCCTTCGTAGATAGAACCTGCCGGACCGATATTGCTCGGCAATCCCTGTCCGAATTCATACTGGTAATCGGGCCATCTCATCACATCGTCAATACTGAAGTTACCGCTGTAAGACACACCGATACCTTTGGGTGCACCCGCTCCCGATTTGGTAGTCACCATAATCACGCCATTGGCTGCACGCGTACCGTACAAGGCTGTCGCACTGGCCCCTTTTAATACTTGGATGCTTTCGATATCATCCGGATTGATGTCGGAGAATCCGTTACCATAGTCCACGGAAAGTTCGCTGTTTGAACCTGCACCGTAGGCAACACCCGGATTGGTCATCGGACTACTCATCGGTACACCGTCCACTACCACCAATGCGTCGTTTCCGTTCTGGTTCAGCGAGACGTCCCCCCGCAGCGAGATACGGCTCGAATTAAGCGGACCACCGGAAGAGATAACACTCAATCCGGCTACCTTGCCGTTCAGTGCCGTCGACCAGTTGGTGGGCAGGGCACTCGTAATCATATCCCCTTTCACGGTTTCCGTGGCATATCCCAATCCTTTTTCTTCACGTTTGATCCCCAGGGCAGTCACCACCACATCATTCAGTTGTTGCGACTCTTCCGCCAGTTTTACGTTCATCGTATTGCCTGCATAGTTCTTCTGTAGCGTTTTATATCCCACATAACTGAATACAAGCAAATCCTTTTGAGTCAATGTTTTCTTAGTCTTCAGGGAGTAGTTTCCGTCGATGTCGGTCACCGTGCCGTCTGTCGAGTTTTTCACAGCTACGGTAGCCCCGATTAACGGTTCCCCACCTTCACTCGTTATTTTTCCTTTCACTGTTGTCTGTGCGTATGCAGAGCCACAGCACAAGAGCCCAATTGACAGAGAAAGCAGCCATTTGTTTCTTTTCATAATCTTTTACCTTGCTTCTTTTAATTTATTAAATGCAATAAAGTTATTCACACCCGTGTTTTTGTTTCACGGTGCAAAGGAATGCAAGGCAGATTAAGATAGTATTACAGATCTGTTAACAATCTGTGTTGTGCGATAAATACAAATTAATAAAATAAATGGAGGCACGGATTACACGGTTTTAGTTAATAAAAGAACCGCGTAATCCGTGCCTAATAATCTAATAATAAAAGATTATTTTACTTGATTAGATAGAATACTTACTCTGATACTCTTTCGGCGACATCCCCTCGTGCCGTTTGAAGTACCTTCCTAAATACGACTGATCGGGAAAATGGAGTCGGTCGGCAATTTCCTGCACTGTCAGTTCGGTTGATTGAAGCAACACTTTAATCTTCAGAATAGCAAAGTCGTCAATGATCTTTTTAGCAGAATCACCAGTGACAGCTTTGCAGATACCAGTCAGATATTTGGTAGAAATGCACAGTTTGTCGGCATAGAAGCTGACTTCCCGTTGAGAGGCACAATGCTCGTGTACAAGCGATACGAAACTTTTGAAGATTTCATCCTGTCGGGTACCACCTTCTATTTTATGCTTACCGAAATAGCGGTAGCATTTATCATAAATGTCGAACATGAAAGACTGGAGATGGTTTCTGGCTATCTGGTTCCGGAAACGGTTTTCACGGTCGTTATATATCGCTGTTGTGGCTCGTATCAATCCGTTGATGGCTCCGGTATTTTCTTGGGGGAGAACGTAGCAAGGCTGTTCTTTGATGAACCGGAAAAATATAGGCTCAAACCGCATGCAGGCTTCCATGAACATCTCTTTTGGAAATTCGAAAAACGAAGCGGTGAAGTCGCTGCTACAACCATTGATGCAGATAATGGTACCGGGAAGAAGTACTACCTGTGTGTTTTTTACAATTTCATAATCCTTCAAATCGATTGTGGCGTGTGCCCATCCCTTACGGCAAAAGTAAATGGCACCTCCTTCCAACTTCCATAAATGATGCATGACCGGAGACAGATTTTCGTCGGTTCCGGCAATAAAAGGTTCGCGGAGTATAGCAAAGGCTGGAGTTTCTTTCATACACATTTCTCTTTTCGCGGACAAAAATAGGACTTTTTTACTAAATATTAGCTTTTATATTCCGAAAATGAACAAAACTCAAAACAGTATGACCAGTTTTCTATACTAAAAAGAGCCTATCTTTGCCGCGTTCAAAAATTTAATAGGTAACATAATGAGTAGAAAGATTAGTAAAGTTAAGCAAGGGCTGTTATTGCTCTGCTGTCTGGTTGCTGCTACGGGATGTAAGCAAGCTCCACCTGCACAAATGGAAACAGGATATGAAGTTATGACCGTCGCTCCGGCGGACCGTATGATTCTGAGCACATATTCGGCGACAATTCGCGGACGCCAGGATATTGATATTTATCCGCAGGTGAGCGGAACGCTGACAAAAGTATGTGTGACGGAAGGACAACGTGTAAAAAACGGACAGACATTGTTCATTATCGACCAGGTGCCCTACGAGGCCGCATTGCAGACGGCGGTGGCAAATGTGAAGTCTGCTGAAGCTGCTCTTGCTACGGCACAGCTTACTTATGAAAGCAAAGAGGAACTGTATATGTGGTTTCCGCATTCGATCTGAGCACGGCAAAGAATTCTCTTCTGTCAGCCAAAGCACAGCTGGCACAGGCGAAAGCACAGGAAGTAAACGCCCGCAATAACCTTTCATATACGGTAGTGAAGAGTCCCAGCGACGGTGTGATAGCTATGTTGCCTTACCGTGTCGGAGCATTGGTAGGACCGAGCATTCCACAGGCTTTGACTACGGTTTCCGACAATTCGGATATGTACGTTTACTTTTCTCTGACCGAAAATGAATTGCTTTCTTTGATTAACCAGTATAAAAACATGGACGAAGCATTGAAGAATATGCCGGAAGTAGAATTAAAACTGATTGACGGTTCAGTGTATGGCGAGAAAGGACGTGTGGAGTCTATCAGCGGTGTGATCAACCGTCAGACAGGAACGGTAGGTGTTCGTGCGGTGTTCCCTAATGCTTCGGGTATTTTACACAGTGGCGCTTCGGGCAGTGTCCTAGTTCCCAATTCCTACAAAGGTGTTATTGTTATTCCTCAGGAAGCTACGGTGGCAATGCAGGATAAGATTTCCGTATATAAAGTTGTGGACGGAAAAGCGACTTCAACGTTGATTACTGTAGCTGCCATCAATGACGGACGCGAGTATATCGTTCTGGACGGGTTGAAAGTCGGGGACGAGATTGTGTCACAAGGCGCCGGACTGCTTAGAGAGGGAACGCAAGTAAAATAAAGCTGTAAGATACAAAAAATGAAAGGAAATGTATTTATAAAGCGACCGGTGATGGCTATGTCCATTTCCGTGTTGATTATGATTGTCGGATTTATTTCGCTTTTCACCTTGCCGGTGGAGCAATATCCCGATATAGCACCGCCTACGGTGATGGTGTCCGCCACTTATACGGGGGCAGACGCTGATGCGGTGATGAATAGTGTGATTATGCCATTGGAGGAGAGTATCAATGGTGTTGAAAATATGATGTATATCACTTCTAATGCGACCAATTCCGGTACTGCCACTATCCAAGTCTATTTCAAGCAGGGAACAGATCCGGATATGGCTGCGGTCAACGTGCAAAACCGTGTATCGAAGGCTCAAGGGCTGTTGCCTGCTGAAGTTACCAAGATCGGTGTAACGACGAGTAAACGGCAGACCAGCTTCCTGCAGATTAATTCATTGGTAAGTACGGACGACCGTTACGATGAAACTTTCCTTGCCAATTATCTGGATATTAACGTTATTCCGGAAATTAAACGTATAGAGGGAGTCGGTGACGTGATGGAGTTGGGAGATACTTATAGTATGCGTATCTGGCTGAAACCGGAATTGATGGCACAATACGGATTGGTTCCGTCGGATGTGACGGCAATACTGGGTGAGCAGAACCTTGAGGCTCCTACCGGTTCTTTAGGTGCGGATTCTAAAAATGTTTTCCAGTTCACTATGAAATATCGCGGTCGTCTGAAGAGTGTGGAAGAATTTCAGAACACTGTGTTGCGTGCAGAGGATGATGGCTCTACACTTCGCTTGAAAGATGTGGCCAAGGTGGAATTGGGAGCGTTGTCTTACAGCTTTCATGGTAAGACAAACGGACATCCGGGCGTGACGTTTATGGCCTTCCAGGTGGCCGGAGCAAACGCTACTTCGGTGAACGAAGCCATAACGGACAAACTGAATGAAATGTCGAAAGACCTGCCTGCGGGTACGGAATTTCTTTCGATGATGAGTTCTAACGACTTCCTGTTCGCTTCTATTCACAATGTGGTGGAGACATTGGTCATCGCTATCATCTTGGTTATCCTTGTGGTTTACTTCTTCTTGCAGGATTTCAAAAGCACGCTGATACCGTCTATTTCCATCATTGTCTCTTTGGTCGGTACGTTCGCCTGTCTGACGGCAGCCGGATTCAGTATCAACATTCTTACGCTTTTCGCTTTGGTGCTTGCCATCGGTACGGTAGTTGATGACGCTATTGTAGTGGTAGAGGCAGTGCAGGCAAAGTTTGATTCCGGCTACACATCTCCTTATCTTGCCACCAAAGATGCGTTAAGTGATGTGACGATGGCGGTAATCTCTTGTACGTGTGTATTTATGGCGGTATTTATCCCTGTTACTTTTATGGGCGGTACTTCCGGTATTTTCTATACGCAGTTCGGTATCACTATGGCAACTTCCGTTGGCTTGTCCTGTATTTGCGCCTTGACTCTTTGTCCGGCATTGTGCGCTATGATGATGCGTCCGGCTTCGGGCACTAAGAGCGCGAAAAGTATCAACGGACGTGTGCGTGCCGCTTATAATGCTTCTTACAATGCTATGCTGGGTAAATATAAGAAAGGAGTGATGTTCTTTATCCACCACCGTTGGATGGTGTGGACTTCTTTGGTTTGCTGTATAGCTTTGCTCGTTTATCTGATGTCGACAACCAAAACCGGTCTGGTTCCTCAGGAAGATCAGGGAGTTATGATGGTGAATGTCAGTGTGGCACCGGGTAGTACGCTGGAAGAGACCAACAAAGTAATCGATAAAGTAGAAGCTGTGATAAAGAGCACTCCGGAGGTAAAACAATATACTACTGTCGCCGGTTACGGACTGATTGCCGGACAGGGTGTTTCGTACGGTACGGTTATTATCCGTCTGAAGGACTGGAGCGAACGTAAGGGTAGCGAACACACGGCTGATGCGGTGATGACACGCCTGAACGGACAATTCTATATGATTAAAGAAGCACAGATTTTCTGCTTCCAGCCGGGTATGATTCCGGGCTACGGTATGGGTAACTCTATCGAACTGAACCTTCAGGATAAGACTGGTGGGGATATGACTACATTCTATAACAATGCGATGAAGTTCCTCGGTGCGTTGAACCAGCGTCCGGAAGTGGCAATGGCATATACTTCCTACGCAATGAACTTTCCCCAACTGTCGGTAGAAGTAGATCCGGCGAAGTGTAAGCGGGCAGGTATTTCGCCCTCTACGATATTGGATGCACTGGGTAGTTACTGTGGTGGTGCTTACATATCCAACTATAACCAGTTCGGTAAGGTATATCGTGTTATGATGCAGGCTTCACCGGAGTATCGCTTGGATGAGCACGCACTCAAGAATATGTATGTCCGTAATGGTACCGAAATGGCTCCTGTCAGCCAGTTTGTGACGATCAAGAAAGTAATGGGAGCGGAAGTTGCCAATCGCTTCAACCTGTATAGCAGTATTACAGCCAACGTGAATCCGGCTGCCGGATACTCATCCGGTGAGGTCCAGAAAGCCATTAATGAGGTTGCCGAACAGACCTTGCCTATGGGATACGGATACGAGTATGGAGGAATGGCGCGTGAAGAGGCCAGCAGTGGCGGTGCAAAAACGCTTTTTGTGTATGGTATTTGCATTGTTTTGATCTTCCTTATTCTAGCTTGTTTGTATGAAAGCTTCCTGATACCGTTTGCCGTTATCTTTTCCGTACCGTTCGGCTTGATGGGATCTTTCCTCTTTGCCAAGATTTTCGGTTTGGAGAACAATATTTATCTCCAGACGGGTGTGATTATGTTGATCGGTTTGTTAGCGAAGACGGCTATTCTGATTACAGAGTACGCAATCGAACGGCGTCGTAAAGGGATGGGAATTATCGAGTCGGCCTACAGTGCGGCGCAAGCTCGTTTGCGCCCTATCTTGATGACAGTTCTTACGATGATTTTCGGTATGTTGCCGTTGATGTTCTCCTCCGGTGCAGGCGCTAACGGTAACTCATCATTGGGTACAGGTGTCGTAGGAGGTATGGCTGTGGGTACATTGGCATTATTGTTTGTAGTCCCGGTATTTTACATTGCATTTGAGTTCTTGCAGGAGAAAATCCGTAAGCCGATGTATGAGGAGGCGGACCAACAAGTAGAATTGGAGAAGGAAAGAAGCTTGGCGGAACGCAGTGTGTTTAACGAAGATAAATAACTCAAATAGAAAAGTAAAGTATGAGAAAAATTATCATATTATCCGCAGCAACACTGGTACTGAGCAGTTGCGGTATTTACAATAAATACAAACCGGTGTCGGAAGTTCCGGAGGGACTTTATGGTAGTGAGCCAGTCGCTGCCGTCGATACGGCAAACTTCGGTAACCTCTCGTGGAGGGAGGTTTTTACCGACCCATATTTGCAGACTTTGATCGATTCGGCTTTGGTGCGGAATACAGATATGCAGACGGCTCACCTGCGTGTGAAAGAAGCGGAAGCTTCACTCTTGACGTCCAAATTGTCTTATCTGCCTACCCTGTTTTTGGCGCCCGAAGGAGCTGTCAGCAGTTTAGACCGTGCGAAAGCCACACAGACCTATTCTCTGCCTGTCACGGCTTCGTGGGAGTTGGATATCTTTGGAAAGGTAACGACAGCCAAACGTCGTGCGAAAGCTGCCTACGAACAGAGTAAGGAGTATGAACAGGCTGTGAAAACACAATTGGTGGCTGCTATGGCAAATGCCTATTATACATTGCTAATGCTTGATTCGCAATATGAGATTGCTGTTGCTACCGAAGCGGCTTGGAAGGAAAGTGTGAGGACTACCCGTGCCATGAAAAATGCCGGTATGGTGACTGAAGCCGGGTTGGCGCAGACAGAGGCTACCTATTATAATATATGTACGACTGTGCTTGATCTGAAGGAGCAGATCAATCAGGCAGAGAACTCGTTGGCGTTGTTATTGGCGGAAACTCCTCACGAGATTCAGCGTGGAAAACTGGGAAATCAGCAGTTGCCGGAGAACTTCTCAGTAGGTGTTCCTTTGCAAATGCTTGCCAATCGCCCCGATGTTCGTAGTGCGGAATTTTCACTGGCTCAGGCTTTCTACACAACGAATGCAGCTCGTGCTGCTTTCTATCCCTCTATCACTTTGAGTGGTAGTGCCGGGTGGACAAACAGTGCCGGTAGCATGATTATCAATCCGGGACAATTCCTTGCTTCTGCTTTAGCATCCCTGACTCAGCCTTTGTTTAATAAAGGACTGAATATCGCACAACTCAAGATTGCGAAAGCGCAACAGGAAGAAGCACGCCTTAGTTTTGAACAGACTTTGCTGAATGCGGGCGTGGAGGTGAACGAAGCATTGGTACAGTATCAGACGGCCCGTGAGAAGGCTGCTTTCTATGATAAGCAAGTAGCTTCCTTACAGACGGCCTCCAAGAGTATAAGTCTTTTGATGAAGCATGGCAACACCACTTATCTGGAGGTATTGACTGCACAACAAACGTTGCTTAATGCACAATTGTCTCAAGTTGCCAATCGCTTTACCGAAATCCAGGGTATGATTACTTTATATCAGGCGTTGGGAGGAGGCCGGATGTAAGGGGGTTGTTATTCTAAATTCTTAAGTATATTCACTGTGATGAGAGGGAATCTCATTGCAGTGAATATTTTTTTATTCTCTTTTCCTATTTTTCTACGAAAGTATTCAGTGAATAGCGGTCCCTAAATTAACGGTTATATCTTTCGCTTTTTCGTTGAAGTTTCCGGCTATAGCCACTTGTTTCTTTTGAGGAGTCATAACGACAAGTACCGGAGTTTTGTCTTCTTTGCCGGTTTTATAAGCTAAGATTTTTGAACCGGGCGTTATGTAATGGTTGTAATGTTGTACTGCATAATACTCAGGAGCATAGGTTGCCGTTCCTGCTTTTGAATCTACATGGATTAACGCGTTTTGTTTCCATCCCCATCCGCTGAAACCACCATCATACAATATAGCGTTCCAAAAAGTATATTCTTCGCAACCATTACCCAGATAGTGATTCATCAATCCGAAGGTATGCTCGGCTGCTTTCCAATCGAAAGAGCCCCATCCGCATTCACTTTCTGTTTGTACATATTTATATTGCGGATATTTGGCACGGAGTTTCGGTAAGATCTGTCCGCCTTCCCATTGGAAACCGACGCCTTGTATCGTTTCCGGCATACGTGGATCAGAAAGGACCTGATCAATAACATCGTAGCGGTTAGTGTTGATTGTTCCTAAGTATAATTTAATTTCCGGATGTTGTTTCTTTAGGGTAGGAGCGAGATATTCTGTGTTGAAACGGATGATACCTTCTGCCGTGCATAGTCGTTGGCATTCATGGAAAAGCGCCCCATTGTGAACCTCAGCTCTCCTTCGGGAGAGAAAAGTTTGTGAAGAATCGTTTCCTGTTCCTTACGAGGAAGCATATTGAGTGCATCCTATCCTAATTCGTTGAAGCAAGTTACCCAAGCTTTGAAAACAGTCCCTTCTTCCGAACCGCTGACATCCAATATGGGAGTTTGTGCGGCATTCGTTTGTAGCTTGGCTTTCGATTTTTGCCAGGTGTTACCTTCCGTACTGCTGATCCATTCGAGAGATTGGGCATACATGGAGTTTGCTGATAGTGTGAGGACTAAACTACTTACCAAAGTGGTTTTCTTTACAATGTTTCTCATGTCTTGATTCAAAGTGTTATTTATTAGTTGACTGGTGACAAAAGTAAAAAAGAAGAGGGGTATGGAGGAACAAATATGTAACAGATACTACGACAGATGTAACAAAAAAGAGCAGGTGTCAGAATAATTAAAGTCGGCAATTGCTGGTTTTAATTCTGACACCCACTCATTTTTAGGTTGTTAGGTATGCTTATGCGTTCAATGCCTGTTCAATATCCGCGATGATATCATCTGCGTTTTCGATTCCTACGGACAGACGAATTAGGTCAGGCCGTACACCTGCTTCCATCAACTGCTCGTCCGACAACTGACGATGTGTGTGGCTTGCAGGATGAAGCACGCAACTACGTGCATCGGCAACGTGAGTGACGATAGCAATGAATTCCAGTGAATCCATAAACTTGATGGAAACATCGCGTCCCCCTTTCAGGCCGAAGGAGATTACTCCACAAGAACCGTTCGGCATATATTTTTGTGCCAAAGCGTAATATTTGTTATCCGGCAGGCCACAGTAATTGACCCAAGCCACTTTCTCGTTCTTGGAAAGGTATTCGGCTACTTTCTGTGCATTGCGGCAATGCTGTGGCATACGGAGGTGTAATGTTTCGAGTCCCAGATTCAATAAGAATGAATTTTGCGGGCTTTGGATGCTGCCCAAGTCACGCATCAGTTGTGCGGTAGCTTTGGTTATATAAGCGCCTTTGCCAAATGCTTTGGTGTAAGTCAGTCCGTGGTAGGATTCGTCAGGGGTACAAAGGCCCGGAAATTTATCTGCATGAGCGTCCCAGTCGAAGTTACCGCTGTCAATTACACAACCGCCTACGCTGGTAGCGTGTCCGTCCATATATTTGGTTGTGGAGTGAACAACGATGTCGGCACCCCACTCGAACGGGCGACAGTTGATGGGGGTAGGGAAAGTATTATCCACAATCAAAGGTACTCCGTGATTGTGAGCGATACGGGCGAATTTCTCAATATCCAGCACTTCGAGAGAAGGATTGGAAATAGTTTCACCGAACAATGCTTTTGTATTTGGCTGGAAGGCTGCGGAAATTTCTTCTTCGCTGGCGTCCGGATTGACGAAAGTAACGTCTATGCCTAGTTTTTTCATTGTCACGCCGAACAGGTTGAAAGTACCGCCGTAAATAGCGGAAGAACAAACAAAATGATCTCCGGCCTGGCAAATATTGAAAATAGCATAAAAGTTGGCTGCCTGACCACTGGAAGTCAACATGGCGGCTACACCACCTTCGAGAGCGGCAATCTTGGCGGCAACAGCGTCATTTGTCGGATTTTGCAGTCGTGTATAAAAGTAACCGCTATCTTCCAAATCGAAAAGGCGGGCCATTTGTTCGCTGGTATCATATTTGAAAGTTGTACTTTGATAGATGGGCAATACGCGTGGTTCGCCCTTTTTAG
>OODQ01000916.1_pt1 | contig 16664 bp, 18 predicted proteins | sample 1671321 | NCBI WGS metagenome assembly OODQ01 (sample SAMN06348144, study PRJEB24527) | human gut metagenome | biome: human gut; feature: ankylosing spondylitis patient; material: feces | host: Homo sapiens | place: China | collected 2015-10
TGAACTCCTACCTTTCCCTTAGAGGGCTTGGGTGCAGATGGTAGACTGCGTAAGCGTGGAAAAGGAGAACGGCAGAGGATTTTTTCTTCCGCGTGGTATAACACCTTTTCGCATTTCGGATAACGTACTGCTACACAAACCATTCACCTTGTGCCGCGCTTGCGTGGATTCACCCACATATGCAGCACAAAGGTATCTGACACTGCGTATAGGCAGAGAAATGGGCAGACACATTGGTCTGCCCCTACGCAAATGCAACCCCACTGTCGTTCCCCTTTGCTATGCTTACGCAGTTTACCATCTGCGTCCAAGCTATCCAAGGGCAAGAGGAAGATTCACAAAAAGGAGGAAACCGTTGGTTTCCTCCTTTTTGTGCGCCTGCGGCAATACTCTCCGCCCGGAAAGAGCGTACCGCTGCACGGTACGTGTGCACCGGAAAGCGAGTGCCGAGAAAAACCGCCGCCGGTCAGCCAACCCATTACGCAATTCCTAATTCCTGCTTAAAAGCCTTCTCGATGTACCATCTGATACAGCAGTGCATTGACGATGGACGCGGCTACATTCGAGCCGCCCTTGCGGCCTCGTGCGATGATATACGGCGTGTCCCCGCCGATGAACAGCTCCTTCGCCTCGACCACGTTGACAAATCCGACCGGCACACCGATGACGAGCGCAGGCGCAACAATGCCTTCCTCAATCAACTCATGCAGACGGATAAGCGCGGTCGGCGCATTGCCGATGGCGAAGAGGAGCGGGCCTTCAAAGTGGGCGGCGTGCTCCATCGAAACGACTGCCCGCGTGACACCGCGCGCCTTGGCCTCGCTTGCCACCTGCTCATCCGCCATCAGGCAGACCGCCTTTCCGCCGAGCTTTGCCAGCGTCGCCTTGCTCACCCCGGAGAGCGCCATATTGGTATCGGTAACCACCGTTGCCCCTGCCGCAAGCGCGGCTTTTGCCTTTTCGATCACGTCCGGCGAGAACGCGAGACTGTCCGCGTAGTCAAAATCCGCCGTGGTGTGAATCACGCGCTTGACTACCTCGGCGATGCCCGCCGGAAACGTGCGCTCGCCCAGCTCGGCGGTGATGATCTCAAACGACCGCTTTTCGATGTCCTGCGGCTTCATGTATCCGTTCAAAATTCAATTCCCTCCCGCGCAGCGATGCCCTTTTCAAACGGATGCCGCTGCATTTTCATTTCTGTAATGTAGTCCGCGTGTGCCTGCAGCGCTTCGGACGGACCCCGTCCGGTCAGTACGACCTCGAGGTCATCCGGCTTGGTCTCAAGGAATTTTACGACCGTTTTCTCATCCAGAAAGCCGCACGAGATTGCCGCACAGACCTCATCCAGCACGAGCAGCCGCGCGTGCTCCCGCACGGCAAAGCCGGTTGCCGCATCGAAGGTGCGGGTGAGCGCGTCCGCTGTCTCCCGCTTTTCCGCCTCCGTCATGCGGAAGGAGAACTTGCCGACCGGATTTGCCGCCATAACGGTCACCTCGGGCAATTTCGCCAGCACGCGGCACTCACCCGAGGTACCATCCTTGAGAAACTGCGTGAACACGACCTTGTTTCCGCGGCCCGCGCAGCGCACCGCCAGACCGACCGACGCCGTAGTCTTGCCCTTGCCGTCGCCGCAGTAAATATGAATGAGTCCTGTCATGCTTTTCCCTCCATTATGCGGTAAATCCACTCCATATCGAGCGATTTTCGCACCGAATCCGCCAGTTTGTCATACTGCTGCTCCTTGTAGGCGTGCGTATCGAGCGCTTCGCCGGTCAGCGTCACACCCTTCTTTTTCGCCAGTGCCTGCGCCGTCCGCAGCGCCGCCTCCGGCGCATCGAACACGCCGTGCAGATAAGTGCCGAAGGCGTTTTCCGTCTGGCAGCCGTCCTCGATTTCGCCTTCCCTGCGAAGCAATCGAACGAGCGGCTTTGCACTCGCGTCGCGCATGGTTTCGCCCATGTGAATCTCGTAGCCCTCGACCGCCAGACCGCTCAAATCGGACAGCACGCCGTCAATCTCCAGCAGCGTGCCGCGCGTCTGCGTCGTGGTCTTGCTCGGGCGGAACACCGTGTCGATCGGCAGCAGCTTCATGCCGCGCAGACTGCCGCCGCCCTCGGTATTGTCCGGGTCGGACACCGTGCGTCCCATCATCTGGTAACCGCCGCAGATGCCGAAAACCGGTGTGCCTGCCGCGTGCGCCTTGAGAATCTGCGCCTCCATGCCGCTCTCGCGCAGCCAGCGCAGATCTGCCAGCGTGGACTTGGTGCCCGGCAGGATAATCAGGTCGGCTCCGGCAAGCTGTGCCGGTTTGTCCGCGTAGACAACGCCCACGCCGGATATACGAGAAAGTGCGGAAAAATCCGTGAAATTGGAAAGACGCGGCAGCTTTACCACCGCAATGTTCACCAGTGCAGGAGCAGCCTTTGCGTCCAGACGCTCGGACAGGCTGTCCTCATCGTCGATGTCAAAATGACCGTACGGCACCACGCCGATGACCGGCTTGCCGGTCAAATCCTCGAGCTGCGTCAGACCCGGCCGCAGAATCTCCACGTCACCGCGGAATTTGTTGATGATGAGACCGTGAATGCGCGCCTGCTCGTCCTCATCGAGCAGCTTGACCGTGCCGTACAGCGACGCGAACACGCCGCCGCGGTCTATATCACCGACCAGCAGAACGGGCGCATCCACCAGCTTCGCCAGACCCATATTTACAATATCATCCTGCTTGAGATTGATCTCCGCCGGACTGCCCGCACCCTCGATCACGATAATGTCATTCTCGGCGGCAAGGCTGTCAAATGCGTCCTTGATAATGGGCAAAAGCGCCTTTTTGTGCCCCCAATATTCGCGCGCGGTGCGGTTTCCCTGCGCCTCGCCCATGATGATGACCTGCGAGCCAACATCGCTTGTCGGCTTGAGCAAAATCGGGTTCATACGCACATCGGGCGCGATGCCCGCCGCCTCGGCCTGCACGACCTGCGCGCGGCCCATCTCCCTGCCGTCCGCCGTGATGAACGAGTTGAGCGCCATGTTCTGTGACTTGAACGGCGCAACGCGGTAGCCGTCCTGCCGGAAAATCCGGCACAGAGCCGCGCAGAGAAGGCTTTTGCCTGCATTCGAGCACGTTCCCTGTATCATGATTGTCTTTGCCATTTTACACCTCACATTGGGTATAATTAGTAATGATTTGCAGTAACCGCTCACTCGCTTCTCTCGTTTTTACGGCAACGCGATAGTATCCCGCCGAAAGTCCGCGATAATTATCGCAGTTTCGTATCATTATTCCGTGTTCAGCGAGTTTCTTGTGCAATCCGGTATCGTTTGAGCGGAACAGCAGGAAGTTGGCCTCGCCCGGAAAGACTTTCAGTCCGTGAGCTGATAGATTGTCGGATAAAAACCTGCGTTCCTCGGCAATGCGTTTGGCGGTTTCAGCGGCCCAGTCCGGCTCGTTTGCCGCCGCGACGGCGCACGCCTGCGCGATGACCGACACGTTCCACGGCTGTCCGGCATGGTATAATTTCTCAATCAGCGCCGCGTCCGCCGTCATGCACCAGCCGAAGCGCACACCGGGTACGGCGTACATTTTCGTGTACGCGCGCAGGATGATCAGACCGGGATTGGATTCCAGCAGGTCTTTCCGTGTGTGCTGCGCGGCGTCCTCCAGAAAGTCATTGAAACACTCATCCACAACCAGTTTTACGCCGTTTTCTGTACATTTCCGAACGATTTCCCGCAGAAGTTCCGGTTGGGCGGTTCGCCCGGTCGGATTGTTCGGGTTGCAGAGATAAACCGCATCCAAATCCGGTGAAATCTCGTCCAAAATGCGCTCCGTGAGCGCAAAACCGTCCGTTTCCCGCAGATTATGCACCCGAATCTCCGCACCTGAGAGCGTGCGCTCGTACTCCGCAAAGGTCGGTGCGGTGAGCAGCACCTTGCGCGGTTTCAGCACCGCCGCCAATCGGTCGAGCACATCCGCCGCACCGTTGCCGCAGTACAGAAAATCCGGATTGACGCCTTCTCTCGCACCAATCGCCTGCCGCGCGGCGCGGCAAAACGGGTCGGGATACTGCGTGCAGTTATCCACAGCCCTGTGCATGGCCGCGCGTACCGCGTCCGGTATGCCGAACGGATTGATGTTCGCGGACAGGTCGAGCGGCGCGAAGCCGTGGCGGTCGATGTAGGTTTGGATGTCGCCGCCGTGGACATAGATTGGCAATGTTGTCACCCTTTCAAATACGAATTTTCTCTCCCGCATAGCATCCTAACTTTTTACGATCAGGCGGATTGCACAGCACAGCACCAGCGCAAACACGCTTGCCGCCGTCATCAGATCGACCGCTGCGAGAATATCCGTGCGGTCTACACGGCGCATCGGATCACCGAAGGCGGCCTTTTTGACGACTTTGCCGAAGTAGCTGGCATCGCCGCCGAGCTGGATGTGCAGCGCGCCCGCGCACGCGGACTCGGTCTGACCGGCGTTCGGACTTTTGTGCTTATTGCGGTCTCGGCGGTAGATCCGCAGCGCATTTCGGTTATCGAGATGCAGCATTCCGGCACCGGCGATCATGCACAGCGCGGACAGTCTGGCAGGAATAAAGTTGAATAAATCATCCATTTTTGCCGAAAACTTGCCGAAATACTCGTACTTTTCGTTATGATAGCCGACCATGGAATCCAGCGTGTTGACCGCCTTGTACAGCATGCCGAGCGGCGCTCCGCCGATGAGCATGAACACGAGCGGCGAGACCACACCGTCCGTCAGGTTCTCAGCCACGGTCTCAACAGCGGCCTTGATAACGCCCTCCTCGGACAGCTCTGCGGTGTCGCGGCCAACGTACCACGCGATGGCCTTGCGGCCCTCCGCAAGCGACTGTTTGACCGCGCCGTAGACATGGTATCCCGCATCTGCAAGGCTTTTTCGTGCGAAAATCAGCCAACAGAGCAGCGTTTCGGCTGCAAATCCGAGCCAGAAGTTCACGCCGCGCAGCCAGCGCAGCACAAAAAACGGCACAGAAAAGCTCACGCCGCAGGTGATGAGCCACAGCAAAATTCCAGCGAATGTCAATGCCGCAGGCGTCGCGGGAAATATCCGCCGCAGCACTTTTTCGGTCGTTGAAATGAGTTTTCCGACCGCGCAGACCGGATGCGGCAATTTTTTCGGGTCGCCGAGCAGCCAATCGAGTGCGAAGCCGAGCAGCACGGCAAAGGTTATCGTCATGGTTTTTCTCCTTTGATGAATTGCGGCACGCCTGCAGTCACGCGCACGACTGCGTCTGCTTTCTGTGTTAAAGCACAGCACAGGCGACCAACCGTTTCACGCCAGTTTTCGTCCGCACGGTCGATGGGAACGATGCCGCAGCCGATCTCATCGCAGGTGATAACGTGTCCGCACAGCGTATCTGCGAGTGACAGCGGGTCTTTGTCTTCCTTCAGCATTTTTCGCACGATTTCGTGCAGATTTTCAATTCTCGGCAGGTCTGCATACAGGTTTTCGGCAACTTTTCGTTTCCCCTGATATGCGCCGCCAATGATGAGCACGGTCATAAAATCAGTCCTCCAATCGCTGCTGCCGCAAGCGTGATCAATTCCGACAGCGAGATGCAGAATCCCGCCAGGTCTCCGGTTACACCGCCGAACACGCGGCGGCTTATGTGCTCATGCACAGCATACCACGCAACGAGCACGATAACGAGCACTTTCGCCGCAGCAAGCGCGTGCGGCACGCGGTATATCCACAATCCGAGAAGCACCGCAAACAGAACGAATTCAGCAACTAACATGCGCGATACCGCGCGTTTATCGCTGTTTTCCGCAAAGATATGTGCAAGTCCGCTGTCTTTCGCGCACGGTGACGCAACCACCTTGTGGCCGCCCATTGCCCGTGCGAAAGCAAATCCTGTGCATGCCAGCGGAAGAAGCACAGGCCGGTCGTAAATCTGGGCAAAACACCCGACCTCGGCCAGCAGGAATGCCATCAGCCAGAGCGGCCCAAACGCGCCAACGTGCGGGTCCTTGAGGATGGCCAGCCGCTTTTCCCGGTCACCGAACGAGCACAGCGCGTCGCAGGTATCGCACAGGCCGTCCAGATGAATGCCGCCGGACACCGCCAGAGGAATCAGCGCTGCGATCACAGCGTAAAACACGCCTGCTGCGCCGAAATGCATGCAAAATGCGAACCAGAACCACTCTATCGCACCGATCAGCACACCGATGAGCGGCAGGAAGCCAAGTGCCCACCGCATGGTCTGTTTTTCCCAGTTCACCTGCGGAACAGGTATCGCAGAGTACATTGATAACGCGACCAAAAGTCCGCTGATTACACTTTTCACGGCTGTTTTCCCTCCTTTACCGGCAGTAAAATTCCGCATACCGATTCATATACCGCGTCTGCTTTCCCAGTTAATTTCTGGTGCAGTTCTCCCAAAATCCGAATATACTGCATGGTCTCCGGCGGATACGGCACGCCGTCCGCAAAGATTTCGTTGGAAACGATAACCAGCGTTTCACAGTATTTTTGCAGATTATCCACGCCTGCAACAATGCTGTCGAACGCCGATTCTGCGCCTGCGCCTTCCGGCGCAAACAGCTCGTTTGCCAGCAGATTGCCCAAATCCTCGAGCAAAATTCCGTCGTATCGCCGAGAGATCCTGAGATTCGCTAAATCAAGTGTTCTCTCCACCGTAGCAAAGCCCTTTCCCGCACGAAGCGCCCGATGCCGTGCAATCCGCGCCTCTGCAGACTTGCCGAACGGCTGCATGGTCGCCAGATATAATCGACTCTGTGCTTTTTCACACAACAGCCGTTCCGCGTGCTCCGACTTGCCCGAAGCCGCTCCGCCGGTCACTAAAATCAGCATTTTCGCTCCCCTTTCTTAATTAGACTTGCAATCCGCTCTGATTTTCGATACAATAACTTTATCCGAGTAAGTTGAGGTAAGGAAAAATGGAGTTGCATTACGATATCACCAAACAGGATTTTATTGATTTTAATTTGAATTATTACAACAATAATGCGATTGTTCAACGCAGCATTCGCACCATGAGAATCGCCACCGCGGCTATTGTCATTCTCGGCGGCAGTGCGCTCATGTACTGGCTGCATACGCTCACGCCGGTTTCCATCGCGGTTTACGTTGCGCTCGCTGCCGTCTGCTTCTGGGGCACACCGCGCTATATGCGTCATAAAATGATCAAAAATATCGAGAAAATCCTCAAGAACGCAAAGAATAAACAGCTTTGCGGACCGAAAACGCTCACGCTGCGTGAAAGCGAATTCGAGCTGTCCGGCGAGAACGAAGATACCGTTTACCAGTATTCGGCCGTTCAGCGCACCGCAACCGATGACAAGCATTATTATATTTTTGTTGATGAATTCTCCGCGGTCATCGTGCCGTTCTCAGCGTTTGAAAACGATGCGCAGAAGCAGGAGTTCTACAACAAAATCACCGCAAATATCGCGGATGAAGCTCTGAAATGCTAAAAATTTGAACCGTAAGCACCGAGTTAACGCTCGGTGCTTTTTGCTGCACGCAGTATTCCTGTAAAGAATGCGGGCAGATCGCATTTATCGGCGTTACACACAATATTTATATAAAAATTTGTGCTATCTGTCAGACAAACAACTACTTTTGCAGCTGATATGCCTCTATTCCAATGTCCGCGAAGCTCACCATTTCCCGATATGGCGCCAGTGCCAGGTCCAAAAGTGCCACGCCTGCCGCCGCGCCTGTCCCCTCCCCGAGATGCATGCCCGCCGTCAGGAACGGCCGCTTGCCGAGTGCATCGAGCAGCAGAACGCTCGCCGGTTCGTCCGATCTGTGCGCTGCGACCATAAAATGCACAGACTGCGGGCACAATCGCACCGCGAGAAGCGCCGCCGCACACGAAATCACGCCGTCCAGCACGACCGGAATGCGCTGCGCCGCCGCACCCAAATACAGACCGCACAGACCCGCGATATCCAAACCGCCAACCTTATGCAGCACGTCGATCGAGTCATTCGGGTCGGGTTTGTGAAGCGCCAGCGCCGCCTCGATTACCGCGATTTTTCGCTCCAGACCGGCCGTTGACAGACCCGCTCCGCGTCCTGTGACCGCCGCAGCCTCCGCGCCGGTGAGCGCCGCCGTAACTGCCGCACTCGTAGTCGTGTTTCCGATGCCCATTTCGCCGCCAATGAGCAGCGAATATCCCTTTTCGGCACACATTTCTGCCATTTTAATACCGATTTCGACCGCTTCGAGCGCCTCTTTCCGCGTCATGGCAGGCTCATGCGCAAGGTTTGCAGTTCCGCGCCGAACGGCAAATTGCAGCACTTTTTCGCTCTTTATTGGCTGTGCAACACCTATATCGACCGGAAATACGTCCATTCCGAGCTGTTTTGCCATCAGACACACGGTGGACTCGCCGCGGCCCATATTTTCCGCGACCATTGCTGTCACCTCCTGCCCGCACTGCGTCACGCCCTCGGCGACCACGCCGTTGTCCGCGCAGAAAACTACCGCCGCGCGTCTGGAAATATCAGGCACCGGCTGACCGAGAATACCTGCAAGCTGCACGATTGCGTCCTGCAGAAGCCCCAGTCCGCCGAGCGGCATGGCAATATTTGCAAAGCGGTTTTGCGCCGCCGTCATGCTTTTTTCATCTAGCGGCCGGATGGCAGAAATAGTCTGTTCAAGTGTCATTTTCCGCTCCTTTCTGCACATTTTCGGACAAAATTCGCTGCAATTTCAGTTTTCGCACGAAAATACAAATGCGGAAATCCCGCATAGAGCGTATCCGATGCAAAGCCGCAGTCCCACGCGCGCCCGTTTGGCTTGACCGCGCGAAAATCTGTGCCATTATCCACAGCCTGTGCATAATGAAACTCGTGCACAGGAAATTGTCCACCGGCTTCGCACAGCAGGTTATCGCTGTTTGCCGTGAGCATGACATAGCCGAACGGCTGCAGCCTGTGCGTCATGTGCGCCGAAGTCGGCAGCACGCCTGCCATTGCCACGCCGTCGAGCGACTGCAGCAGATAAAGAAATCCGCCGCATTCTGCAACTGTCGGCAAACCGTTTTGAATCGCTGTTTTGATAGAATCTCGCATGATTTCATTCTCTGAAAGCTGTTTTTCGTACAATTCCGGATAGCCGCCGCCAAGGTACAGACCGTCGATATGCTCCGGCAGCCGCTCGTCTGTGAGCGGCGAAAACGGCACAAGCTCTGCCCCCAGCTCGCGCAGCACATCGAAGTTATCCTCATAATAGAAGCAGAATGCGCGGTCCTTCGCTACCGCGATCCGCACCGGAAAATCGGTCACACGAGCGAGCGACATGTGCGTATCGGTCAGCGGTTTCGCCGTCTGTGCTAATGCACACAATGCGTGAAGGTCAATGCCCTCCTCTGCAGCATCCGCGAGCCGATCAATTTTTTCACGCAGGTCGGACAGCTCGTCCGCCGTCACCAGACCGAGGTGGCGGTCAGGTATTTCGGCCTCCGGAACCGGCGGCAAAAAGCCGAGCACAGGCAGCCCCGCTTTCTCTGCGATTTGTTTGTAAAACGAGTACATTCCTGCGGAAACGCCGTTTAGAATCACTCCTGCAAGCGTATTTTCCGCAAATGTGCGGAACCCGTGAATCTGTGCCGCAAGCGACAGCGACTGACCCTTAGGCCGCACGATCAGCACCGCAGGCGTGCCGGTTGCGCGGGCCAGATGCGCCGCCGAAGCCGTATCCGTTGTACCGGAAACGCCGTCGTAAAAGCCCATGACGCCCTCGATCACGCCGAAACCGTCCGGCCGGATATGCCGCGCAAGCTGACTGCGAATACCGGCCTCGTCCTCGAAAAAAAGGTCTAAATTGCGGCTCGGAACGCCCAAAACCGCCGTGTGGAACATCGGATCGATGTAGTCCGGACCGCACTTGAACGCGCTGAGTGTTACGCCGCGGCGCTGCAGCGCCCGCAGAATCGCGGTCGTGACCGTCGTCTTTCCGCAGCCGCTGCCGGTGCCCGCAAGCAGCAGTCTTGGTGCATTATTTTGTGTCATTTTCGGCCCTCCCGGACAGAATAAACACCGGATTGTTCGCAGTCAGCATGGTATACGCGCCGACCGGCTTGCCGCGTGTGGCCGCCAACTGCGTGACCTCGATGTCACTAAATCCCAATTCTTTCAAAGCCGTCTGCGCCGCAAACAACGTCTCGAGCGCAATCGCGTTCACGACCACGCGAACTTCCGGATTTTTCTTCTTAGCGAGTGCCAGAATCTCCCGCATTCTGCCGCCGCTCCCGCCGACGAACACGCAGTCCGGTGCCGGAAGGTCCTCCAGCGCCTCCGGCGCAAATCCTTCAACGATTTTTACATTATATCCGCCGAGTTTTGTGCGGTTTTCGCGCAAGAGCGCGACCGCTTCCGGCTTTCGCTCGATAGCATAAACCGTGCCGTCACCGGCCTTGCGCGCCAGCTCGAGCGTGACCGCACCGGTGCCCGCACCCACGTCCCAAACCGTGTCGGTCGGTCGGACAGTCAGGCGGTTGACCGACACCCACCGGACCTCTTCCTTGGTCATCGGCACCTTTCCGCGCGTGAGCATTTCATCTCGAATCGGTTCGTTTTTGTTCGCCGCACGCGGGTTTTCGAGCAGCAGAACCGCTAAATCCGAGCACGAAAGCTGCGCGATCTCCGCGGCTGTGCCGTGCACAATCCGCTCATTTTCCGCGCCGAGATTTTCCCCGAGATGAACGGGCAGCGCGCCCAATCCCGCGTCCATAAGGCTGCTGCAAACCGCCTGCGCGTTGTTTTCACCGCCGGTCAGCGCGAATGTTGCCGCATGGTAACTTACGGCACCGAGAATATTTCCTGTGCGACCATGCAGACTCTTAAAACACAGATTTTCGTAGGAAATGCCGCATTTCGCGCACATATACTGCATGCTTGACAATCCCGGCACGAGTGTTACCCCGCCGTATGGCAGGAGCCGCTCGCGCAGCTTTCCGGCCGCGCTGAAGAATCCTACGTCGCCGGAAACCAACAGCGCCGTGTGCCGGGCATTACCGGAAATTGCACGCTCAGCCAGCTCTGAGAACGCGCAGACCTCCGCCTTGGGCGACAGCGATGCGAGCCGTTTTGTGGCAAATACTTCCTCTGCGGCTGCAAGCGTGCGGACGGCTTCGCCGGTCAGCGTGTCCGCCGTGCCCATGCCTGCGCCGATGATGAAAAATTCCCGCTGCTGCTTTTCGTTCCGTAAACCGAGCAATTTCGTCAAAAATGCCTGCATCTGCGCCTGATTTTTGCCGTTTTCCATACGCGGACGCGCAATGACCAGTACCTTTGCACCGACCTCCTCGGCTGCCGCGACCTTCTCCGCAAAGCCGCCGGACACGCCGGTATCCTTGGTCACGAGGATTTTTGCGCCGGTCTCGCGCAGCAGCGCCGCGTTCATCGCCTGCGAAAACGGACCTTGCATGGCGATGATGTGCGCGCCCGAGAAGCCGAGTGCAGCGCACTTTTCAAGCACCGACGCGGTCGGCAGCACGCGCGGGAACAGGCGCGTTTGGAAGTCCTGCACCGCCGTATACGCTTCCAGTTCTTTACTTCCTGTGGTGAGCAGGACCGCGCCCACGTGCGCGTTCAGCCAGTCCACTGCGGCGGCTGTGTCCAGCACGATTTCGCAGTTCTGATAAGGCAGGGCAGGCCGCAGCAGACGCTCGTAGCGTGCGCCCGATTTCGCGCAGGCCGCCCGCAGATTGTCGGTCACAGCCGCTGCATACGGATGCGTTGCGTCGATGAGCAGCGTATCCGAGGTCAATCGCTTTTCCATCTCCCGCTCATCCAAGCGGCCCTCGTGTACCGTGATTCCGGCCATCGGCTCCATCACCGCCGCACCATACTCTGTGGCAACGAAAACATCTGCCTGCACGCTGTTTTTCGACAAAAACCGGCACAAATCGTGTCCTTCTGTCGTACCGGAGAAAATCATCAGCTTCATACGCCGCGATACCCCCTCGGCGTGACCATACGACCGTCCATCACGCGCGTGCGGCTGTTTCCGACAAACACGGTGGTCAGCATATCGACCTGTGTATCACGCAGCTCACCGAGCGTTGTAAGCGTGCAGCTTTCGCCTTCTCGGCCAATGCTGCGCACCAGACCGCAGACGGTTTCCGGCGATACAATCTCCAGCAGAATATCGCAGGCACGGTGCAGATGGTCGGTGCGTTTTTTGCTCGACGGATTGTACAGCGCGATGCAGAAATCGCCGGCCGCCGCGCCGCGCAGACGCTGCTCGATCTTGTCCCACGGCGTGAGCAGGTCGGACAGGCTGATGCACGCAAAGTCACACGTCAGCGGCGAGCCGAGCACGGCGCCGCCCGAGCAGGCCGCCGTGATGCCCGGAATGACCTCGACCTCGAGGTTCGGCTCGTGCTCGCAAAGCTCGAGCAGCAGGCCGGCCATGCCGTACACACCGGCGTCTCCCGAGGACACGACCGCGACCGTTTTGCCCTGTTTTGCCGCCTCAACCGCCGCTTTGCAGCGCAAAACCTCGCGCGTCATGCTGGATTCGATGCGTTCCTTGCCCGAAATGAGGTTCTCGATCAAATCGAGGTACAGACCGTAGCCTGCCACACAGTCACATTTTTCCAGAGCACGCACCGCGCGCAGCGTCATCTGCTCCTCGCCGCCCGGCCCGATGCCGATGCAATACAGCTTCATGCTTCACCCTCCTGTTCTTCAAACGTCACGCGCCAGTCCGGCACGGCGATAGCCGCCGTCACGCCGTTCTGCGCGAATTTGTGCAGTATAAGTGTGCCGTTCTGTGCTGCGCACACAGCTGCGCGTTCGCACACATTATCTACGCCGACGGTCTGCTGCACGAACGCGGACGGTGCAAATTCACCCTTGGCATTCTGCAGCTCCTCCGCCGTAAAGGTGCGGAACGGCAGTCCGTGTTTTTCGCAAAACAGCAGCAAACCCGGCTCATTCTGCTTGATATCAATGCTCGCCGCGCCGCAGATCGCCTGCCAGGGCAGTTTTGCCGATGCAAGCGCCGCCTGAACTGTCTGATCGATGGCATCCGCGCTCGTGCCCTTGCGGCAGCCAATGCCGAGATACGCGATCCGCGGCACGAGATGCAGCGTGTGTGCAAACGGCTGTGCGTCTGTGCGGAATCCAATCGTGAACCCGCTTTCCGCGTCTTTTTTAAGGTCAATATGGGCGGGCAGCAGCCCGTCTACCGGAAAATCCGAGCGAACGCCCACGGTTTCACCCCTGAGCAGCGCACCGGATACATATTTAATATGTTCCGGCTCCAGAACTGCACAGCTGTGTGCTTTTGCCCAGGTGTCCACGGCGAACACCTGCCGACCGTCGGTCGCGGTGGTGAGCACCGGCACAGCCTGCAGACCTTGCGCAAGTATTTCTGCAATCTTGTTGGCACCGCCCAGATGTCCGGACAGGAGTGGAATCACGAACTTTCCCTGCTCGTCAATGACGATTACCGCCGGATCATAGGCTTTTCCCATCAAATACGGCGCCACTGCGCGTACCGCGATTCCGGTCGCGCCCACGAACACGATCAGGTCACAATCGACCATCGCCTGCTGCGCAAAGCGCTTCAGGCTCGTGCCCGAGAGCGACGCATCCACCGTCCGCGCGTACCGCTCACACCGGAAATCCGGCAGGAGTTTTACCGCCTTTTGCACAGTCTGTGCGCCGCACAGGGTAAAGGATACAAATTTTGCGTGCTTCATCGGCTTGCCTCACGAAATTCGGTCGTAAAGGTCGGGTCGTACAGCTTGGAGCGCTCGTACTCGGTGCCGAGGAACCCGCCCACCGTGATGAGCGCGGTCTTGGTGATGCCCTCCCGCGCACCGGCCACGGCGAGTTCGCCGACCGTTGTCCGCACGACCTTTTCGTCCGGCCAGGTGGCCTTGTACACGATAGCCGCAGGCGTGTCCGGCGCGTAGCCGCCCGCGATCAGCCGCTCGGACAGGCGCGGCAGCTGACCTGCCGACAGGAAGATGACCATGGTGGCTCCGTGTGCCGCGAACGCCTCGATCTGCTCCTTTTCGGGCACGGGCGTGCGGCCCTCCATGCGCGTCAGGATGACCGACTGGCTCACGTTCGGCAGTGTGTACTCAGCTTTGAGTGCCGCTGCCGCGCCGCAGAACGAAGACACGCCCGGACAGACCTCATACGCCAGACCGAGCCTGTCCAGCTCGTCCATCTGCTCTCTATGCGCACCGTACACGCACGGGTCGCCGGTGTGCAGACGCACGACCGTTTTGCCCGCTTTCGCGGCAGGCGCCATCACGGCGATGACCTCCTCGAGCGTCATCTTCGCGCTGTTGTATACCTCGCATCCGTCCTTTTTGTAGTCCAAAAGCGCCGGATTGACCAGCGAACCGGCGTAAACGATCACATCTGCCTCGCTCAGCAGACGTGCGCCGCGTACCGTGATCAGGTCGGGCGCACCCGAGCCTGCACCCACAAAATAGATCATTCGCTTTGCTCCTTTACCAATATAATAGAGAAATAGCCGCTCGGCTGTTCAAGCGCATCTAAATCTTCGATCAGCCGCTGACCGTCCATGCCAACGCGTTCGATCAGCACCGCGCTGCCGAGTTCGCCGCGCTGCCGGAGCAGTTCGCGCACCTCCAATACACTCTTTCCGGTCTTCATCAGCACCCTGCTGCCGGAGAGAGAAAGTCCCTCCTCTGCCCTGCCGTGCGTGACCGGAATGACGTGCAGCATTTCCCCGTCCTCGCACAGGGCGCGGCCCATGGCGGCAGCTGCGGCACAGAAGGACGGCACGCCGGGCACCAGCTCGGCAGCATAGCCGCGAGCGGCCACGCGCCTGTGTACATACCAGTAGGTAGAATACACCGTCGGGTCACCGAGTGTGAGAAACACCACGGTTTTGCCCTCGTCGAGCAGCGCACAGAGCGCGTCTGCCGCCGCGTCGTGGCTGGCGTTCCGCACCTGCTTGTCGTGCGTCATCGGCATATCGAACAGCAGGATCGTCTTGTCCTGCCCGATGTACGGCGAAGCAATATCCAGTGCGGTCTGTCTGCCGTCGGCGGACTTCGGTGCGGCGATGGCATCGCACTCGCGCAGCAGCCGAATCGCCTTGGCGGTCAGCAGCTCCGGATCACCCGGACCGACACCGACTCCATATAAAATACCCTTCATTGCAGTTTCAACCTCTCACAGAGTGCGCGCGCGCCCGCCGACTCGGCCAGCACGCCGTATTTTCCCGTAAACATGATAAATTCCACGCGTGCCTGCCCCTTCATGCGCAGGGCGATACGGTTTTCCATTTCCCTGCCGATGCGCGACAGGACGGACCGGCGCAGATTCACCTCGTCCAGCAGCTCCACGCACGCGTCCACCGAGATGGCGGCCATCAGTCCTTCGAGTGTCTCGCGCGGTGCGCCGCACAGTGCCGCATGCGCGGTGAAAATCTCCTGCCGTGCGTCTGCAACCGACGAATGTGTGTTCATCACGCCTGCGGCCATCTTGACCAGCTTTCCGGCGTGCCCGACGAGCAGAATCTCCGGATAGCCGCGGTACGCTGCGTGGTCGAACGCCTCACCGATGAAGTTGGAGCACTTGACCGCGCGTTCGAGGTCAAGGCCGAGCGTGTCCCGCGCGAAATCCGCGCCGTAGTTGCCCGGACACAGGAACGCAATGCGCTGTCCCTGCGCGTACAGGCTGTCCAGCTCCAATCGGATGGTGTCCACAAGCGCTTTTTCGCTCATCGGCTCAACGATGCCGCTCGTGCCGAGAATCGAGATGCCGCCGACGATGCCGAGGTGGCCATTGTAGGTCTGGGCGGCAAGTGCCTCGCCGTCCTCCACCGAAATGGTGACAGAAAAGCCGCCGCCGTATCCGTTCTGTTCCGCGGCTCGGTGCACCGCGTCCGTGATCTGCTGCCGCGGACCGGGATTGATCGCCGCTTCTCCGACCGGCATCGCCAGTCCCGGGCGGGTGATCCGACCGACGCCGGCGCCGCCCTCTATGGCAACGCCCTTTTCGATTCGGCGCACGGAAGCCGTGATGCGGACCCCGTTTGTAATGTCCGGGTCGTCGCCCGCGTCCTTGCGGACGGTGCAGACAGCCGCGCTCCCGCTCCTGGGTGCGTTCTCGACCGGCAGGCGGAAGGTGATGCCGCCCGGCGTGTGCAGATGAATCTCCGGCGGCGCGATTCCGGTCAGCAGCAGCACAGCCGCCGCCTGCGAGGCCGCCGCCGCGCACGAGCCGGTTGTCCAGCCGCGGCGAAGCGCTTTGCCGCCGCGGCTGGTGATGAGTTTTTCGTCCGGCATGCGGTGCACCTCCCTGTGAAATGTAATCCAATTTATTATAGCATACGCAGGCTTTTATTTGAAGTGCAAACGCGGGATGTCTTTTCTCTGCACCGGTTGAGCGGGCGCACACGAACCGTGCAGGCGGTTCGCCCCTAACGGGCGGCAGTTTTTTCAGCACCGGCTGAGCGGGGTGCGCGAACTGCGTCAGCGGGTTCGCCCTATCCGGGCGGCAGCCTGTTTCTCTGCACCGGCTGAGCGGGGTACTCGAACTGCCGCAGGCGTGTTCGCCCCTAACGGGCGGAGAGTTTTTCGCTGAACCTCAGCGGGGGGATTCGCCGTCTGCGGACGGCGGGGACGTTGCGGCGCCCGCCGCGGGGGCAA
>OODQ01000935.1_pt1 | contig 16362 bp, 15 predicted proteins | sample 1671321 | NCBI WGS metagenome assembly OODQ01 (sample SAMN06348144, study PRJEB24527) | human gut metagenome | biome: human gut; feature: ankylosing spondylitis patient; material: feces | host: Homo sapiens | place: China | collected 2015-10
GCACGGCTGGCGGAGGCGCACTCGGTCGGGTGACGCTCGGCGGCGTGTTGCTGCTCGGCTACATGATCGCGCTGTCTGCGGCCGCGTTTACCATCTGGACGGCGCTTTTGGGTAAATTTCCGGTCGGAAAGGTCAGCCTGTTCGGCTTCCTGATTCCGGTGTTCGGCACGCTGTTCTCCGCGCTCGTGCTCGGCGAGAATATCTTCACCGTACGCAATCTGGCGGCGCTTGTGTTGGTCAGCGGAGGTATTGCCGTTGCCAATTCGACATCGACAAAAAAGTAACACCGCAGACGGAATTGCGGTGCATAAAGGGTTAATCTATGGTATTTAGTTCTGCAATTTCGTTGTTTTTCTTTGTGCCGATCGTGTTTCTGCTCGATCGCAGGCTGTCGAACGTGGATGCGAAAAACACCTGGCTGCTCCTCGCAAGTCTGGTGTTCTACTCGTTCGGACAGGTGTATTACCTGCCGCTGCTGCTGCTCTCGGTGGCGCTTAACTACGTTTGCGGACGGCTGGCCGCAGGAAAGTACGCCAAACTCGGTGTCACACTCGCGGTCATCGGCGGAATAGGGCTGCTCGCCGTGTTCAAGTACGCGGATTTTGCTATCCGCACAGTGAACGCACTGTGCGGGCTGGGTCTGCCGCTGACCGGCATTGCGCTGCCCATCGGCATCTCGTTCTTCACCTTTCAGGGACTTTCCTACGTCATCGACGTGTACCGGGAGCCACAAACGGTCTCTCACTCGTTCAAGAAGGTGCTGCTGTACATCGCGTTTTTCCCGCAGCTGATCGCCGGACCGATCGTCAAATACCACGACGTCGAGCAGGAGATCGACAGCCGCCGCACCACACCGCAGGAGACCGCGCTTGGCATCCGCCGGTTTATCTGCGGTTTGAGCAAAAAGCTGCTGCTGTCGAACGCGCTCGGTCAGATGGCGGACACGGTGTTCGCGCTGCCTGCCGGAGAAATCGGCATGCTGGCCGGATGGACGGGCGCCATTTGCTACACGCTGCAGATCTATTTCGATTTTTCAGGCTACAGTGATATGGCCATCGGTCTCGGACGCATGTTCGGCTTCCATTTCCGCGAAAACTTCAATTATCCGTACACCGCGACCACCATCAAGGAGTTCTGGCGCCGCTGGCACATTTCGTTGTCCGGCTGGTTCCGCGACTATCTGTATATTCCGCTCGGCGGCAACCGAAAAGGGAATGCGCGGACGTGGCTCAACCGTTTTCTCGTATTTTTCGCAACCGGACTGTGGCACGGCGCAAGCTGGACGTTCGTCCTCTGGGGACTGTGGCACGGCTTGTTTTCCGTGCTTGAGGACTGCGGTGCGATTCCGGTAGACAAGCTTAAGGGAAAACGAATCGGACAGCTGTACACTCTGCTCGTGGTCGTGCTCGGCTTTACGCTGTTTCGTGCGGATACGCTGGCACAGGCAGGTGCCATGTATGCCGCGATGTTCTCCGGCATTGGTCTGCATTGGATGGGCACAGCGGCTGTCTGGGCAAAATTTACGCCTGCGTTTGCACTGACGCTGTGTCTTGCGCTGCTCCTGTGTACGCCTGTGGCCCGTGAGCACACACCGAAACGCGAGAACGTGACGTTCATCGGCTCTCTGGCTTTGCTGCTGCTGTGCATGATGTACCTTGCGGCAGGCTCGTTTAATCCGTTCATTTACTTCCGATTTTGAGGTGAAATATGAAATATAAATGGTTTACAGCGGCGTTTTTGTCGCTGTGCCTGATTCCGGCAGCGGGTATGCTCGTGCTGCCCGAGCAGCAGGCGGCAGGCAATGAGCATCTCACGCCCAAGCCGAGCCTGTGGAACGCACAGACCAGCTGGAACGAGGACTTTCTCGGCGGTTTGACAGATTATGTTGCCGACCATTTCGGCTTTCGCCAGGAGTTCGTCACCGCGAATGCCGCGCTGCAGACCAGGCTGCTGTGTACCTCGCCTGCCGAGGACGTCATTTACGGCACGGACGGCTGGCTGTACTACGCGAAAACGCTCGATGATTATCAGAATCACGCAACGCTGACCGAGAGTGAGGCGCAGCAGCTGGCGCAGACGGTAAAATCCATGCAGGACTACTGCGAAAGCCGCGGCGCGCGCTTTCTGTTCACGATTGCGCCGAATAAAAGCTCGCTTTACCCGGAGCACATGCCTGCGCGTTATCTGACCGAGGACGCGGACGGCAACTATGAGCGCGTGCTGCCGTATCTCGAGCAGGAGGGCGTGAACTACGCCGACCTGTTCTCCGTGTTCCGCGCACACGCGAACGTGCTGTACTACAAGACCGACTCGCACTGGACGAATCGCGGCGCCGCGCTCGCGCACGATTATCTGATGAGCACGCTCGGTCTGCCGCATACGGAATTTACGGATGAGGAATATACGACCGAGCGGAGTCACAGCGGCGATCTTTACCAAATGCTGTACCCGAAGGGCACGCAAAAGGAGGAAACGCAGGTGTATCGGACCTCGTTTGCGTATGTGAACCAGCCGCGCTCGGACGAGGATATCCTCATGCAGACCACACAGGAGAATGCGCCGAACGGCCGTCTGCTGCTGTGCCGCGATTCGTTCGGCAATGCGCTGCATCCGTTTCTCGCGGAGGATTTTCGTGAGGCGATCATCACCCGGCAGATGCCGTATCCGCTGGAGCAGGTGCAGGAGGGCGATACGGTCATCATCGAGATTGTCGAGCGAAATCTGCCGAATATTTTCAAGGCAATACCGCATGATTGAACAAGAGCGATTTGCAAGTAAATTTTGTGTACTGACGCGACGCGGTTTTGCGGTAATACTTGATGTATTACCGCGAAACCGCAACAAAGTCAGGACGTAAAATTTCTGCAAAGCGCCGCAGCTTTAATTGTGCGGTGTTGCCTCAGATATTCACCGGATTTGGGGAACAAAACCGAACCGTAATCCGTCTAATCAGTATCCGCAGGAGAAATAAACAATATGGAGGAAATTTTATGAAAAAGCTGACAGCCATGCTGCTGGCACTAACGCTCTGCTTTGGTCTTGCTGCGTGCGGCGGCAATACCGCACAGGACGATACCAAGGACGAGAGCCAGACCGTCCAGACCGGCAAAACCGAGGATAAGAAGGACGAAGCGAAGACTGAGGAGAAATCCGACGAGACCAAGACTAAGACTGACGATAAGACCTCGACTGACAGCAAAACCGAGGATAAAACGACCGAAACCAAGCCGGTAACAAGCAGTACGAACACCACGACCGCAAAGCCGTCTGGTTCAGCGGGCACGAGCAAGCCGTCTGCCTCGACGAGCAAACCGGCGGCATCTGCTCCGGCAAGCAAGCCGGCACAGAGCAAGCCTGCGGCAAGCGCTCCGGCTGAGACCAAACCCGCAGAACCGGCGAAGCCGACTGCCTCTCAGGCGAGCGGGTACGTCGGCTCGTCCGCATCCGCACTCGAGAGCGCACTCGGCGCACCGACATCCAAGAGCTATTCGCCGAGCTGCATGGGCGAAGGCGAGGACGGCATCTGGACGTATGACGGGTTTACCGTTTATACCTATAAAGAGGGCGGTTCGGAGACTGTCGAAGCGGTTCAATAAATTAGCAGTTAGTAATCGACGATACGGTTTTATGTTTCGCAGGGGAGGCCAGTGGCCTCCCTTTTTCGCGTTCTGCAGAGGTAAAATAAAAGGGCAGACCGGTGGTCTGCCCTATGGGAGATAAAATTCTCAATTACTGATTCATCAGAGAATGCGTCGCTGCGGTTTATTCGCTACCTGCTTCACGGCCTTGCACGGCACGCCGATGGCAAGCATACCTGCCGGTATATCCTCCGTCACAACGCTGCCTGCGCCGATGACGGCGTTATCGCCGATGGTGACGCCCGGACAAATCTGCACGCCCATGCCAATCCAGACGTTATTGCCGATGGTGACCGGTTTGGCATATTCCAGCCCGGCGTTGCGCTGTGCAACATCGAACGGATGGCCTGCGGTCGAGATACAGCAGTTCGGGCCGATGAACACATGGTCACCGATGGTGACCGGTGCCGCGTCCAGGATCACAAGGTTATGGTTTGCATAAAATGCACGGCCGACACGCGTATGGCTGCCGTAATCGACAAAAAACGGCGGCTCAATGACAATATCGGGCGCACAGGCGCCTAAAATGGCATGCAGAAGGGCGTTTTTCTCCTCCTTCTGGGAGGAACGGAGTGTATTGTAATCCATGCACAGGTCGCTGGTCTGCGCACGCGCTTCGAGCAGTGCGGGGTCGCTGTTGGCGTCATACAGCAAGCCGGAAGTGGCTTTTTCAAGTTCGGTCATCGTCAAGGTTCCTCCTTAATTCTGGTGGCGTACCAGTTCATAATCATCGCCGGAGCGGTAGTACGGACAGCTTTTGCCGGTCTGCATCAGGCGGTAGAATTCGTCCTCATCCAGATAGGCTTCGCATACATATTCATCCATTTCATCATCGTAAACGTTGTAGGCGCAGTCGTCACAGGTTCCGGTCATCGGTCAGCGCTCCTTTCAATTTGGTCGATTGCGGCTTGCAGAATAGCCTCGGGGTCGTTGCCGCAGATGTCGAGACACTCCGCATAGATGAGTCTGGTCTCGCGGATACCGAAGTATTCTTTGGCCATAGCGGTCAGATAGTCGAAGCTGAACCGCGGATCGTACGCGCCGCCTGCGGTGGTGATGTAGGTCAGACTGCGGGCGCGGCACAGGCCACATGACTGTCCGTGGTCGTTGTAGGCGCTGACAATACCGGGGACATAAATGTTCTCGATGTAGGTTTTCAGCTGTGCCGGAAAGCCCAGATCCCAGTAGGGAGCGGCAATGATGATATCGTCGGCATCAGCAAACTGGTGGGCATAATCGAACATCGGGTCGTGCCATTTGCCGCCGGCAATGAGCGATTCGCGGTGAGCAAGCCGTTCACGGTCGAGCGGGACAAGCGGCTGATCGTATATATTCAGCTCAGTGACGTCGCTTATGCGTGCAAGATAGGCGCGCGCCAGCCGTGCCGTCCGCGACTCTTCCCGCGGACAGGCGTTGATGTAGAGTGTCATGGTATCCTTCCTTCTTCTTGTTCCTAACTATATAGTATAGCAGAAAAATGAGGAATTAGGAATTAGTAAATAGAAATTATTGTGAGGATGAAACCCATCCCTGCGGTACAGCTCAGTAAATTAGCAGATTATTTTATGCTGTTTACCAGAGTCTGCCAAACTGCGGTATCGAAAGCTTCATCCGCGATAAAGCAATAGCTATACTTGCTATCCTTCCACTCGGCCGAGGTATAACCTGTCTCGGCATAGAGCAGTGCGTCCGTACCCTCAAGTTTCTCGCCGGAAACGGCATGGTTCATACCTTCGAGCGCGTCCTCGCCCTGCCCCATGCAGTACTTGAGCGTATGACCCTGCGTATCCGCATAGACCACCACGGCTATGCCGAACTGATTGGATGCCGAATCGAACGCATAACCGTCAGGCAAGCTCTGCGGCAGCGCCAGCGGGAAGGAGAGCGCAGCGGCAAGCGCGTCTGTCGTGTCGTAATCCTGCGGCGCGGTGGCGGTGACAGGCGGTTCCTTTCCCTCACCATCCGGATTAGCAGACGTGCGGTTTATCTGCATAACAGCTGTGCCGCCGATAATCAGTACCAAACAAGCTGCAGCCGCTCCGTATCTTCTCCAGGCGGACGGTTTGCGCACCGTCGGTTTATCCAAGGCATCGTGCAGGCGCTGCTCGAGGTCGGGAGACGGATTGACGTGCTCCATCAAACGGTTGTACTTATTCATCGAAATCATACGCCTCCTTCAGTGTCTCTTTGAGCATACTGCGTCCGCGGTGCAGCAGGGAACGCACGGTGTTTTCTTTTTGACCGAGAATGCGTGCAATTTCTGTAGTGGAGTAGCCCTCGTGGTAGAACAGATGAATGGGTTCGCGGTACTTGGGCGGCAGAGCACGCACGGCATCCCACACAAACGCAAGGTCACTGTCTAAGTCATCGCACGGATAGCTTTCCTTGAGTGCGTTCGTGTGCTTGAACCACGCCGAATTCAGCTTGTTTTTGCTCAGGTTGATGGCAACACGGAGCAGCCACGCCTTTTCGTGCGCCGATGATTCCAGTTCCGGGGAAGTGCGCATATACTGCAGAAAGGTGTCCTGCAGTACGTCCTCTGCATCGCTTTTGTTGCGTAAGTACGCATAAGCCGCACGAAACACAGCCGTACCCCATCTATCATATAACTGCGCAAGCTGTGCGTGCGCTGCCGCCGGAGCACGCGCAGGCGTGACCGCCTGCAGGACGGCAAACAGCAGCCGCCGGAACCGGCTGATTGGAATCGTCGGTGTCATGATGTCACCTCTATGGATCAATTTGTTTTCTGATCTATATACATTTAATGTAACAAAAATGTTGCGTAAGGCATAGAAAAATTTTTTGAAAAGGCTGCAGCATTTTACGGTTCTCGATTGTATCAATAGCGAACGGCAAAAACACGCAAACAATGAAAGGAAGATTTTTATGAAAAAGACGATTTCTATGATGATGGCACTGGCAGTAGCCGGTTCGATGTCAGCACCGGCTATGGCGGCAAACGATGAGCCGATGGTCATTTCTCCGGCGCCGAATACACAGAGTCAGCAGGCACAGATGAAGATTGTTATCAAGGGTCAGACCACGTCCCTGCAGACGATTTCCGTAAATGGCTGCACAATGGCTCCGGTACGCGCGGTTGCAGAGGCACTGGGCTACACCGTCAAGTGGGACGCAGCAAAGAAGGCGATCAACCTCAACACCAAGGAAACACAGTGTGACCTGCGCATTGGCGATAACAGCTATGTAGTCTACACGGCGATCGAGGGCATGATTGGCATGAGCGCACCGTTTTCGCTCGGCGCTGCGCCGATCATCAAGGACGGCAGCACCTATGTTCCGGTCGATCTGTTCGTATCGCTCTGCGGCAACGATCCTGCTGTGGTAAAGGTCAGCGGCGACACCATCATCATTGACCCGGATGCCAAGACCGAAGACGGCGATTCCGATCAGATTCCGAATCCGCTGACCGTCCATAACTCCCTTGCAGAGCTTGCAAAGGCAGTCGGCTTTGACGTCAAGGCGCCGACCGTGCCCGCAGAGCAGGAAATCAGTGAGACAGAGGTCGCGGCGGTAGTCAGCAGCGCCTTATAAAAGATTTAAGAGTGGAGATTTTCTCCACTCTTTCTCTTTTGCGGGTATACAGAAAAAGAGTGGAAAGTTCTTCACTCTCCACTCTTAAGGCAACACCGCACAATTAAGACTGCGGTGCTTTGCGGAAATTTTGTGTCCTGACTTTGTTGCAGTTTCACGGTAATACATCAAGTATTACCGCAAAACTGTGCCTCGTCAGTACGCAAAATTTACTCGCAAATCACTCTTGTTCAATTATACGGTGTTGCCTTAAATCTTCACTCTGTGAAATCAGTCAGCCCAGTACTTCGCAACATGTGCCTTGGTAACCTCGGCGGCCTTCTTGATATTCTCCTCGTTGGACAGCTTGTAGTAGTCCGGACGGAACACCTCCATGGTGCAAACGTCGCCTTCAAAGCCGATCTTCTTGAGGGTATCTGCGTAACGCTTGTGGTCGAGGCAGTCGCCCGGCTCGCCCGGCCACAGACGCTTCTCGTCGTTGTTGTAAGCAGCGCCGCACGGCATATTCTCCATGCCGTTCAGGTGCCATACGAAAATCTTCTTGCCGTCAGCCTTCTCGAGAGCAGCCCACTCGGAAGCCATTGCATGGAAGTGGTACTGGTCGAGGGTGATGCCGACGAGCGGATGATTTACCTCGGTAACGATGTCGTAAGCGTACTCGAAACGGTTGATAGACATGGTCGGTGCGCCGCAGAACTCGATGGACAGCTTGATGCCGTGCGGCTCAACCTTCTTTACCATCTCCTTGAGGACTGCAACAGCATCAGCCTTGATCTCGTCAACGGTAGCCGGAACGGTCAGATCCATGGACGGAACAACAACGATCATCTTGCAGCCCAGCTTGTTGCAGTCTGCGATGATCTGGTCGAGCTTTGCCATAACGGCGTCCTTTTCCTCCTGGGTCTGCTTCATGTTGAAGAAGATCAGGGCGTTGTAGGACAGCATCTTCAGGTGGTGCTTCGGGTCAGCGAACCATGCGCCGAGATCATCGATGGTGTACTTGCCGGCAGCGATCTCGCGGTCGAGGCACTCGGACTGGATGTCGATGTAGTCAAAGCCGTACTTCTCGCACAGGTCGAGGTCTTCGAGTACGGAGTGGTTTTCGCAGAAACGGTTGCAGCCTTCGTTAAAACCGATTTTCATAGCAGTAACTCCTTTTAACGTATCAATTTCGCGTTGTAAAACGCGGTATAGTGGTTAAGGTGATATGCAAGGGCAGTAAAGCAGGAAGCTCTGCCACCCTTGCGAGTGAGTAGCAATGAATAGAAAATATGAGGTGGATTACTTCTTGTAGAAGTCCGGGGTGCCGCCGGTAACAACCTTCTCCGGCACACCGGAGGTCTGGGACTTAACCAGAGCGTCAGCGGTGATGGAAGCAACGTAGCCGTCCCAAGCAGAGGAGCCGCCGGTCTCACCCTTGAGTGCGTGGTCAACCCAGTCCTGAATCTCTACATCGTAAGAATCGATGAAGCGCAGGATCCAGTTGTCCTCGATCTTGGTGGAAACCTCGTTAGCGTAGCGAACGGTCGGGAAGGACGGGCACGGCAGGTTTACAACGCCGTTCTCACATACAACCTCGCAGTTGATGTCGTAGCCGAAGCCGCAGTTTACGTTTACCTCGAGCATGTTGATGATGCCGCCCTTGGTCTTCATGATCATGATCTGCGGGTCCTTCAGCGCGTTCTTAACCTTGCTGTTGGTCTTCGGCATGATGCACTGCACCTCGTCCCACTCGTCGTTTACCAGCCACGGCAGAACGTCGATCTCGTGGATTGCGGTATCGGTAACAGCCATTGCGGTGGTGTAGTCATCGGCAACGCCGTCTGCACGGTGGGTGCACTTGATTACCATCGGGGCACCGAACTTGCCGGAATCGATCAGCTCCTTAACCTGACGGTAGCCGCGGTCGTAACGGCGCATGAAGCCAACCTGTACGAGGTGCTTGCCGCCTGCCATCTCGGCCTCAACGATCTCCTTGCCGTCAGCAGCGGTGTTAGCCAGCGGCTTCTCGGAGAATACCGGCTTGCCGGCCTTGATCGCTGCCAGAACCGGACCCTTGTGGAACTGACCCGGTGTAGTAACTACAACAGCGTTTACGTCCGGATCGTTGATTGCTTCGTTGAAATCGGTGTAAACCTTGGTGCCGGCGCCGGCGATCTCAGCGCCCTTCTTTGCGCCTTCTTCAAATACGTCGCATACAGCAACGATGCGTGCATTGCGGATGCGGTTCTGGATACGCTCGATGTGCTCACGGCCGATCATGCCGCAGCCGATCAGTGCAATGTTCAGATTTTCCATGATAAAGCTCATCCTTTCAAAATATGCCGCTGTACGGCAGAGTTCAAGTCTAACGGGTTATGTGCGAGTATTTCGGGAGCCGCAGCATTGCTGCGACCCCTGAAAACTCGGAAGAGAAGAGAGATTGTGTGTGTCTGTTTTACGCGCGCTTTGCGTTCTTGCGCATATCAAGGATAACCGAACCGACGATGATCAGGCCCTTGACGATGTTGGTCATGTTATCATCGACCTTCAGCATAACCAGGCCGTTGTTGATAACGCCGAGGATCAGGATGCCTGCCAGAACACCGGATACGCGGCAGATACCGCCGGTGTGGGAGGTGCCGCCTACGGTAGCCGCAGCGATAGCGTCCAGCTCGTAGTTCAGGCCGGAGTTGGCCGGATCAGCCGAACCTGCACGGCCTGCCAGCAGAATACCTGCAACAGCCGCACAAACCGAGCACCATACATAAACCATGATGAGGTTCTTTTCTACATTGATGCCGGCAACGCGGGCAGCCTGATCGTTGCCGCCGATGGCATACACGTTTTTGCCGAAGCGGGTCTGCGTCAGCAGGAAGGCCGAGATCGCAAACATAACGAAGAATACCAGAATGATGACCGGAACCGGGCCGATTTTAGCAGAGCCGAGGAAACGGAACTCCGGGGTCAGGTTGGAAACCGGGCGGCTGGTGTACATTTTTGCGCTTGCGCGGCAGATCAGCTGTGCGCCGAGCGTTGCGATGAAGGGCGGAATCTTGGTGTACGCGATGATCGCACCGTAAATAGCGCCGATGCCTGCGCCGATTGCCAGACCGATCAGAATAACCAACGGTGCGGGCAGGGAGCCCAGACCGGGGAATACTGCGTTGGCATAATCTGCCGGCTGAACCAGAGATGCCGTGATGCAGGCAACCAGGCCGGCCGATGCGCCGATCGTCAGGTCGATACCCTTGGACAGGATTGCGAACATAACGCCGAAGGCCAGAATACCCTTGACGGCCTCACCGGAGAGCAGCGTCAGCAGGTTGTTTACGGTGAAGAAGCTGGGCTGTGCAACACCCATGATAATGACCATAGCGATCAGTACCAGCCAGATCGAGTTCTGCGACAGGAATTTTTTCTTGTCAAACGTCTTATGCATACCATTTACCCTTCTTTCTTATTGCTCATCAGCAGCGGGCTGGTAAGGAACCTCGCTGGTAGCGTATTTCAGGATCAGCTCGGACGAGAAATCCTTGCGATCTACGATTGCGGTCATCGTGCCTTCATGCATGACCACGATGCGGTCGGACATACCCATAACTTCGGGCAGCTCGCTCGAGATCATGATGATCGCCTTGCCTTCGCCGGCCAGCTTGGTGATCAGCGAGTGGATTTCGGCCTTGGCGCCTACGTCGATACCGCGGGTCGGCTCGTCTACGATCAGGATATCCGGATCGGTCAGCAGCCAGCGGCCTACCAGAACCTTCTGCTGATTACCGCCGGAAAGGTTCTTGATGGGGGTGTCGATCGTCGGTGTTTTGGTATTGAGCTTACGCACATACTCTTCGGTATCCTCGCGCATCTTCTTGTGATTGAGCGGGAAACCGTAGTTTTTCAGGCTGGCAAGCACGGTATTGTCCTTGATGCTCAGCATACCGACGATGCCGTTGCCGCGTCGATCCTCGGTCAGCAGGGCGATCTTGTGTGCGATGGCGTGCTCGGGGGATTTGATGTGCAGCTCCTCGCCGTCCTTATAGATCTTGCCGCCGGTGATATGGCGCATACCGAAAATAGCCTCTGCCGTTTCGGTACGGCCTGCGCCGACCAGACCGGCCATGCCCAGAATTTCACCGCGGTGCAGCTCGAACGATACGTTCTTTACCGCATGACCGGCGGAAAGGTTCTCGACCTTCAGAATGGTATCTCCGATCGGGCAATCCACCTTGGGGAACATATTGGAAACCTCACGGCCTACCATAAGCTGAATCAGTTTATCTACGTTCAGGTTTTCCGCGCGGTCGCTGGCGATGTACTCGCCGTCGCGATATACGGTGATATCATCCGAAATGCGGAAAATTTCATCCATTTTATGCGAAATATAAATGATTGCTACGTTTTTCTTTTTCAGATCTTCGATGATGCGGAACAGATGCTCAACCTCGGTTTCGGTCAGGGAGGAGGTCGGCTCGTCCATGATTACGATCTTGCTGTCATACGAAACCGCCTTTGCGATTTCAACCATCTGCATTTTTGCAACCGTCAGGTTGCCCATTTTTTCATCCGGATCAACATCCAGATGCAGGCGCTGGAACAGGTCGATGCTGTCCTGACGCATTTTCTTGTGATCAATGATCAGGCCCTTGCGCGGTGCGCGGCCCAGCCAGAGGTTTTCGCTGACACTGCGTTCCGGAACCGGCGATAATTCCTGATGGATCATCGAAATGCCGGAGTTCAGCGCTTCCAATGTGGTTTTGAAACGGATTTCCTTGCCGTCAAAAACGATCTTGCCCGATGTGGGCGGATGGATGCCGATCAGGCATTTCATCAAAGTTGATTTGCCTGCGCCGTTTTCTCCCATCAGGGTATGTACGGTACCGGGGCGCACCTTGAGCTGTACGCCTTTCAGCGCACGCACGCCGGGGAAATCCTTGACGATATCGGTCATCTCCAGGATATACTCTTGACTCACTGCTTTTCACCCCAATATCTCTGCGTTTTTTTAGGAAGGGGACATATGGAAATGTCCCCTTCGCAACATTCAGTGTCGGAATTTAGTCGTAATCTGCTACGTTGTCTACGGTAACCGGCTCGAACGGTACCCAGATGATGAACTCGTTCTCGTCGTCTACTTCATAGCCGGTGCCCTCTGCGATCGGCTTGCCGTCGATCAGGTTTGCAGCTGCCTGCAGGGAAGCGCGGCCCTGACCCTCTGCGTTCTGGAATACGGTCATAGCGAGGGTGCCGTCCTTGATAGCCTGACGGCCGTCAGCGGTTGCGTCGATGCCGACGATCGGAACGGACTTCGGGTCCAGACCCTGCTGCTGCATTGCTTCGACTGCACCGAGTGCCATTGCATCGTTGTTGGAGATGATGCAGTCGTACTTGGTGGTCTTGAGCAGCGGAGAGATCATGTCCATTGCGGTTGCACGGTCATAATCGGCTGCCAGCGGAGCAGCTGCTGCGGTTGCCTTGATGCCGTTGTCCTCCAGTGCCTTGAGCACGGATGCGGTACGGTTGGTGGTGGAGGTCTGACCGAGGATGCCGTTGAGCATCAGGTAGGAGATATCGGTCTTGCCCTGATCCTTAAAGAACTTTGCGAGGAACTCGCCCTGGAATGCGCCGGAGGTCATTTCGTCGGAGCCGACGTAAACAGCCTTCTCATTCAGTACGGAGGGATCGCCCGGGAAACGGTTTACGAATACGACCGGAACATCGCCTGCGGCCTCGATACACTGTGCAGCGGTCTCGGGGTCTACCATGTTGATGATGATGGCATCTTCACCTGCGGTAACCGAGGATTCGATGTACTGGATCATCTTGCTGGTGTCACTGTTGGCATCCTGGGTGGTCAGGTTGATGCCGGTGTCCTTTGCAGCGGCCTGAGCGGCTGCCTCCATTTCGCTGAGCCACTCATCGCGCTGGCTCATGATCAGCGTTACCTTGTGGCCGCTGCCGCCGTCTGCGCTGTCGCCCTGCTGTGCGCCACCGCCGCAGCCTGCCAGCATGGATGCCATCATTGCCGATGCAATCAATCCTGCGAAAAGTCTTTTTTTCATTTGCTTTTACCTCATCTTTCTCAACTTTTTTCTTAGCCGTACACGTTCACATTTTGGAAAAATGCGATTTACGCTTGCCTTGATTTAGTTTTACACTCTTTTTCGATGTGCGTCAACCGGCTTTTTGAATTTTCACCAAATCGCACAGACGAATCCTGTAAAAACTGGTGATTCTGTCTGCACAAAATTGTGATTTTATAGGCTTTGCACGACAGAACGGGGGAATCGCTTATGCAAAACTACCCGCCTCAGATGCAGGATCTGGCTGTTAGTTCAATCTCATAATAACTCGGTATTCGTTTCGGATTTCACGTATTTTGCTCGTTTTATGGCGTTTACGGCAGATGTATTGTATGAAAATATGAACAAAACACGGAAGGTTCGGAAAAGAGTGCATTTTTGCGTGCACGGCGCGAATGAGCAGAATCCGTACACGTGCACAATATTGTGAATACCGCTTTATTCACTTTATATATAGACTTATTAGGGGTATTATGTTATGCTTTAACTATAAAAACGGGAAAGAACCGTTCTGACAGAGGTGATATCATATGGCAATTACCCTGAATCAAATTGCTGAGATTTGCGGTGTGTCCCGCGGTACAGTCGATCGGGCACTCCATAATAAAGGAAATGTTCGCCCTGCGGTGGCGGAGCGGATCAAGGCGGTAGCCAACGAATATGGCTACACCCCCAACCGTGCCGGACTGGCACTGTCCCGCACATCGCATCCGATTCGCATCGGCGTGATCATGTTTTCGGTGCAGACCCCGTTCATGCAGATCGTTCTGGATGCCGCCCGGCGCGAAGCCCGCCGTTTGGCCGCGTTCAGCGTGGAGGTCATCTTCCGGCTGTCGCCCTCGCTTGATCCGGTCGAGCAGGTCTCGATGATCGAGGAGCTGGTCGAGCAGCATCATATCAATGCGCTGGCGATCACGCCGCTCGACTGTCTGCTGGTCGAAACCAAGATCAACGAGCTGATCGACCAACGCGGAATACCGGTCGTTATGTTTAACACCGATCTGCCCAACAGCCACCGGCTGTGCTATGTCGGGCAGGAAAACCTTTCTTCCGGCCGTACAGTGGCCGAGCTGATGCGTCTGGTGGCGCGGGAGAGCGGCACGGTGGCTACGATCAGTGCGCCCTGTATGTATCACAGTGCGTACCGCGAACGTCTGAAGGGCTTTAAGGAGGAGCTGCTTACCCCCGATTCGTCGCTTCAGCTGCGGGATGTCATGCTGCCGAACGATGACAGCAATGTGGTTTACGAGCATACGCTCCGTCTGCTGCAGGAGGTTCCCGATCTGACCGGTATCTACGCGATCACACCGGGTTATGCGGGCGTATGCAGTGCGCTGGTCGATTCCGGCCGCGCACGGGGGGTGCACCTGATCATGCACGATGAGATCCCCGCCAACCTGTACGAGCTTCGGCGCGGTGTTGCGGATTTTGTCATCGGACAGGATGCGGTGCAGCAGGGCGCACTGCCGCTGTCCCTGCTGGCCGATTACATTCAACTCAAACAGCAGCCGCCGAAAGAGTTTTACCATACCGATATTCGGGTGCTGCTGCGACACAATATCGAAAATTTGCTTTAATCCGGGTCAGGAGGTATTATGTCTGTTCCGCTTCCGGCATTTCGCCGTGTCAGACTAACGCAGCAATGTGTGATTCATCCGCAGGATAAGGGCGGCAACTATCTGCCTTGCGCCTCGGAGGATTGGGTGCTGTTTGTTTCGCTTGCTGCGGACGGGGAGAAGATCATTCTGCGGACCGAGCACCGCTGTCTGCCGATCAAACCCGGCAGTGCGCTGCTGCTGCCGCCGAATGTCTGTCACGAGCTGCCGTTCGTACAGGCACCCTGTCTGATGTTGGAATTTTCCGCCGCGGATGACGGACAGGCGATGTTTGAGTTTCCGCAGTTACAGGGAACACCGGCATGGACGTTGCTGCAGCTGCTCTACTCGGAACAGACCACGGCTGCCGCCCGGACACCGCTTTTAGATGCGCTGCTGATGCAGATGGCGCCTATGGCGCATGGCTTCGAGCTGTGTGCGCCGGATGCCGCATTCTCGCTTGCAACCGAGGTATTGCAGCATTTGAACCTGCGCTTTGCCGATGAGCTTTCGCTGACCGAGCTGACCAATCGGTTTCACGTTTCGACCAGCCACATGATCCATATGTTCAAGGCGCAGTTCGGCCTGCCGCCCATTCAGTATATGGTGCGCCGCCGGATCGGGGAAGCGCAGCATCTGCTCCGCACAACGGAGGACAGTGCGGGCGATATTGGCGGTCAGGTCGGCATGATCAACCGCAATTATTTTTACCGGATGTTCAAGCGTCTGGTGGGGTATCGCCAGTTCGATACCGCGAGGTCATTGGCGAACGCCCGGATATGCTGGCTTGAGGAAACGACTTTATGGGATCGAGAGGCTGCTCGAAAAACGATAGTTTTTCGAGCAGTGCCTTTCTTTTTGTCTGGTTGTCGGAAAACAGAAGGGGAAATTATACAGAGTTGCCATGGCGTTCCGATCCGGATTCCGTGGTCTAAATAATCAAGACGGTGGAAACCTCTGAATCATACGCAAAACAACCGAGCGACTGCATTTTCAGCCGCTCGGTTGTTTTGCCTGCGTCGCTCCGCACGGATACCTTATTGTATCTAGCGCCGTGCGGCGTCACGCCTGCCGCCGCTTTCTCTCCCGGATGAGCGTGGACTTGCTGATGCCGGTCAGCTTGACGACCTGCGTATACGAATGGTTTTCGAGGAGTTCCATCGCGTGGTCAAGCTGCTCGGTGTCGAATTTGGGCGGCCGTCCCTCGCGGAAATCGGGGTCGGTCGCGCGGGCAACCGCCTTGCCCTCCTGCGTGCGCTGCACGATCATGTCGCGCTCGAACTGTGCAAACGACAGCAGTACATTGCGCAGCAGCGTGTTGACCGAATCGTTGGACAGGATACCGAGGTTCAATACGTTGATGGTAATGCCCTCGTCGATCATGTCGGTGATCATGCCGGACGCCTGCGACACCGACCGCGCCAGCCGGTCGAGCTTGGTGACGATGAGCACATCGCCTTTTCGCAGCTGCGCGCGCAGCCTGTCCCATTCCGGTCGGTCCATCTTCGTGCCGGTGAA
>OODQ01000947.1_pt1 | contig 16106 bp, 10 predicted proteins | sample 1671321 | NCBI WGS metagenome assembly OODQ01 (sample SAMN06348144, study PRJEB24527) | human gut metagenome | biome: human gut; feature: ankylosing spondylitis patient; material: feces | host: Homo sapiens | place: China | collected 2015-10
ACCAGCTTATTCTTTGCTTTCATCCGTATTTTGTTTGAACCAAATTCAAAATCAAAAGGAACTTTTACTGATTCAAATATTTTTCTTAATGTTGCCTCAAGCAGCGACAAATTACTCTCTGTTAGCTCATCTAACTTTGTTTCCGGATTTCGTCCAAGCGCTTCAATCAGTTCCCCACAATCCTTAGGACGATTGTCTATCTTTATTGAATCTTCTTGAGCGTCCGTAGTTGAAGTGAATGATGTGAACTTGTCTATAACAGCCGCACTTCTCTTTGGCTCCCCATCTCCAACAAGAGTCGACCATTCCCTAATCATCATCAAAAGATGAACAATCTGTTCCTTCTTGATAATCTGCCACTGGTCGCTCCGAAGAGTTTCTTCGTCAATATAAATTTCGTTCTCTTCATCGATAGTCGTCTCTTCGTGCTGTTCAATCAATTCTTGCGGGTTTTTCCAACTATACAGGTTAGGGTTCCTTCTCAACTTGTCATAAACACGCGGATACACAGCCTGAAGAGCAGAAAGCGCAGACAGCAATAAAAGCCCATTGTCTGTTTCAATAGTTTCGAAGAACCCGCTGTCACATACTCTCACAAGTTCTTTCACTAAAGACAAACTATTCAGAAGGCGTTTAATCGATCTAGGGTTTCGGCCGCAAGATGCCTCAATAATTTTTGAAAAATTTCCGATAAATTTCTCGTTCTTAAGAAGCCTTAAGCCACAGAAATTTATTCTTCCAAGAAGCTCGCGCAAATACTGATTCAAATCCAATTGATCTGTAGGCACTCTGAAAGTTAGTTGGATGATTTTATCGAAGTAGGATCTAAATTCTCTGTTATTAGTTTGACCAAATACGGTGTCAGAAGGTTTACCAAACTTCTTTTCGAGTCCCTTAACGACAACCTCATAATCAATTGCTAAAACGAAAACGCAGTCGGGGACATCAAAAAGATTTTTTAATAAGGAAAGAATTTGAACCGCAACCACAGGCTCAAGCCGGTCCATATCATCGATAAAAAAGATAAAACCTTTAAATTTCTTGTTTTTGGCTCTGATCTCATCCTTGTATTGTTGAATAACATGAATTAGATCGTTCCTAAACTTTTGTGGCCCCACTGTCCCCTTATTAAGTACTCCGCTGACATCATTGAGAGCAACGGGGTTTAAACCCATAGAAGCTATCCCGACCTTGGCTCCTGCCAGCGCCAGCTCGCCAACGCTATCTTTCAATTGGCTTGCAAATTTGTACCAGGTAGCAGATTTTTCTGTCAGAACTGCCTTTACAGACTCATTCAAGGCATCAATTGTTCCTTTAAGAACTTCCACCTGAGCGGAAGAATCCTCTTTCAGCAAAGAGTATTGCCATGTGTTAACCCAGACTCCAAGCCACTCTTTTCTATCGCTGTCCTCTTCTTCATCTGAATTAGCCGAATCAAGGAGCATCTCTGAAGTAGGCCAGGGATAAAGATTGTTATCTTTGAGACAACATTTTGCTGCAAGGGAATACATAAAAGAAGTTTTTCCGCTCCCCCATGGCCCTTGGATAGAAATGGTCATTGGCGTCTCGACTCGAGAAATGAAATTAGCCAAAGCCGTCACATAGTTATCCGCACCTAAAGAGTCCTTGCCACGCGGGGCAAGAGGGAGGTCGGTCATGTTTGAATAATTGCGAGCCATGCAACGTCCTTTCTTAAAGCTAGATTCTCAGAATCAATTGCGCAAATGCCGCAAGGAGGGGTGCTTCTCCCAATTCATAAGTATTCGTGGAGTTTGGACTGTTTTTAGGATGTATACGACCACAATCTACTACCCATGTATTTTGGGAGTTTGCTCCATTCTTTGGTTTTAAGTTCTTTCCGTCAAAAACCCAAGTATTTTGTGAATTAGCTCCGGACTTAGGCTTAATCTCTCTGCCATTGAAAATGTAAGTATCCGCTGACGAGGCTCCAGATCGAGCCTTTAATTCAGAGCCTGTGCATAACCATCCGTTAATTTTTCCGTTTTGCCAGTCTATTTTTTTCATGATTTATTCTCCAAAGGATGAGTTTCTAGAAATCATTATTCTTTAATTTTATTACATTCCTCGGATTCCGCCAGAAAACACCCCATATTTCAAGGGCGTCCAACCAATGCGTTAAAGATTTAGAAGCGGCTCTTGCAAATCTTTCTCGCTCCCGGAAAAAACTATTCTGGCAGGGCGTTTGCTGCACCCATCCAATTAGCGGGGAACGCTGTGCAATCCATAGGCAAAAAGAGCGGCATCTCCTCATCTAGAAGTAACTCTTAAATTAGAAACTTTTGTACTCCGCTATTCACTGGGATTTAGGTTTATAGGATTTTCGAAAATATTGTTTTCCAAATTGCCAAATATACCTGTCTAATTGCTTCCAGTTAAGGTCTTGAAGTCCATAAAATTCCCGAAAAGCTTGAAGTATTTCTTTAAATTTTTCATAATTTTTCAATTCATTGTTAGCAAACCCACAAAAGCTCTCTCTGTCGCGAAAATAACGCAACACTTTGTCGACATAGGAGTCATAAATAGGAAAGTCTGCTTCATTGTGGTGACTGCAATACTTGCTGGCAAAAGAATAGAAACAATGTTCTTTTCCTCTAATTACAACCCTCTTTAGGTCGTCCACAAGGGTCACGTCACCGGTTGTAAGACGGTCATCTATTGCAAGTTTTTTAATGTGTTCTGCAACCTCAAAGATAGAAAAAATATTAGTGCTGTAAAAATCATTTAACGCGACTGCTTTCAGCAAAACGTTTTCCGTCCTTTCATTCCCTGGGCAAAGTGTGTGAAACAGCAAGTTCAGCGCAGACTCCTGCTCACGATAATTGATCTGTTTCTCCCAATCCTCCAGATATTTCTTAGCCTCACTTAATGAAGGCGACGGTATGATCATCATCCGGTCTGTAGATTTATCGTTCGGCTTCTCAGATAATTTCTGTTGTTCAACATACCGCCGGAAAGTTCTTAAGTGGTAAATGTAGTTGGAGACCTGGCTGTCCTTGTTTTCACCAATCTCCATTTGGATAATCGAACGAAGTACTAAAGGTGCAGCACTTTCAAACACTTGTGAATTTACAACCTGCCAGAAAAGTTTTTTACCTGCTTTTCGCCAAAGGAAAAAACAAGTAGTACTGGCAGTCAACACAGTATTGGGTTTATAGCCTCGAGTCTCTAGATGTGCTTTGTATTGATCTTGCAACTCTTTCAAGTTCAAAGATTCGAAATCCATTACTATTCTTCCTCTTAAAAGTCAGATCTAGATGCGTTGAGTTTCAATCGTTGTTAAAAAAGGTTACAGTTCGGTCCTCTAATATCGGAAAAAAAGTCTCAAGTCTCCGTCCTACCGGAAAAATCTCTAAAAAGAGTTTCTCTTTCCATGGAATTACGAAAAAAGGAGAAACAACGATAAAGTTAAAACTTTTGCTGCTTCCCCTCTTTACTTATTCGAACTTCTATTTACTTCCGACAATCATCGGGATCAAGTTCTGGTAGAAACGCAAAGCGATTCCGATCACATCTTCGTCAAAATCAAAAAGTCTCTGATGATGTCCGGCAGATGTGCGGCAGCCGAACACGACGAAGGTACCCTTACCGCCGTGCTGCTGGACTCTGCGAAGCATGATCGTGCAGTCCTCGCTGCCTAACTTCAGACCAAGCGGTCTGGCGAGTTCTTCTGTCGTCACATTTCTTGCAGCGATATAAGCAAGCTCAATCGCTTCCCGATCGGGCTTAAATTCGGCGGCTTCACCGGCTTTGACAATATCGACTTGGCAGTCGTACATATCGGCAGAAGCCTTGATCTTTCGGATAGCCTGGTTGCGCATGTAAGCGTTGAGTTCTTCAGTTTCACCACGAACTTCGAGCTGCATGAAGGCATTCGGAGCGACAACATTACGGCCCTGACCGGCAACTAATGTTCCGACGTTCAAAGCAGTCACTTCACCGATCGGGCGAGTAATACCGTGAACAGCTAAGGCTGCAGCGGCACCGGCTAACAATGCATTCTTGCCTTTCTGAGGATCGGCGCCGGAGTGAGCAGCAAGACCGGTGAACGTTGCGTCAAGCTTTGTAGAAGCCAGGAAAACGCCCGGCTCCGGAGAAATCGTGCCAGTCGGAAGGTTAAAGCCCAGATGGTTTCCAAAGAAGAAATCGACGTCGTCAAAAATTCCGGTTTCAGTCATCGGACGTGCACCGCGAACGCCCTCTTCAGCAGGCTGGAAGACGACCTTGATCGTGCCGCAGAACTGGTCCAAATTTTCCTGAATCCAGTTGCAGACAGCGATACCCATCGTTGCGTGACCGTCATGGCCGCAGGAGTGCATATGACCGGGATTTGTACTTGCCCAGCCTTCATCGAAGGGACGGTGACCGGCTTCGTGAGCTTCATCTACGTCAACGCAGTCCATGTCGAAACGAATTGCCAGAACGGGACCAGGACGACCGGTTTCAAAAATAGCGGCAACACCGGTGTAGTCCTGCATAGATTCGATAAATTCCGGCGGGACTCCTTTTTCTAAAGCTGCTTTTTTGGCTTCTTCGACTTTGGCAGGATTGCGGCCTGCAACAAACTCGGGATTGATGACCTGGCGTCCATAGATCGGATCCAAACCGAAGCTGCGGAGCTTTTCAACGATCTTGTGGGTCGTGACAAATTCGCACCAGCCGGTTTCGGGATAGGAATGGAGTTCACGACGGAACTTAATCAATTCGTTTTCAGTAAGCAACTTTCTTCTCCTTGTTACCGTTTAAATAATCGAATAATTATCGCCGATCTTTAAGTTCGTGTAGAGCGGGGGAAGCTCTTAGTGAAGCCGCGAGATTTTTGTGATTGCCTTTAATCGTAAAGAGAAGCCGCAAAAAAGCTGCGTCAATTAATTTCGCGATCCTAAATAGACTGAAAAAAATAAATAGTTAGTCGGAGACCTCGCATGAGCTGCACCTACGCTTTCAACATAACCGGTTGGTCTCACGTGTATGTCAGAGATGATGAGTATGCAAAAAACCGTTTTAAATACCTAGCTCAACACTGCCCTGCCGTTTTTCTCAAATTCGAATACTCCGCCTATAAGGATCTTGCCGAGAAATTTTTGAAAGAAACAGACTCATCATTGAGAAAAAGGCAAATCAGCTCTTTCAAAATTACCTATCCACAAGGCTTAGTTTTATTTCTGTTTGACTGGGTAGAGTTCTTGAGTCACGAGTTCTCAAGCCCGACGTGCCTAATTATGAACGACCCTCGCCGATGCACGTTTCTTTTACTCCGTTCGTATTCCCTAGCAAAGGATCTCGAGATGAAAAGTTTTATATACGGGTACCCTAATGGAGGCTTTCGTCTCTGTCCAGTCAAGCCAATCACTCGCAAAGTCGATCCGCATAGCGACGACACTGAATTGATACTTTCTTCACAAGCGCTAGCCGAACGCTCTTGGACTGAAGATGATTTGATCAGAACTTTGCTCGGCCTAGATAGCCGTGATGAAATTCAGATTTCTCTGTAATTTTCATCTGCAACCGCTTTAAACACCAAAACGCCCCAACGGGCGTTTTGGTGAATCAACTGTAGATCTTATTACTTCGTCATGTAGTTAGCAGCATTCGCTCCGGCAATACGGCCGAAAGTAATGATGTCGGCCACAGCGTTTCCGCCGATGCGGTTACCGCCGTGAACACCGCCAGTCACTTCACCGGCAGCATAGAGACCGGGAATCGGTTTAGCTGTCACGCCGATCACTTCTGCGTTCTTGTTGATTCTCACGCCGCCCATAGTGTGGTGAATAGCCGGAGTGATCTGAACAGCGTACATAGGCCAGACATTGTTGGCTACGACCATCTCAGGGCGCCCGAAAGCCTCGTCTTTTTTGGTCTCAAAGGCTTTTTGATACTGATCCATTGTAGCCTTAAGATTCTTGGCAGGTACGCCCATAGCCTTAGCTAATTCGTCAACATTCTTGCCGGAAACCATCAAACCCTGAGAAACATAACCGGCAGCCAGCTTGTTGGATTTAACCAGCTTGTCGTCGATCAGAAGCCACGCTTTTCCTGTCGGCTGGGCTAGAACAGCAGCGGCAACAACGTCGCGCGGCTGAAGTTCATTGACAAAGCGATTGCCTTCATTGTTGACGAGGTACCCGCCGCGAGCTCTCATGGATTCAGAAATCAGAATGCCTTTAACAGGAACAACGGTCGGGTGGGCTTGAATCTCTCTCAAATCAACGAAAGTTGCACCAACGCCTTTGGCCAAGTCTAAACCTTCACCCAATGCACCCGGTTGGTTCGTTGTAGCAAAACCTTTGTATTCCGGCCTTAAAGAAGAAATCAGCTTGGCATTTGCGCCGAATCCGCCGGTTGCCAGAACAACAGCCTTGGCATCAATCGTGTAATCTTTCTTATCTTTGCCTTTTGTTTCAACCTTCACGCCGGAGATCTTGCCGTCTTTGGTCAAAAGCTCTGTGACCTGGTTAAGCGGACGAATTTCTATCGTCGGAATCTTCTTAGCTGTACCGTAAAGAACCTTCATCACAGACTGTCCGACTGCAGAACCGTCACAAGGTCCGTGACCACGGGCAGCTGTCTGTCCGCCGCCGCGGCCCATACGATGGCAGAAAGGAGCGCCTAAGGAGAGGAGCCAAGCTTCGGCGTCTTTGGCGTTCTCGGCTAGAGTCAGCGTCAGCTCAGGATTGTTGAGATAATGGCCGCCTTTCTGAGCATCCATACTCATACGCATAGCGGAATCGTTCATGATGCCGTGTTCAAGCTGTTGAAGCGTGCCTGCGGCATTCATACCACCCTCACTGCGGAGCGTATTTCCGCCGATGATCGGCATTTTTTCAAGAACAATAACTTTCTTGCCTTGCTGAGCGGCCATGATGGCGGCAGAGAGGCCGGCGCCGCCGGAACCGACGACAACAAGATCAGTTTCTTCAGCATTAACAATGCCGAGGGCCAGTGCAGAAACGAGTGCGATGCAGAGCTTCTTCATTTTTATCTCCTTAGTAGATATGAAATTCGTTAATTGAATTTTTGCGCATCGCAGTACTTAAGTACCCTGACAAATATCAAAAAAGAGCGTTTTCTTCGATGTGAGAGAGTAATCTCACTAATTTCGAAACTGTTTGTACCCCTAATTTATGGAGTCCTTTTTGACGATGAACCTCAATTGTTCTCGGTGAAAGTCCGAGGCGCTCGCTGACTTCTTTGTTAATCAGCCCTTTCGCAATCAGCGATAAGATTTGTTTTTCCCGAGAAGTCAGTGTCTGAAATCTCTTCTTTTCTTCCTCCTCCGAAATCGTCCAGCCTCTGTGAGTTTCGTCATATCGAACTGCTTTTGCCACGGCTGACAGAAGTCTCTCCTCGTTAATCGGCTTTTGAATGAAGTCGATGGCGCCGTCCTTCATCGCCTGGACGGCCATGTCCACATCGCCATGCCCTGTCAGAAAAATCACCGGAACCTCGTACTTTCTTTCACGCAGTCGATGGTACAGCTCCAGTCCGTTCATCTCCGGCATAGCGACATCAAGAAGGAGACAGCCGATGAGAGAGGGTCGGTCTTCAACTAAAAATTCAGAGCCTTTCTCATAGGCCTCGACCGTCCATTCCTCGGACTCAAGGAGGAACTTCAGCGCTTTTCGGACGACTGCTTCATCGTCCACTATGCGAATAATCGGATTCGATATTGTCATTGTTCTGTCGTCTCCTCTGCCGGCAACCTAATTTCTACCCTCAACCCACCCGAAGCCGCCTGAGAAAAGAAAATCTTGCCACCGTGATTTTCAATAATGCTTCTGACAATCTGCAGACCTAGACCTAATCCGTCAGCTTTCGTTGAATTAGTCGGTTCTGAGAGTTTTTCAATCTTTTCTTTTTCAATGTGACCGTTGTCTTCGATTGCAATTAGCGCTTTGTTATCTTCTCGCTTAATCGTCAGAGCCACTTTCGGATTCAAGACTCCAAGTTCTTGAAGTGCCTGAGCCGCATTTCTCAAAAGGTTAATGATCACCAGCTCAAATTCGAGCGGGTTCACGATGATATAGACCGGTTGCTCTTGAGGGACCCAGACTTCAACTCTTTCTCCGCTCTGTCGTTTGAATTCTCGAACTGCTTTGTTAACGAGCTCGGAAACTTCCGAAGACACTCTTTCGCTGCGAGTGCCTTTGGCGTAGCTTCTGACTCGCTCAACAATGGCGGCAGCTAAGTCCGCATCCGTGCGAATCTCCGTCAAGGCTGTACCGAGCTTGTCTTCTGTCAATGTTCCCGAATCTTTAGCGCGCTGAAGCGTCCGAGCATAGAGCTTGATACCAGCGAGCGGCTGATTGAGTTCATGTGCGATCAGGCTGGAAATCTGCCCGACGACAGCCGCTCGCTGCATTTTCATCAGGCGTCGGTGCGCTTTTTGTGCTTCATTAAAACTCCTATTCTCACGTTTGAGCGATTCTTTGAGCTCCCTCGTCCTAATGTCCACCGTCCTTGAGACAATGAGAGAATGGATCAGCAAAAGAACAAAAGCAGCTAGGGCACTCAAGATCCAAAAGCGATATTCGACGATTCGCTGCCAAAACCATTCTTTACTAAACCGCTGATACGACCCGAGCCGCAGAGACTTCAGAAGATTGTCTACCGCGGTGTAGTCACTTGCAACGGACCAATACAAACCGATACCGACCGGTTTTTGTGCAATCAAACCTGCAGCCACCGCTGACAGGACTGCCGGTGGAACGGAAGGGTTCGAGCCAAAACTCCAGTTCGGATAAAGTCGTGTGGAGTGCAGGCAAATGTGGTCTGGATCGCTCTTAAGATTGATAAACTTGAGCTGATCCGTCGTAACAACCTTTCGATTAACCGCATCCTCGAGATAGCAGGCTCTCAAAATCCCCACATCAGCCTTGCCGTTCAAAACGTCTTTAATGATTTGATCGCGATTAAGACCGTAAAACTGAGTCGATCTAAAAAAGGTTTTAGGATCGTAACCGTCCGCGGCAATCTCGCCCATCGCGGCCAAATACATCCCGAAAGCAGTCGGGCGACCTGCCGCAACACGTTTGTCCTTGAGGTCCGAAACGCTATTGATATCCGACCTGTCGGCCTTAACAATGAACAAAGAGCCTTCAGACCGATTCGGATTTTTAGAGAACGGTGAAGACGCTGTCAGCACATCACGAGCGCCTAGATCCTGATAGCGCCGAATGGTTGCCGCAGTCGAAATGAAGAAATCCGCCTGATGGTCTTCGATCAGCCTTTCTAACTCCGGCAGCTCGACATACATAACCTTTAGCTTGGCCGGCTCCACGGCTCTCTCGACCGTCTTAATCGTTTGATTTACAAAAGCGGCATGCAGAAGCGGAGTAACGGCTGAGTTGATCGCAAACGTGTATTCCTTCGGTTCCTCAGCCTGCACATTGAGCAAAAGAAAACCGATTACTGCAGCGATCAGCCTAAGAATCTTATTCACGGTTCAACTTCATCGAACTAAGTCGTAGTTGTCTTCAACTTACCACAATTGAGTCAAACTCAAAATCCGTTTTCTCACTACTAAAACTGACACTCGGCTAAACACCCCTAATCCGCAAATTCAGATAAGGAAAAAATCAAAAAAATAATCCCGAGTTTGATCCCGGGATGTATGTGAACACTTACTTAATCTCTAAGTATTAGGATACTGTTGCTTTTGACCCTTTATCTCCGCAAAACGGAAGAATGCAGGTTTCGGCATGCGCCAAAATCTTGGTCATCAGTTCACGGTTTTCAACCGGCGTAAAGATGTTGGAAATCGACATACCAAGGTACATGGCCATCACGCAGAGAATGCAGTACTGCCCTTCCTGGTCCGTCCGGCGAGATGCCGCCCGCTTCCGAAATCATCTTCCGAAGACGTGCGCCGTTTTCCTTAATCTTTTCTTTTATCTCGGGATTGCGCGTGCACTCAGTCAGAATCGTCAGCATCAGTGAAGAGCGACGAGAATCAAGAATCGACTGACAACTCGGGTTCTTCTCTCCTGCGGACATCGCTGTCTTTAGAGCATCAAAAGTTTCCTGCCCCATCTTCAGCTGCACTGCCAACGCCAAAGCAGCTTTACTAGCATAGAAGTTGTAAAGATGAGGCGTACTGACGTTGGCCGCTTCTGCGATTTCATTCATGCTTGCCGCATGAAAGCCTTTATCTAAAAAGATGGCTTCCGCGGCACGCAAAATTCGATCGCGCTTTTCGCTGCGTTTTTCTTCCTTACGCTCTTCAACTCTGGTTTCTCTAGTTTTAAGCATTTCCGCCTCCGCTCGAGACATGAACTGCCTGAGCCTGTTCAGCGGCAGCCGGAGCTTCCGTTTGAGCAGCTGCCCGAGTTTCAGGTTCAATGACAGAGCCGCCTCCGAGCACCTTATAGAGCATTACGCCGCTGGACAGGCGATTACTCTCGGCAGAAATGTAATTCGTCTGAGCAGCAACCATCTGTCTTTGGCTTTCCAGTACGGTCAGGAAGCCGTCAAGACCGTTCTTGTAACGGCTCTGAGACAGACGGTAAGCCGTTTCCGTAGCGTTAACCAAATCCTTTAAGGCTGCGCACTGACGGTTCACCGTGCCGACAGTAGCAAGCGCATCACTTACCTCTGCAAAAGCATTCTGCACAGTCTTCTCATAAGTTGCGACCATGATCTTTTGCTGTGCCTCTGCCTGACGCAGGGTCGAAAGGTTCGCTCCGCCGGTAAAGATCGGGAGAGAAACGGAAGGTGCAAACGTCCAAAGGCCCGTACCGGCATCAAACAAGTCACTTAAGTGACGGGAAGAAGAACCGATGCCTGCCGTCAAAGAGATGCGCGGAAAAAAGTTGGCTCGAGCCGCGCCGATGTTGGCATTCGCAGACATCAGATCATGTTCGGCAGCCTTAATGTCCGGACGGTTTAAGAGGATGTCACTGCTTAAGCCGGCAGGAGCAATCGCTCCGTAATTCGTAGCTTCTTCCAGATTGTTCGGCTCAAGATCCGCAGGAACTTGGGAGCCGACAACTAAATTCAGAGCATTCTGTGCCTGAGCCAAGCTACGTTCGTACTGCGCTACTGCAGCGCGAGCCGTGGCAACCGTCGTACGAGCCTGTTCTAGCTCCAGCAGAGAGCTCGCGCCCAAACGATAGCTGTCGGACATCAGCTTGAAGCTTTCTTCCTGACTTTGGAGCGTAATTTTCTGCAGACGGAGAAATTCTTTCTGAGCGCCTAAGTTAATCCAAGAAGTGGCGACCTGCGCAATCAGGGCGTTCTGTGCGGCGGCACGGTTTTCTTCAGCCGAGAAGAACTGCTGAAGAGCTACTTCGCTCAGGCTTCTGACACGTCCGAAGAGGTCCAGCTCCCAAGCCGTAGAAGCCAGGTTCGCCTGATACGTGTGAGAAACGTAGCTGCTGCCCGTCGCCGACATCATGCTTGGTGTTTTACCGGTATTTTCCTGCAAGCCGGCTGCCACGGACGGCATCAGCGCAGATCTCTGAATACCGTAGGCCGCTCTGGCCTTTTCGATATTGAGGATCGCAACTCTCAGATCGCGATTGTTGGCAAGTGCCATCTCAACCACTTTCTTGGCTTTCGGGTTGGTGATGAAGACCTTCCAGTCGGGGAGCGGAGAGGCTGTGGTCATCACGTCCTTGTACGCTTCCCCGGTCGGGAAAGTTGCCGCGACCGGCGCGGCAGGTCTTTCATATTTGGGCGCCATCGTGCAGCCGGCACAGACGGCCAGAGAACAGGCAATAACCGTGAGTTTTAATGCCTTCATTTACTTATTCTCCTGCAGGGCTTCCTGCGGTTTTTTCTTTTTAATCTTATCGCCGAAAAGCTTAACAATGAGCACATAGAACAGCGGAACGAAGAAGATACAGAGGAAAGTACCTGTCAGCATACCGCCTAACACACCGATACCGATGGCGTTCTGTGCACCGGATCCGGCGCCGGTTGCCTTAGCAAGCGGAAGCACGCCGAGACCGAAGGCCAGAGAAGTCATCATAATCGGACGAATTCTCATGCGCACCGCGTGTGCTGCTGCATGGACAATGGACTCGCCCTTCTCATGCAGTTCTTTTGCGAATTCCACAATCAAAATCGCGTTCTTACTGACCAAACCGATGGTCGTCAGCAAACCGACCTGGAAGTACACGTCGTTGTTCATGCCGAAAGCACCCGTCATACCGAGCGCACCGATCACGCCCAGCGGCACAACCAAGATGACGGCGATCGGAATAGACCAGCTTTCATACAGAGCTGCCAAACACAGGAACACAATCAAGATAGACAGCGTATAGAGCGCGCCAGTCTGAGAACCGGCCTGCTGTTCCTGGAAGGAAATACCGTTCCAAGCGATACCGAAACCGTATGGAAGAGCCTTGGCGATTTCTTCCATCGCTAGCATCGCCTGACCGGTTGTAAACCCTGCAGCCGGAGCCCCTTGAATATTCACAGCGCCTAAGCCGTTGAAACGTTCCAGACGAGAGGAGCCGAATTTCCACTCTGTGGAGCAGAATGCTGAGAACGGAACCATTTCGCCTTTATCGTTGCGTACATACCAGCGATCCAGGTCTTCGGGACGCTGGCGGAATTTCTCGTCGCCCTGTACGTAAACCTGCTTGATACGGCCGCGGTCATAGAAGTCGTTGACGTAAGAAGAACCCCAAGCCGTCGACAGCGTGTCATTAATGGAAGCCACGCTGACGCCTAACGAGGCCGCCTTGGCAAAATCAATGTGCAGCTGCAGCTGCGGTGCGTCTTCTTTACCGTTCGGACGAACGTTGTAGAGCTGAGGATTGCTTCTGGCAGCACCCAGCACCTGGTTACGAGCCGCCATCAAGGCGTCGAGACCTTGACCACTCAAATCCTGCAGATACATATCAAAGCCGTCTGCCATACCGAGCTCGGGAACCGGAGGTAGAGCAAAGCCGAATACCATGGAATCTTTCCAGCTCATTAGCGTGCGGTTAGCACGAGCAGCCACAGCCTGTGCTTTCTGCTCAGGATTCGGACGTTCGCTCCAGTCTTTGAGTTTGACGAAGGCCATGGCGGAGTTCTGTCCCATACCGGCCAAGCTGAAGCCGACTACCGTCATGACGGACTGAACGGAATCCTTCTCTTCGTTGAGCATGTAGTCCTGCATACGTTTTACAACAGGCAGGATTTGCTCTCTGGTCGAGCCTTCCGGCAACTGAATCTGAACCATTAAAGAGCCTTGGTCTTCATCCGGCATAAAAGCGGTCGGAACTTTCAGGAATCCGAAAACCACGCCGCCGATAATTACGCCGTAGATCACGATGAAGCGTTTCCAGCGTGCGGTCATGTAGCCCACGGCGGAGGTTGCTCCTTCAGCGCCTTTGTTAAACCAGCGGTTGAACCAGCCGAAGAAGCCTTTCTCAGCCTTGTCGTGCTTGATCGGCTTAAGAATCGTGGCACAAAGTGCCGGTGTCAGCGTCAGGGCAACCAGGACGGACAGGCCCATCGCAGCCACAATCGTGACGGAAAACTGACGGTAAATCACACCGGTAGAGCCGCCGAAGAAAGCCATCGGAACGAACACGGCAGAAAGCACCATCGCAATACCGACCAGAGCGCCCGTAATCTGCGACATGGACTTCTCGGTAGCGTCATGCGGAGAAAGACGCTCTTGGTCCATCACACGCTCGACGTTTTCCACCACCACAATCGCGTCGTCCACCAGCAGACCGATCGCCAGCACCATGGCGAACATCGTCAGCATGTTGATGGAATAGCCCATGGCGCCCAAGATACCGAAGGTGCCCAAGACCACCACCGGCACGGCAATCGTCGGAATCAGCGTTGCGCGGAAGTTCTGCAGGAACAGATACATCACGAGCACCACCAGCACGATAGCTTCGAGCAAGGTGTGGATCACGCCTTCAATAGAAATACGCACGAACGGTGTCGTGTCGAACGGAATCACATACTCATACTTCTCAGGGAAGAAATGAGACAGCTCTTCCATTTTTTTGTCGACTAAGTCCGAAGTCAGCAGCGCATTTGCGCCGGAGGCCAATTTAATCGCAAGACCGGCGGTCGGTTTGCCGTTAAAGAAGGCGGTGGCTTCGTACATCTTCGGGCCCTTTTCAATGTGGGCCACATCGCGTAGGAAAACCTGAGAGCCGTTCTCCTGAGTCTTCAAGAAGATAGCGCCGAATTGTTCAGGAGTTTCCAGCAAAGAGCTCGAGGTAATCACCGCGTTAAGCGCCGTTCCCTTAGCTGCAGGCAGGCCGCCCACCTGTCCGGAGGAAATCTGCACGTTCTGCGTGGAGATCGCGGTCTTAATGTCTGCCGGAGTGAGGGAGAATTCGTGAAGTTTTTCCGGATCGAGCCAAATACGCATCGCAAAGGCCGAACCGAAGACTTCGACTTCGCCCACCCCGTCCACGCGACTCAGTGGTTCTTGAATACTGGAAACAAGATAGTCACCGAGCTCTGCCGAAGAAATCGAACCGTCCGTCGAGGTCAGACCGATCACCTTCAGAAAGCTTGCGGTCGTTTTAATAACCGTCACGCCTAAGCGCTGAACTACTTCCGGCAGAGAAGACTGCGCCTGGGACAGACGGTTCTGCACCTGAACCTGAGCCATATCAGGGTCGGTACCGGCAGCAAAAGTCAGCGTGATGTTGATTCGGCCGCTCGATTCACTGGTCGAACTCATATACAGATAACCATCCAAGCCGGTCATCTTTTGTTCAATCACCTGAACGACCGTATCTTCAATTGTCTTAGCAGAGGCTCCCGGGTAGGTAGCAGAGATGCTTACCTGAGGAGGCGCAATCTGCGGATACATGGAAACCGGAAGATTCAGAATCGAAAGCGTACCGGCCAGCATGATCACAATTGCGATCACCCAAGCAAAAATAGGTCGGTTAATAAAAAACTTTGCCATATCAACCTCTGAATTTACTGCTTAGAAGCCTTTGCCGCTTTGGCTTGTTCCTGCTCGGCCATTGTCGGAACGATCTGGACGGGAACACCCGGGCGGATTCTCTGCAGACCTTCGATGACAACCTTTTCACCCGGCTTCAGACCCTCCTCAACAATCCAGTTCTGACCTTGTGTACGATGAGTCACTAAACGGCGGATAGCGATCTTGCCGTCTTCAACCACATACACATAGGGCGTGCCGTTGGCTTCGCGCATCACGGCTCGCTGCGGGACTAGCAAAGCTTTTTCCATCGTACCCTGAGGGAGTTCGGTACGAACAAACATACCCGGCAAAAGAATATTGTCGGGGTTCGGGAATTCGGCGCGCAGCGTAATGGTGCCTGTGCCCGGATCAACAGAAACCTCGGACAGCGTAAGCTCGCCTGTCTGAGGATACTTGGTTCCGTCTTCCATGATCAAAGTCACGGGAATAGCGCCGCCTTTGGTTTTAAGTTTGCCGGAAGCGATGTCTTTTTTAAGACTGAGAATTTCTTTACTTGACTGGGTCACGTCGACATAGATCGGATCCAGTGTCTGAACGACGGCCATGTTCTGGGCCTGATGTGCGGAAAGCAATGCGCCTGGTGTAACTAAAGAGCGGCCGATGCGCCCGCTGATCGGAGAACGTACGGTCGTGTAGTCCAGGTTGATCTGGGCGTTCTTTAATCCGGCTTCAGCAGCGGCCACCGCGGCCTGTGCCTGCTTGTATGCAGCCTGAGCGTCGTCGTTGTTTTGTTTACTGATTGCATTGGTTTTGACCAGCTGTGCATAGCGGTTTGCGGTCAGACGGGTCTGATACAGCACGGCCTGAGCTCTCTGAAGCTCGGCTTTAGCGCTTGCCACTGCGGCTTCATAGACAGCCGGATCAATCTGATAAAGCGCTTGTCCTTCTTTGACTTCGCTTCCTTCCTTAAAGAGCCGTTTCTGCAGAATACCGGCGACCTGAGGACGAACATCAGCGACCAAATACGAAGCTGTGCGGCCCTGAAGCGTCGTCGTCATGTCTAACTCGGTCGGCTGAATTTCCGTGACGGAAACCTGAGGAGCTCGCTGAGCACCGGCTCCGGCCGGAGCACCGGTTGATTTCTGCGAGTCACATCCGCCGAACATAGTCACGGCAAAGCCCGCGGCAACACACAACGCCGCTTTCTTTAAGTCGTTCAATAACA
>OODQ01000948.1_pt1 | contig 16102 bp, 29 predicted proteins | sample 1671321 | NCBI WGS metagenome assembly OODQ01 (sample SAMN06348144, study PRJEB24527) | human gut metagenome | biome: human gut; feature: ankylosing spondylitis patient; material: feces | host: Homo sapiens | place: China | collected 2015-10
ATCAATTAGTAGATTTCAAGATTGTCTACTCTCTGGTCAATGAGCCGCCGCTCAATGACATCCGGTGCAACGTAGGACAGATTCACCAGATACTGCGGTACGCCGTAGAGTTTGGCGACATGGTTCTCGATGATGCAGCCATCATAAGCTTTCTGGTCATCGAAAATGCCGATGAAGCAATCCGCCTCTGACATTTTCTCAATGGATTTGCCCAGATACCACAGACGATCATTGGCATTTTCAGGAGGGGTGCCCTCAAAGTAAGTCGGGATGACCTCCAGTTCTTCATCGAAGATGGCCTCTGCAATCTTGTGCATCTGCTCCATCGACTTACGAATCTGTTCTTCGGTCCGCCCACGCATCGGGCAGCTGATAAATAATTTTTCCATAAGAGAAACCTCCTTAGAACGGAATATCATTAGGGTCGTTCGGCTCGGCCATATCTGCTTTCGGTGCTGCATAGCGGGCGTAGCGCTCCGCATACGGGTCAGCATCAGCATCCTGCTCAACATACATCACATCGGCGTACAGACTGTACTCGCCAGGGAAGTTCTTCTTCTCAACGAGATTTGCCTGCAGGCAGACGTTCTTGACACGGATGAAGTCCAGCTGGCTGATGGTGTCCTCGTTACAGAGCAGGCGCTTGCCAGCAGTTGTGACCCAATAGATGTGCGGCGGCCACTTGGAGTCCATCTTGATGTTGACCGGCACGTAGAGCGTGGGCACAAACGGCTCGTCGTAAGTGCGCTCAGGGTTCGGCTTGGTCTGCTTGACCTTTACACCCAGATCCAGCAGATGCTGCGCGAGCTCCTCGGTAGGAATTACCACGTTGACACGGCGCTGGTCAGAGCCAAAGCGGTCACGCTCCGGGTCGCCGGAGAAGTTGGTGGTAAAGATAAAACGGGTATCGTCGATATTGACTTTCTGGCGCTTGGTGTACATAAATATCAGTCTCCTTTTTACTTGTTGATTTCATTTTCCAGATTTTTCAGGTCTGCAGTGAGGGCATTCATATTGAGAAGGAGCGCCGTACTGTCATTATTTGCGCTGGCTTTAAGGCACTCATTCCAGTCCTCATTGGCATTGGAAATCCACTTCTTCATAGATTCTCAATCGGGATTAGACTTAGGGGCAGCTTTCTTCTGCGTAGCAGTCTTCCCGGGATACTTCTTTCCGCGCTTCTCGACCCAATTCTGGATCTCCTTGTAATAGTTGCCCTTGTTGCCACCGCAACGCTTTGCGATCGCCATGGCCAGCCCCTTCTCCGGGTCGAAAACATCCTTCTCGCTGCACTTCACAACGGTCTTGGAGCCATCCGACCAGTAAACGATCGTGGCCGGAGGAGCGAAGATAACGTCCTTGATAGCAGCTGTGTTCGTAGCAGAAGCCGTCTTATTATCCACACACCGAGGATAGAGCGCACCAGAACGGATACGCCAATTGCCGTCTCGATCAGAGGTCAGATCACACGGGCCAAATACGAGTTCGTGACCAGTGGAAAGAATCACCTTCATCAGGTCGTCGTGCTGATTCTTCTCAACGGTTCTGATATAGCCAATCAGCTGTCCTTTGGAATCGTACAGTTTGTTCGTCATAAAATATCACCTCACGTCAAAATTTCTTGCTGCTTCTTCCTGCGCATCGCTCCATGGAAGATCCGGTGCTGTCCAGGGAGCAACACCATCGTCACCAACGAACCGGTTGAAGTCGCCGTACTTGGAGATTTCCTCAACTGCCTCAACGACTTCCCGGTTGAAATATCTTTTGTCGATATCCTCCTGCATCTGAAGCTGATAGACCGCCTCGCTTTCCAGCCAGCGGTAATCCTTTGCTCCGGTTACAGAAGCATATTTCCGTTCGCCGGTATCCGTCAGGCCCGCTTCCCGCAGCAGCAGAGCGCCGCCCTTTCCCGGCATGATCGGGCAGAACTGTCCCACGCGTCCCACAAAAATATAATTGTGTTCGCCTTCAGGCAGATCTTCGTTCTTGTCGAGATAGATAGCGCCCTTGGAAACGGTCTTTGTCTCGCAGAGATCAGTGAACTCGATCTTCTTCTTGGAGAACAGAGTCTTGAACACATACGGAACTTGGAACTGTGTGCCCGTAGCCGTCCATTCGCCGCCTTCGTCCTTGCAGTCGCCCGGGATATAACCGTAAAGAGCCTCGCACTGGTCGGCAGCCATATACTTTGCAATATAAACGGCATTGTTCACCAGACACATCCGCTCGTAGGTTGCCTCATGCTCGAACGTGTAGCCGTACTTCTTCGCAAAATCCATGCAGTACGCAATGATCTCCGGGGTCGCATCGGGGATCTTGATCGAATCCGTTTTTATGTGCGCCACCTTAAAGCCACGCTGCTGCACCTCATCCTGCAAGGTACGCATGAACAAAGCACCACGCAAGGCTACAATGTTATTGACGTTCTTGGGGTTGCGGAACGGGTTGTCGAAGCTTGCACTGGTCAACCCGTAAACCGAATTGATGGCGATTTTCAACGCCTGCGCCAGAGCCTTTGCCTGCTGCGGATCATCGAGGTATTTTGCCAGTTTACCGCCAAAGAGCCCCTTTGCCTTCTCGTACTCGCCGTGCTTGACATAGATTCGCACATCCATCAGGTCGTTGAAATGCTTGGTGTACTCGCCAAAGTAGTTCATGGCAACAGCCGAATGCGGATGCAGCGACGCAACGTCCAGCAAAGCTACATTCGTGTACATTCCTGGCTCAGCGTAGACATAACCGCCCATGCCCAAGTCTGTGCCCCGGAACATGTTGTGGTACTTGCCGTCTTCACCTTTGGCCCACTCGTAACCGGGAAAGGCATTGATGATGTTGCAGTCCGTCAAAATATCAGGCTCGACTTCCACGATTGCATCGGATTTCCCCGTGGCAAGGTCAGTGTAGACCAGCCGGGGGTGTTTTTCCTTGCCGAAAATAATGCGTGTTGTCAGCGAGTTTGTCGTGTCGTTCACCGTCATGCCGGCAAGGTCTGCCAGGATCTCACGTGCCACAAAGTCTGCCTGACGCTTTTTCGAGTAGAATAGGGTCTCGGTCGCGATCACATCGTTGTCGCAATACTCGGCCACCTTGTCCCACAGGCTCTTCGGCACCGGCTGATCCCACGGAAGTCCCAGCTCCTGATGATGGATGCCCAATTCGATTTCAAACTTCTTTAGGCTCTGTTTTTTCGATGAGAAGTCGTAAATATCAGTGTAGGACAGGTTGTACGCCTCACCAAAGAAGCCCGTGTGCTCGTTGATGATCCGGTTGGACAACGCATAGATCTGCTCCACCGACATCCCGATCATGCGGGCCCAAAGGATATGGTTGTCGTACTTGCGGTTGTTGAAGCCGACCAGCCGATACTTTGTCAGGCTCTCGATCTCGTCCGGTGCAGGATTCACCATGCGGTGTACAGGCCCCTGCTTGGCAAACTTCCAGTTCACGAGCAGCAGATTCGGGAACACCTCCACGTCGAAAAATATCAATGGCGTTTCCTCCCCCGCAGGGGCCTCCCGCTGAATATCATCCTTCGATTTGAAGTGCATCTTCGCCACGATCTTCAGACAGGTCTCCGCCTGATTGGTGCTGCTGGCAGCGAACCCCAAGATGGCATTCCGCATGTCATCCACATTATAAGGGACGTTGCCTTCATATGCCTCGTCCATAACATGGGCAATAAAGTCCACACTTGGCTTCGTATACGGGCTGATCTCCTTTGCCAGCGCTTTCTTGATGAGAATGCGCAGATGCTTCTCATTCTGGATCTGCTTTACATCGACCATTGCTTTTTCTCCCTTCAACGGCAAGCCACTGCTGATGTTTGCGATGGAAATATCATTGCACTTCGACAACTTTCTTCGCAGAGAAGATTTTCCCGTGAATACCTTGATTTCGATGTTTTCATCGTAGATCCTGCTTAGCTTAGCCGGATCACCGGTGTAAATATAATGCAGATGGATGCCCGCACCAGATTTACTAAGCTCAGCATAGGTCTTTGGCCATTTGGAAGCAGCTTCAAGGTTGCGCTCAAAGCTCTTACTCCCATCCGGGCCGGGAATATCAAAGTCGATGACAATGTGATTCTCCGGAACTTTTACATAATGCAGCTTTTTTGTATCGATCCCGGTCAATCTGGTTTTGACATTCTCCCACTTCTGCATGGGAGTGCCATTTTCGTTCGCATATTGCGCCAGGCAGTCCTTGCAAATATCATTAAAGAGAGAATGCTGCTCCTTCAATTCGATCCAGGAGGAGGCAGGGGGGTCATTTCCCGCATCAACCCTGGGGGAAGGGTCCTCCAGAAATTCTTTGAATTTTTCGTACTTGAAGCCGCTGTAGTAGCTGCGCACCCGTTCGCCGTTCATATCCTCGGCACGTTCTTTGTAATCCGAGAAATAGTTCATCAATTCTTCACGGAACGCTCGCCTGGAGTAAGGATATGAAACCTTTGCCTCCTGATTGTAGGTGTCGTACATTGCCCAGGCACGTTTCAGCGATACACCATCTTCTTTTTTGAAGATGTAGTAGGAGTCCAGCATGAAGTTATAGAAGTCGTTGGATGCACCAAGCATTCGTGTCGGAACATAATCGTCGTAACGATGCTTGTTTTTCTCGTAAACGTCTTTGCAATACCACGCAATAGCACCCAATTCAAAGTCAACCTTGCCTACGAGGTCGCGGTATTTTTTTGCCGGTATTTTTTCGCCGCTCGGCTCCACATCGATCAGTCGCCGGATCAGACCCGATTTTGCATCCGTGATCTTTACGGGCTTGTTCGTACCGAGAAACATGAAACACTTGAACTGGCTTGCGTAGGCACTGCGGAACTTCTCGTTCACCATCATGGCCTCGTGGGAAACCAGCGAGTTTAATCTGGTATTGTCCTCGATACGCGATAAATCGCCGTCATGCTGAATTGCGATCAGAGGGTTCGATTTGAACGCTTCCAGTGCAAACGCGTTGGATGATGAGCCAAGTGCCTTCGAGTCAAACACGGCCCAGTATCCATCAAACATTTTCTGGATGATGTTCAGAATGGTCGATTTGCCGCTTCCGGGCGGACCATACAGAACAAGGAATTTCTGGATCTTTTTGGAATCCCCGTTTACAATGGAACCAATGGCCCATTCGATCTTTTCACGTTCCTCCGGCGTATACAGCGTGGTCATCAGCTCGTCGTAGGCGGCAATGCTCCCCTGTTCCAGCGGGTACGGCAGTCGTTTGGATGCATAACTGTCTTTTTTGACAGAGGTGTTTGCAAATATCAATGTCTCATCGAGGGTATGATAGTTGTCCCGCATCTGGCGCTGACAATATTTGTGCCAAATATCAATCATGCCAGACTGTGCATCCCACATATGTAAGACTCGAACATTATCGCCCAGAAACTGCTTATGCTCGTTTGCATAAATATCAAGTTCCCGGTCAATGAGCTGCAATGCATCCTGCTCTTCGGTACTCCACAAGCCGCGTTCTTCCAGCCAGATCGCATAGAAATCAGAACCCCGGATCATCAGGTCTTTCGACTTGGTGATGATAAAGTTCGGGTACACTTCGATCACCCCGTGTTTTCCGGTTCGCGTGGCGATCCTCAGGAAATCAATCATCGGCAACTGACTTCCTCCTTTCCATGCATTTTATTCCGGATTTTTGGTAATGGTTGCCTTCCCATCGCAGCAGATATTTTTTTCGGCTTCCTTCGCAATTGTGCTTCTCTCCGTCCAGAACTGTTTGGCGTTCTTGCGGTTCACATCGTCCAACACCTGCTGCGTATGAGCAAGTTCCGCGTGGAGCTGCCGGGCGTCTTCCTCAGCCTCTTTGCGCTTCTTATCGTTCTCGCTCAGCATCCTGCAGGCCGTAACGGTGAGCCATGTCAGCCCTGCGATCATCAGACTCTGGCGCAGGCAACGACGGTTCAGACGCCGGTTCTGCTTCTGCAGAGTTTCGATGGTACGGTCGGCAATGGCCAGCGAAGTTTTGGTGTTGATCAATTCATACATAATATTCGTCATATCCATGTTGATTTTCCTTTCAAAATTCGTTTTCCTGCAGGTAGTGCATCAGCTGATACCAAATATTAAGCCGACGCATATCTTCGGTCGGACGGTTCACTGTAAAGAGACCGCCGGCACCATTGTATTCATAGTCTCTGCGCTCAAACCTGTCCAGAATATAATCTGCCCGGTCTTCGTGAAACCGGCCGTCGTCCATGGCAGCAAGCCCGAGACTGACAACCATGTTCCAGAACCACTGCCCGACACGGTTTCCTGCACTGGAATCCTCCATAATATGTTCTTCGATGCGCACCGCAAGGGCCACCATCATTTCCAGCATACTGCACGGAACACCGTGGAACTCCGCATCGATCTTGTCATACGGAATATCGCATTCGCTGGCAAAACGGTAACGCAGATTCACACCATCTTCTGCTCTGCACTGGTCCATTTCGCAGGCCGGAATATAAGTGCGATTATGTAAGTACATGAGCAGTCGATGGAACGAGAGATTTCTCGGCTCCCATTCGCCGCACACGATTTTGTGGAGCCAGTCATAATACTGTTCTCCAAGATCCGAAAATATCATTCTTTCTCCTTTTCCGGATAGAGGTCGCCCCAGTTCTGACGAACCTGAATGATCTCATAGTCCTTATGATAGTTGTTGTTTCGCACATGAATCGTGCTGGGCATGAACTCGCCAAAGTGGTTCAGCGCCTCTGTTCCGATGATGTTCGGAATATCATCGTCGTTCACAGGCATTGTCTCCTCGTCGAATACCAGCTTGCCATCGGCATAATAGGTCAGCCCGCGAGTCTCATAGTCGTCGATGTCACCAAACTCGTCCGGCTGAATGATCTCAATGGGGTCGTGGGTCACAATATCTTCCGGGTCGGACTCGGTGCGGTACTTTCCCGTAAGCTGCTCCATGCTCTTCTTCTGGGCCTTTTCTTCGATCATGGCATCCAGATCAGCTTCCTTCTTGCGGTAGTGGTCGCGCACATCATCAATTTGTGCATCGGCGTACTCCTGGTACTTCGTGCGGAAGACCGTGTGCATAACGTACGCACCTGCGGCAAAACCTGCGCCAAACAGCAAAACATCACGAATTGTCCGATTCATTGTCTTCTCCTTTAATCGTCATCATGGTAAACGCCAGACCGCCAAAGAAAAGGGAGACACTCATCAGAATGCCTCCCACCATGTGGCGCTTGCGCTTGGTATCGGTCAGATAGTCCAGAAACAGGAATGCATTTTCCAAACTGTCCATCGTACACCTCACTCCGAAAGAACTGCCAGACCAGAGACAAAGCACACTCCGGCCATGGCAGCAAACAGATAAGAAAGCGTCTTAACGTATCTGGTCATAGCAAGTTCCTCCAAAATATCAGTCTCAGATTTTGTCGATGATCACGCCGTCACAGTTGAACCGCAGCAGGACAGAGCGCTCGAACCCGTCGATGAAATTGTTCAGCGCATCGTTGTTCTCAACATAGTTGGTTACACCAAAGTCCACACGATTTTCCTTCGTAGGATCATCCGGGCTCAAGATCCAGCCGACGACCTGGCCTTCGGGGGTGTGATGCATACCGTTGCCATAGGGGTCCAAAATATCAATGACATCGTTAAGGAACAGATGGCCTTGGCGGTGGAGTTTCCGGTTTGCAGCAGCCTGCGCCTGGATCAGATGGGACATGTTCAGCTGTGCATCCTTATCCCAGGAGCTCACAGTCTCGTCGTAGATCAGCGTATAGGGGCTGGTGTGTGCCATTGCCACATCCGTATACTCTTTGACAGTCTCCTCTACACCCTGCTCATTTTTCCGGGTGGTCTCAACCTCAACGGCCTTGATGTTGTGCTCAAGCTCCTGCTGTACGCGGTCGCCAAAGCGATCGGTCACACGGCCCTTATACTCGTTGAAAGCCTTATCCAGAGCGATGTAGGCGGCAGTCAGGCTGGCGTTACGCTTGGTCATGATGTGGTGCGAGCCGAACATGCAGCCGAGTGCAACCGTACCCATGGTTACTGCAGGTGCATAGATTTTCGCAAGCTTCAGACCGGTCTGCACATAGGCCGTGGTCAGGTCCTTCTTGTAATCGTTCTCGGTGTAGGCAGCGCCTTCCTTCAGGATCATTTCACCGCTATCGACCTTTTCCTTGGTCTCATGGATGGCCTTCACCATCTCGTTATGATCCTCCAGGATATCCTGAGCCTTCACAGTCGCCTTGCAGGCAGAGACGGTCGCTGCTACGCCCACAATAGCAGCACCAAAGATCATGATGGTAGGGCTTGCTTTCTTCAGCTTATAGCCATACTTCGAGGCAGTCCGGGTCACAGTTGCCATGAACTCGTCAGTTTTCACGTTTTTCAGAAACTTCATAAAATATCAGTCCTTTCTATCAGCGCAGCGGTACAGTGTGCGGCAGAATCAGTCGGAATCCGCCGGGGATACCTTTGATGAATGCATCATCGAGGTTGTACCAGCCATAATTGTAGTCGGTCGAATCGTTTGTCACGCCCATCAGATCCCACAGATCGCCCACCGAAACCTGCCGGTAGCGGTACAGTGCGTCCCTGAGACCCGCCAGAGTGTCCTCAGCGTCACCCCGACTCTCGAAATCCAGATTTTGCAGACTTCTGCGTACAGGCGGCGGGTTCGGGCGATTGTTCTGGCTGCCCTGATAATAGCCATCGTAGCTGTTGCGCTGCCCACGGTTGTTTCCGTAATAATTGTTCGAGCCGCCGCGGCTGCGGTCTTCACCCCAGAGTGCAATGCTGAACGCAGAGTTCAGAATACTCCATGCACCGTTCTTGAGCATCGGCAGCAGGTAATCGGTCAGGATACGGTCTTTCACCGTTTTCAGGTCTTCGGCCAGAAACTGTGATGCGATCTTCTGCATATCGCTCTGCTCTTTCACCGCCACCTTACCCTTGACGACCTTCTCAAGTTTCTTTTTCGGCTCAGTCGGCGTCTGGCCAATGCTGGACTTCGGCATGTCTACTTGTGCCATGTCTTTCCCCTTTCAAAAAACAAAAAAGTAAGAGCTGCAGATTTCTCCACAGCTCTCGCCTTACCAAACATTACTCTTCTTCCGTAGTTTCCTCGTCAGAAGGAACTTCTTTCGACTCAACGTCGATGACTTCGTTTTTCTTCATCTTCTTGTTGGCAATCGACTCCTTGATGTGATTGAAGCCCTTCTTCACCAGCGGAATACCAAACTTGACAGCAGCGGCTCCGACAAGCACCGCACCAGCACCAACTTTGACAATAGTGCCAAAGCTAATGCCAGTGCTGCTCTCGCAGTCGTTGTTGCAAGCAGGATTCTCTGCCTCAGCAGGAACAACACTCTCAACAGGAGCGACCTCCATAGAAGTCTCGTTCTCCATAGTCACATTATTCATTTCGTCCATTTTTGTTACCTCTTTCTTAAATATAAAGTTTTGTAATGTTGGAGTTTTACCTCCATAAAGCAAGGTGAATTTTTCGCGTCTGTTCCGGGCATTGAAAAAAAAATCAATAGTCCAGCCACTTAGGCAGTGTACGGTAGTCCAGTACAAGGCACGGCATTCCGTCTTCATCAAGTTTGGAAGCATAGAACGTTTCCACTCCCATGGTCGTGTCGGTATCCCACCCAAGCAGATCGCCGTTTCGGTTATGTTCCATGCCCAGATAATCAAACAGGTCGTTTTCGGTCACACGGAAATCGCTGAGCAGTTGCTTGTTGATCCCGTTGATAGCCCGTTCAATGGCATTTCGTGTGGTCCAAAAGTAGTTCCCGCTCAGGCTTTCCCAGCATTTCACCCGCTGGTCATAGGAAATATCATCCGTTTTGACACCTTTTGCATTCGGGATCACTGCCGGTTCCGGACTCTTTGCCATCTTATCCAGAGCAACAGCCTCACGGATCTCCTGTTCCTTCTCTGCGCCAATGGTCTCAACAACTTTATTCTGGTAGGTGCGCAGAGCCGTTTCCGAGAGCGTGCACGCTGCAGCCAGTGCGGCGTTCTGCTGGCTCTTCACCTTCAGCGCACCGATCGTGCACGCGGTCGAAAGGCCCATGCTCACGACCGTCGGAATATATACCGGGCCTGCCGTTTTGACAATGGTCTTCGCATCCAGCTTTTCGACACCGAGTTCTGCCTTCTTTTCCTCCAGCAGGATCATCGCTTTTGGAGTTGCCTCGATGGCGAAACCTACAGCCATGACGCCTGCGCCGATAGCAAAACCGGCAAGGATCTTGGATGCATTGCGATTCAGCATCTGCCGACTCGCTTTTGCAAATGATTTCAGGTTCATTTTTCATACCTCCGTAAAATATAAAAAAGAAAGAGCCTACGATTTCTCGTAAGCTCTCGCTTTCGTCAGATGTGTCCAGTTCGTTTCAAATTCTCGAAGCGAATCGTTTCCTCACGGTCACATTCACGCTCCATCCGGAAACAGTCTTCAATGTATTCGTATAGCCGAATCGGCTGCAAGAACAGATATAGTGCGATCGCGACCAGCGTCCGCAGGATGTTCAGTGCAGTGTACTTCAGCTGCTTCACCATTGCCTGATCCAGAGTTGCATAATAATCATGGTTGTACATAAATATCAATCTCCTTTGTTTGTCAGTTTGGATTTCTCTTCCATAAAGGAGCCTGTATTTTTCGCGTTTACTGGTTCTTTTCTGCTAACTGCCGCCGAACTTCTTCCTGCACCATATCCTGCAGGTCTTCCTCGGTCTTTTTATCCTCGATCAGGTCATGACCAAAGCCCATGATTGCGCTTGCTGCCAGCATTGTCATAGATGCAACTTTCCACCAGTTAATGTTCTTCATAAATGTCAAACTCCTTTATAATCCAAATGCCGTTTCATAACATCATAATCCAGAAATTCTTTAATGGGTTCCTGAAATGCTTCTACATAGTAGACTTCCAGTCCATCATCGGTCGTCTGCTTATAATAGTTGAAGTCAATCCAGTAATACTCCCACTCATTGGCGAGGTATTCTGCGCACCACCCCAGTGTATCCCCTTCTGGCGTGAAGTCCAACCCCGGCAGATAGGAAGTGAAATCGTTCATTGACAATTCGCCGTTTAATGCAAAATACCGATTGACATTGTAAAAAGCGTCCGTCAATTCGATCTCGGTGGCATGGAAATATCTTTTTGAGATAGGCTCGTAGCAGAGCAGCTTCTCCTCTTCCATCTTTTCACGGACTTCCGGAAGCTTTTCTTCTTTGATTTGATCGTGAATCTCGGCTTCTTTTTCGATACCAAAATTCTCAATCACTTTCTGCCGATACTCCTGATAGGCCTTTCCAAGTGCCATGTAGCCAGCGGTCAGGCTCGCAATCTGCTTCTTGTTCAGCGCATTGGAACCGAGGATGCACGCGATAGTCCCCGCGCCAAGTGCCGCGGCAGGCAGATAAAACTTCCAGCAGTCTTTGACGATTTCTTTTTTCGTCATAGGCTCGTCTTTGTTCATGGTAACGAATGTCGTCGCTTTAACGGTCGCCTTACCCGTCTCCCACATGGTCAGACCAACCCCGATCGAAGCTCCGATGGCAAAAATCGTTCCGCCATGTTTGAGCAGGAACTTTGTGCATGTTTTCGTAAGTTTCATCTTTCAATCTCCATTTTGAAAAATAAAAGAGCCCACGATTTCTCGTAAGCTCTCGGTTTGGTTAGCGCTTCAAATACTTTTCAGCCTGTTTCGTTCTCAGGAATTCATACAGCTTCCGTTCCCAATTCGGACTCTGGTCCTTCATAGCGTTATCGAGTGCATCTGCCGCCAAATCTTCATTGCGCATCATAAGTTGTCTCCACATGATAGCAACGGAATCAACGCAGAACACTTCGGCAATGCCATAAAACGCCACTGCGCCCAAAGCAACTTTCACCAATGTCTTCATAATTTCGTACCTCCAAAATATAATTTTGAGACTAACCATCTCATAAAGCACACTGAAAATTTCGCGTCACAGCACTCCAGCTTTTTTCAAAATATCATTCAGCTGAGACTTCGTTATCTCCGCATCCAACTCCAGATGTACCCGCATCTTCTGCTCCTTGTCCACCCAGTTCACCTGAGCTTCTTTCAGCTCGATTTCCACGCCGGGTGCCTGCTTCTTCAAAGCCTTGTTGATGATCTGTGAAATGATACGGCGCATAAAATTTGACCGGATCAGCATAATGTCCTCCATAGCGTTCGACCTCCGAAATATCATTTTCAAAAAAGATAAGAGGGCGTGATCTTTCAGATTTGATTATCCATATCTCTGAATGAATTGCATTTATCAAGCCTCTCTGCCTTGTCCTTATAAGCGATCCACTTCTCGTAAGCAGCGATTGCCCCGATGACTGCTGCATACAGTCCCAGAACAATACCGCTCCACTTAAAGCTGTCGCCCCAAGTAATAGGTTTCTTCATAAAGTTTTTGATAGCTTTCATCATAGTAATTTCTCCTTTCGATAAAGCCCTCTTACCTCCATAAAGCAAGCTGATTTTTTCGCGCCATGCCAAAAAGAAAGAGCCGCAGATCTCTCCACGGCTCAATTCCGGAACAAAGACAAGTTCAGTTCGTACCTTGTTTTGTCATTTCTTGCTAAGAATCGATCGCACAATCAATGCAAACAACAGCACTACAAGACCCACTCCAAGTCCGAATGCCATTGTCACAATCATGTTGCCAATCGTAATCGAATAGTTCCAAAATTTGTTTTCTCGCATAGTATTCTCCTTTGTTCATGGTCTTTGCTCCATAAAGCAAGGAGATTTTTTCGCGTTTGGACAAAATAAAAAGAGCCTCAGATTTCTCCACGGCTCCTGCCTTTGAGTTACTCTTTGTCAGTCCATTTGGCTTTTGTTTCATCGTAAGCCTTGTAAATAGCAGCCCGGCCTTCTGTATCATCATTGGTCAGAAGCCATATAGTTCCGCGCATGTGAGTGGCATAGCTCACTGCAGAAAGAATCAATCCCACTGCAGTAAAAGCCACACCAGCTGCGCCAGCACGGTTAATACGGATAATCCTTGACATGTTCGACATACCAAGGGCCGTGCAATTTACTTCATTTTTACGTTTCATAGTTCATACCTCCAAAATATAAATGTTAAGACGTAACTCGTCTCATAAAGCACCCTGTAAAATTCGCGTCCTAAATCGTGCTTCTGTCAAACACGGTCTCCCAGCGCTCTTTTTTCAGGGGCTTCATCCGCAGCGCCCACATGATCTGTCGCACGGTCACGGTAGGATATTCTCCGTTTTGATTTTTTCGTTTGGCGTGGCTGTCAAAGTATTCCTTGAACCCATCATGCAGGTAGATCTTATCGGTCAGCCATGGGTCTATGGCGCTCCAGTAGGTCGCTTTGCTTTTCTCGTTGTAGCGCTGCTGGATCACGCACAGGCCCTTGCTGCGCTCTTTATACAAGGTGCATACCCGGTACACAGGATGGTTGCAGCGGTAGACGCTCCCATAGTAGTTCGTCCACTCCTGCGGCCGGGCGTTATCGTGGTATCGCATAAAAAATAAAGAGAGTCCGCAGCTTTCGCCACGAACCCTCCTCGGTTCCTCCTTTTAATCTTTTTCCGTAAAGCCTCTCTTCAGCTCATGTACTCCCTCGCCGATTGCTCTCGACAGCTGGGTCACGCCGCCCGCCTCGCAGATCGACCAGTACACAGTCATGCCAATCGTGCCTGCAAACGTCAGTGCCTTCATGCCGATTTTTGCCCAGTCAAGTTTGCGCGCCTTCTCCGCTTTATCCTGATCGAGTTCCAGTTCGTGCACTTTCCGCACGGCCTCGTCCTCTTTCAGCTGTTTTTCGTTTTCCTGCGCTTCATCCTTGAGCTGCATATCGTACAGCTTCAATGCCATGTTTGCAGCCGTATTGTACTCTTCCGTACCCGGCTTCAGATCCTTAAGACTTTCCAGCGATTTCTTCGCCGCGTCTTTCAGCAATTCTTTGTTTTCGTAGTTTTCCATTTTGAAAAATCTCCTTTACAAAATATCATTCTGGAGTCTCCTCCATAGAACACCACGTTATTTTCGCGTCCGGATCATTTTGATGTTCAGCATCACCCGCTCTTTCCCTGCCAGAGTTTCCGGACTTTTCGCAAGGTCCAGGAACATGTAATGGTCTGCATCCTCGTCACCGGGTGCGATCACAAGATCACCGACACACCTCTGGCCTTCGCTCAGGTTGAAACCGATGGCAATACCCAGCACCAACCCCAGTGCAGCAATGCAGATGAAAACGATCAGAAACAGTTTTGCGTCCATTTTGTAATTCTCCTTTTTAATAATATAGTAGAGGAACCCGTCCCCTGCGTGCGGAAAAAAAAAGAGCCTACGATTTCTCGTAAGCTCCATTTCGCCTCAGATGTCATTGCGAATCAGGAAAAGCTCATTGCGGTTGCAAGTAACACGCACGATTCCTCCTGCCCGCACCAGCGCGATCGCGTTCCGGTAAGCACAGCGTGCCGTCTCAGCATTCTTATACTCGCGTGTATCGACATACATCACTTTCGAGCTGCTTTCGATGAACACGCGGATCTTATCCATAGCGTTCACGTACCCGCGGTCATAATTCGTCTTTACTCGTTTTGCCATAATAGCATTTCTCCTTTCGTTCTTCGGAAGACATCCTTCCATAAAGGACAATGCGTTTTTCGCGCCAACATTCTATTCTAGAATAGAAAAAAGAAAGAGAATGGGATTCGGACCCACGACCTCTGCAATCAAGCAGCGCTCTGCCAACTGAGCTATCTCCTTCCATAAGGGAGGCTGTATTTTTCGCGCCTGCACCGAAACGTCAAAGAAAAGAGCGCATGTTTCCATACGCCCGTTTTCCGGTCAGAATATCCATTAGCGGATACCACACCGAACCTCGTTCAGCATGAGGAGTTCTTCCCCTTCGTTCCAACCCGCATACGGATCGCTCAGCGACTCGTTCATAGCGGTCAGAACACAGTTCATCATTTCCTCAAAACCTTTAATAACATTCTTCAGCATAGTAAAATACCTCCTAAATTTGTTCATTTCTTTCCATAAAGGAGGCTGTATTTTTCGCGTCAGAAAAAGGAAACGCCATGATTTCTCATAGCTTCATGCTGGTTACATCCTCCGTCAGCATTAACGGCGGGAATTTCTAAACTTCCGCATCCACCCGTAGGCTTCCCATTTATTTTCCTTCCATAAAGCACCATGCATTTTTCGCGTCTGCGTAAAAAATTAAGAGCCTATGGTTTCCCATAAGCTCCATTTTGATTTTCAGTGTTTCTTCTTTGTTCTCTGTTTCACCTCTTCCGTCTTTGCCCCTACCAGGCCAATACACTTGACCAGAAGCACAACGATCAAAATTGCAACGATCAGACTAAACATTGTTTATACCACCTTTCTCATAAAGGCGGCTGATTTTTTCGCGTCCAAAAATAAAAAGGAAAGAGGGCTGGACTCGGACCCGCAACCCCTGCTTTCCAGCAGTGCTCTACCAATTGAGCTATCTCCTTCCATAAAGCAACATGCAGTTTTCGCGTCCAAAAAATAAGAGCCGCAGATTTCTCCACGGCTCCAGCCTTTTTAGTAAACGAGATAATTCGTATACTGCTTCTTTTCTACATGCTTGATCACACCTGCTTTTTTCAGCAGCTCAAAATCATGGATGATCCCGCCCATGTCGAACGCCTCAAATTCGACGTTGAAGTCCGTGCGCTTCTTCTTTCCGTCTTCGTAGGTTCTGATCGAATAGACCGTCTGGCTAACCAGCCTCGGGTCCATCTTACAGTTCCGACGAACGACTTCCATCATCAGCTCGCGTCCTTCGTGATCGTCGTCTCTCACGCCTTTCACGATAACGGTCATGTAATTCACTTTGTTGCTCTTAAACATATTGTGTTCTCCTTTGCATTTAAACAGTGAATATTCGTTCCATAAAGCACACTGAAATTTTCGCGTCACTGCCGTTCCTTGCTCAGGAGCCAGAAGAAATATCTGTAATATTCGTAGTACATTTCCCGGCAGCAGGGGCACCCTTGCGCCTGCAGCTTCTCAAAGCCTATTCCTTCCGTCACGCCTTTCAATATAAAAGGAGCCAACGTCGGGTCCAGCTTTTCAATGCAGCGGTC
>OODQ01000967.1_pt1 | contig 15824 bp, 13 predicted proteins | sample 1671321 | NCBI WGS metagenome assembly OODQ01 (sample SAMN06348144, study PRJEB24527) | human gut metagenome | biome: human gut; feature: ankylosing spondylitis patient; material: feces | host: Homo sapiens | place: China | collected 2015-10
CGCTTCGATACGGACAAGGAAGCTCTGGGCGCCGTTTATCAGATTTAGCGAAAGACGAAATAAAAATCCGGAGGGGAGTTTTACAGTTAAAAAACTTAATTAAAGCCGAAAGCACTCTGGGGACCCAGTGATTTTGGTGTCAAAGACAGGAACTATGCTGGCCTCGATTGCCAACATGTTCATCGGAAATTGCTTCGAAAATCGAACTTAGATGAGCTTCGTCTAGGATAACTGTATCTATTGGGGAGGAAGTTGATTGATTAGGTCCCAATCAACTCCTCCTGAATGAAAAATTTCGGCTAGATTCTTTGAAAATTAAGTCTCTAAAGGCCATTGGGAAGAATCAAGCATTTTACAGAGCTTCCTAAACAGTCACGCTACGATTCTAACTATTACTTAGTAGATAGAGCTATCCAAACAAGCTCGAACTCTACAACAGGCGATTTGATGGTAAACGGTAAATCTTTGCTTAACAATGACGTCGAAATAAACCACAACCTCGTGGTCCACAACGGCTTGGAAGCAGGTGACGGAATTCTTTCAGCCACTCAAAACGCAGTCGAAGTGAAGTTAAAGCCTGCTGCATCGACGGAGTCTAAAGATATTCCTTCCAAGACACACGGAATCGTTGCTTCCAATGACGGCTACGCCGCAGTTGGATATGCCGGAAACCAAGTTGGTTTTAACTCTGAAAAGTCCGAGATTCTATCCGCTTCAGGACAGAGCAGAGTGACTGTCGCTCACGATACAGTGTCTGTGCACGCAGCTAAAGAGACAACTCTTACCGCCGGAAAAACAACTGTTTGAATCAATGATGACGGAGTGACATTAAATAACGCACGTATTCACGGAGTTGCACCGGGCGTTGCTGAAACGGATGCCGTCAACGTCGGTCAGCTTCGTTCATTAAGACACCACGTTAATACCGTAGATAAAGATTTGAGGGCCGGTATCGCTATGTCAATGGCTGCAGCTTCCATTCCTCAATCTTATGTTCCCGGCAAAAGTCTTGCAGCTTTAGGTGCTGCTACATACCGAGGAGAGAGCGGATTTGCAGTCGGAGTTTCAATCAACTATCACTGACAACGGTAAGTGGGTTTTCAAAGTGAACGGAACCGGTGACACAAGAGGCAACTTCGGCGCCGGTATCGGTGCAGGCTACTTATTCTAAAAAAGATAATCTTAGAGGCTAATTCATGAATCAGAAAGCAATCGTTTTCTCCGGGCTTTTATTTTTAGCGCCGTTCTCGGTTTTTGCAGATGAACAAACTCTGGTTGCAGCGGAATCACCGGCTGTTCAGAACAAGCAGGTTGCCGGAGAAGTGAAACATCAAGTGCAGCCGCTCCAATCTAGAACAGACCAAAAGAAAAATTTAGCCGAAAGCAAGCAGGTGCAAGAATATCCGGTTCAAGTCGAACCTTTCTTGCCTCGTATGAAACCGATGGGCAAGTTCTCTGCCGGAGTTCCGAATGCCGGCATTTATAAGTTGTTTGATGAAACCGACAACATCGTTTGCTATGTTTTGATGCCGAACTCTTTAGAAACTAAGAGGGAAAACGGCGGAGAGTTGACTTATAACAGCAATACCATCGGATCGATCAGCTGTGTGCGTATCGATGTTCAGCAACCGAAAGCCAAGAGCAGGCGCTAGTAAAAATAAGAATTTTCAGAAGGGCTTCCATTGTCGGAAGCTCTTTTTGTCTAGGCTGATCTCAAAGGCAATCCAAAAATCAGCCGCGTTTGACAACGGTCGGTTCAATACCTTGCCTTTTGTAGGCAACGTAGCGATGCCGGCCTTCCGTTAATTCAGGGTCGTCTCTACCGACAATGTCAATGATTTTGGGAAAACGCTCCATTAGAGCCTTAGTATCGATAGGAGCGCCGTGCGTTAAAAGAACTAAAAGTTCCGCATCAGGAAGTTCTGCGGCGTGTGTGGAGAGGGCAACACCGCCTCTCTGCATGTCAGGCGTATTGGGACGTCCATGAGGAATAAAAGAGGTGGGCTCGAATGCCCAAAGCATATTGTCAAACCGACGAAGTTCATCATCCGTTTCTAAAAGCACGCATGCAGATATGTTCAGCCGCTGCGCTTTTCGCATGGCTAGGCAAGCGTATTTGAAACGGTTTTCAACACCGGTATGGAATGCTAAATCTGACATGACTGAAATCTTGTCATATTCAATGCTTTGAATCAAGCGAGTGGGCAAACTTGCTGCCCAAAAACAAAAGGCCGGACGAACCGACCTCTTGTTCAAAACAAAACAGCCTTAGTACATGAACTGATAATTCAGAGTGACATTCTGGCCGAAACTGCCGTGGGCGCCTGCAGCTGCACCGTACATCAAGCCGAAAGAATGTTGTCCCTTCGCCAGCTGGAGGCCGACTTTACCGCGATAGGTAACGGAGTTTGCAAATCTACCGGATCCTTCATCTCCGAAATAAGTCTTGCGTTTACCGGCCGTCGGTATGACGGCTAAATCGATCATCGTGCGAGACTTCCAGCCCGCAGCGCAGGTATATTCAAAACCGGCGTTCACACCAACTGGGAATTGCCAGATGTTGGAGTCAGACATATGGATAGAAACAGGTTCCGGAGTTTCGTTGGGATCTAAATTGTCTGTGCCGTCAGATTTCAAAACGCCGTTGGAAAGATGTGTGAAACGGACACCGTAGTAAGGCACGAAAGAAATTCCGCCGGCGACAAAACTGGTTTCAAAGCGGATACCGGCATTGATTGCGTGGGAGTTGCGGTCCTCGATATCGTGCTTTCCGTCATCTTTCTGATGGGTGTAGCCCAAGTTGGCGATGACGTTAACTTTTTTGCCCGTCCAAGTTCCGTAAAGGTTGACACCGTACCAATGAGAGTCAAGTTTTAAATCATCACCTTCGCCTTCTTCGTCATACCGTTTCAGCTTGCCGGCGCCCCCGTTCAAAGCAAGACCCAGACGGAAATTATCGGCAATGACGTGGTCGTAGCCGAAGACTCCGCCGGCGCCTTTGTTTTTGAACTTGCCGAAGTCACCGGTGCGGTTGATGCGATGCGTCATTCCATAGGCTTCAACCCAAGGATCGCCTTGTTTGAAGGTGCGGTCCCAGCCGTTAAAGAGCGGACCGGACATAGACAGTCTGGAATCGATCACGTCTTGGTTGATATTGTTCACGTCATAAAGATTGGCCGTAAACATATCAGCGCTGGCGGCAGCGGAAAACACAGCCAGAGCGAGGGGAGCAAATCGAATTAGTTTCATTTTCTTCTCACCTTGGATAGATTAAGCCTGAGGAAGCTTAGCAAGCTGTTCTTTGTTCGAGGCCAGCAATTGCTCATTGTTGGCCAGACGGCTTCTTTCTTGTTCAATCACTTTAGCTGGAGCCTTCTTCACAAAGTTCTCGTTGGAAAGCTTGTTATTAGCCTTAGCAATTTCGTTTTCTAAGCGGGCAATTTCCTTGCTCAGACGTTCACGTTCAGCAGCAACGTCAACCTTGATGATGAGCATCAGGCTGAAGTCATCAACCACGGCAACGGGAGCGGCAGAGCCGACCGGACGAACAGTTTCTAGGTCATCGGTGAAAATAACTTCTTCAAGACGGCCGAGCGTCTGGAGATACGGTGTGAGCTTCTCGGCTCTGGCGCGTGCTTCTCCGTCGCGGCTGCTGACGGCCAAAGGAACTTTCTTAGAAGGAGGCACGAGCATGCCGCTTCTCAAGTTGCGGATGGCGTCAACCATAGCCTTGAGTTCGTTGACCGTTATATCAGCCTGAGTGTTGACCTTAGCCGGGTCGTAAACCGGATAAGACTGGACCATCAAAGAATCAACGGAATCTTCACTGCGGACGCCGGCAACAACGGAAACCTTCTGCCAGAGTTCTTCCGTGATGAACGGAATAATCGGGTGAGCCAGACGTAATGTCTGTTCAAGAACTGTGACCAATGTGTGGCGGGTAGCTCTCTGAACGGCTTCATTGCCTTGGTTCAACTGAACCTTAGAAAGTTCAAGGTACCAGTCGCAGTATTGGTTCCAAATGAAGGAGTAGATCGCGTTGGCGGCGTTATCCAGGCGGTAATCTTCAAAGGCCTTGCGGACTTCCTGAACGGTACGTTCGAACTCAGACCAAATCCACTGGTCCGGAGCAGAGTATTCCATCGGAGCATTCGGATCAAGACCACAGTCTTTACCTTCAACGTTCATCAGAACGAAGCGTGTGGCGTTCCAAAGCTTATTGCAGAAGTTGCGGTAGCCGTCCGCGCGTTTGACGTCGAAGTTGACGTTGCGGCCGAGGGTTGCGTATGCGGCCATCGTAAAGCGAAGAGCGTCGGCACCGATTTCGTTGATGCCTTCCGGATAATGCTTGCGCAGTTTCTTTTCTACGATCGGGGCTTTTTCGGGCTGACGAAGTCCGGTCGTGTTCTTCTTGACTAAGGATTCAAGATCAACACCTTGGATGATATCGAGCGGGTCCAAAGTATTGCCTTCTGACTTAGACATCTTGTTCCCTTCAGCATCACGGACCAGACCGTGAATGTAGACATTCTTGAAGGGCACGCGTCCTGTGAAGAAGCGAGTCATCATGACCATACGAGCCACCCAGAAGAAGAGGATGTCGTAGCCGGTCACGAGAACAGAAGAAGGAAGATAAATATCAAAAGCCTTCGGATCATTGATCAATGTAGAAAAGGGTACGAGGGCAGAAGAGAACCAGGTGTCGAGCACGTCTTCATCGCGATGAAGCTTAACGCCGGCGCCTGCCTTCTGCTGGGCTTCTTCTTCGCTATGAGCAACATAAACATTGCCTTTGTCGTCATACCAAGCCGGGATCTGATGTCCCCACCAAAGCTGACGGGACAAGCACCAATCCTGAATGTTAGAGAGCCAGTCTTTGTAAACCTTCTGCCACTGTTCGGGGAAGATATTGACTAAGTTTTCCTGAACAGCTTCCAAACCGAGGTCGGACAGAGACTTGCCGGGATAACGGCTGCCTTCCGGAGCGGGCTGGCTCATGGCCAGGAACCACTGCTCGGAAATCATCGGCTCAACCACTTCACCGGTTCTCGGCACCAACGGAACCATGTGTTTATGCGGCTTGATACCGACGAGCAGGCCCTGAGCCTTCAAGTCTTCGATGACGGCCTTACGAGCTTCATAACGATCCATGCCGCGGTACTTTTCGGGCACGTTGTCATTCAGATGAGCCGTCTTGGTCATAATATTGACCTGTTCGAGGTTGTGGCGTTTGCCGACTTCAAAGTCGTTGAAGTCGTGGGCCGGCGTAATCTTCACGCAGCCGGAGCCGAACTCTTTATCCACATAATCGTCTGCAATGACCGGAATTTCACGGTCGGTCAGAGGCAGTTTCAGTTTCTTGCCGACCAAGCCTTTGTAGCGTTCGTCTTCGGGATTGACCGCTACTGCCTGGTCACCGAACATGGTTTCAGGACGGGTCGTTGCAACAACGACACCTTCGGAGCCGTCAGCAGCAGGGTAACGGATTTCCCAGAGATGTCCGTCCATTTCCTTCGGTTCCACCTCGAGGTCGGAAACCGAGGTCTGAAGTTTCGGGTCCCAGTTCACAAGACGGCGGCCTCTGTAGATCAAGCCTTTTTCGTACAGGTCGACAAAGCAGTCAACCACGACCTTGGCGAGGTCGTCATTCATTGTGAAATAGAGGCGGTCCCAGTCAAGGGTATCGCCCAAACGGCGCATCTGATTAAGGATGTTGCCGCCGGAGTAGTCCTTCCACTTCCAGATTTCTTTGACGAATTCGTCGCGCGGCATATCGCGGCGATTCTTGCCTTGAGCTTCCAGCTTACGTTCAACAACGATCTGAGTTGCGATACCGGCGTGGTCGGTTCCCGGCAGCCACATCGTGTTGTAGCCGTTCATGCGGTAGAAGCGGGTCAAGGAGTCCATCACACTGTGGTTGAAGGCGTGACCCATATGAAGGATACCGGTAATGTTCGGCGGAGGCAGCTGGATAGAGAAAGAGGGCTTGCCTTCTGCAAGGCCGGCCTTGAAATAACCTTGTTTTTCCCAGAAGGGATACCACTTGGCTTCAATCGAAGCCGGATCGTAACTCTTAGCGAGTTCTTTGTTCTGTGTTTCGCTCATGGTGCTTAATTGTGAATATGCGAATCAAAAATAGAATTTGTTATTTTCTCACGTATTGAGGCTTTCCGCGAAAAACCGAGAAAACTCGAGAAAAATAAGTCAGTTAGAAGTAATAAAAGCTAGTGTCTCATCCACAACGATCAAGACACAAGCTTTCAAAAGGCCGATATCGGTCTATTTGAAAGAGCGTCTGTAAATTTCTTCACAGTCTTCAACAGTAAGATCCATCGGATCACAATCGAAAGCCAAAGGAAGAGAGGTTCTGACCTCTTTTGCAAAGCCGGGAAGCTCATCTTCTTTAATTCCGAACTGGCTCATTGTTATTTCGGCAACACCGCATTCCTGCAGCAAGTACTCCAATGCAATAAGAAAATCTTTAGGTTCATTAACCTCCTTAAGCCCAAGAGCCTTTGCCATCTTTACGAATTTCTCAGAACACAGGCCTCTTTCAATAAAAAAGCCAAAGTAAGCACGGCAAATCAGAACGAGTCCTGCGCCGTGCGGAAGGTTAGGATGGTATGCACTCAAAATATGTTCCAAAGAATGCTGACTGAGCAGCTTTCCTGTGGACATTACAAAGCCGCCAAGAGTGTTGGCAAAAGCCACATTTTCCCTTGCCTCTAAATCTTTTCCGTCCTTTACGGCACGACCCAAATAAGAGCCGATCTTTTCGATGCCTGTAATCGAAAACATTTCGTTGAAAGGATTAGCCTTTTTAGACAAATAACCTTCAGCCAAATGGAAGAAAGTGTCCAGTCCTTGGTATGCAGTAAGTTTCGGAGGAACGGAAACCATCAATTCCGGATCAACGATGGAAAGGACAGGAAAGAGGCTTTGAAAGCCGATACCTAATTTTTCTTTCGTGACTGAATTGGTCACCATACCGCTGTTGTCAGCTTCCGATCCTGTGCCCGCTGTAGTGGAGATGCACACTACAGGCAAAGGTGTGTTCTCAGGCTGCTTTCTGCCGCCGGTACCTTTCTGACAGTAATCCCAAATGTTCCCTGGATTCGTTGCTGCCAGGGCGATGAGCTTTGCGGAATCCATAGGAGATCCGCCTCCAAACCCAATAACAAAGTCACAGTTTGTTTCTTTAGCCTTAGCTGCGGCAGCCATGATGTTATCGGTGATTGGGTTGGGTTCGATTCCGTCAAAAACCTCGAAAGAAACGTCGGACTTTTCCAGCTGTTTCTCTAATTCACTCAGGTAGCCAAGTCTTTTGACAGAGCCTCCGTTCGTTGTGACGATCAAAGCTTTCTTTCCGGGCATGCGGTATTGATAAAGCTTCTTAAACGATCCGGAACCAAAAACGAACTCTGTAGGAATGCAAAAAGAAAACATAAGAACCTTTTGAAATGAAAAACAGTTTTTGAAACTTTTATTACTGAGACTCTTGAATTCTAGTTCTTTCGGTTTTCTTCGGAAGTTCGAAAACGGAAAAGCGGCCCAAGAAAAAAGAAAACCGCGGCAGCCTTTTCAAATAGACGACTGTCGCGGCTTTCCAGCCTTCTAACTTATTCGGGAAATTTTCCGATAAGTTTTAGTTCCTCAACTTAAATTAGAGAACCATCTTAGAGAACAAGAAACCAAAAGGAACTGCTGCAACCAGACCGACGATGCCGGGAAGGAAGAAGGGGTGGTTGATAACCCAGGAACCGTTCCATTTTCTGTCCATGAACGAACCGGTGTCCTCACAGGCAATTGCAAAAGCTGTCGTCGGATAAATATTGGTGATATAGAGGGCCGAGCAAGCGACGAAGCTGGCAAGAATCGTGCTGACATCCACGCCCAAGCTGGCAGCAACCGGAACCAGCAAAGCGGCTGTAGCGCCCTGGCTAAAGAGAAGTGCGGACACACAGAAGAATGCGACAGCGAGGAGGGCAGGATATTGCTCCAGTAAAGCCGTCGCCTGTGTCTTAATTTCCGGAATATGCGCACCGATGATAGTAGAACTCATCCAAACGATACCGAGAACGACTACCAAGCTTTCCATGCCGCCGCCAAAGATCGGGGTGTTCTTAATTCTATCGAGCGAGATATCGCAGAACCAATACATCACAAGACCGGCCATAAGCATGGAGATAATGATGATGTCGCGGCTGCCGAGAGTGTGGCCGATATAAGCTTGAAGAGAAGCAGCGCAACAATGAAGACCACGGCAAGTAGGAAGATGGCAACGGAAACTTTTGCTTTGCAAGTTGTCGGCTTTTCAGCTTCTTTCTTAGTCTTCATCGAGACTAAACCTTCTTTGAGTCTCTTTTGGAAGATGGGGGCTTTGTCCAGATCGACCCCCTGCATACTGGAAATAATGGCTGTAACAATGGCACCGAAAACTGCGGAAGGAACGATAACAGCTAAAGCCTGACCGAAAGAGCCCCCCATTTTTTCCACAACAACATACATAGCGGCGGTCGCGGCAGAGATAGGAGATGCAGTAATAGCAATCTGGCTTGCAATTACAGCACTTGTCAGAGGCTGAGAGGGACGGACATGATTTTCTTTGGCAACTTCCTGAATGACGTTCAGAACGCTCATAGCGGTATAGCCGGTTCCTCCGAGAACGGTAAGAACAAAGGTCACAGCCGGGGCCAGGATATTGATGTACTTCGGATTGCTCCTCAGCAGTTTGCTGGCTAATTTAACCATGTAGTCCATGCCGCCTGCTAACTGCATGCAGCTGATGGCGAAAATCACCGACAGGATGATCAGGATCACGTCGATAGGAATCGCACCGGGCTTAAGTCCAAGAACGAAAACAGCGATTGCCATTCCTAATCCGCCGGCCATGCCGACTCCTATACCGCCGAGCTTTGCCGCATAAATAATGCAGCCGAACAATAGAATTATTTCTAGAAAGAACATGAGAATCTCCTTGGTAGATTGAAGAAATATGCTCATCAGCCTGTAGGAAGCGGAACTATTGAAGAACCGCAAGGCGTGACGCCATTATTCGGGAGACCCCACATTTACCGTTAATACATTCAGAAATACAATAGATCCGATTTCAAAAATATTAATTCGAAATGTTTACGCCTGAACTTGATCTGCGAGCGATTCAAATCTTTTTGGCTGTTGCCGAAGGCAAGTCAGTCAAAAAAGCTTCAGAGAAACTCAAAATTTCGTCCCCGGCAATTTCACAGGCCTTAAGACTGCTGGAAGAAGATCTCGGAACCGAGCTTTTTTGCCGTGATGTTCGCCCTTTACGATTAACAGCGAGCGGTCGAAAGCTTCAGACGGAAGGTAACAACCTTCTAGAGGCAGCTCGTTCGCTGCGAAACAAGATTTGCTCAAACGAATATGTGTTTCAATCGCTGAGACTCGGTATAGGAGAAAGTGCGACATCAACGATCGGTCCGTACCTTCTGGCTTTATTAAGGGATAGGGTTTCGGAAATTTCGATGGAAAGCCTTCTTACCGCCCCTTTAGTTGAGAAGCTCTTAAAGGATGAGATTGACGTTTTAATCAGCGTTGATCCCATGTTCAACGACGACCGCTGGGTTCGAAGAGAAATCTACCGAGAGTCTTTCTTAGTTTTATCGAAAGACAAGATCGGAAAACCCTGCGCTATCGAAGACCTTCAGAGGCTTTCGATTACTCGACCCTACATATCCTACGGCGCCGGCAGTCAGGACAAGATCGTTTGCGATCGTTTCTTGAGAAGTTTGAATGTCCGTCCTCTTGAAACCGTCACTGCCTCATCCAGTTATGTGATTACCGGTTTGGTGCATGAACTCAACGGCTGGGCGTTGCTCACGCCTACCAACGCCCTGAGCGGCAAGACTTTTCTGGATAATTTGCAGTGGGCGCCGTTAACGGAAGGCAAACAATTATTGCGAAGCACTTGGGTCGTCGGAGACCGCTTTAATCGTGAGCGGCAGGTGGATCTCGTCTGCAAATTAGCGCAGGAAGCCCTTAAAGATAAATTTGCACCTCATATAAAGAACTTTGCACCGGGACTTGCCAATTACATAGAAATCGTCAGTCAAGATTAGCCTTCGTTAAATAGATTAAGTAAAACGGAATCTGTTCTTCAATTATTCTTTGCCGGATTGTCTCGAAAGAAGATGTCATTAAAAAATGATGAAACATACTCTTCAAGGAGAAATGTATGCAAACAGCACTGGAAAAGATCGCTTCTTTCGCGGTGCATACAGATTATGAAAAGATTCCGGACGACGTGCTCGAAGCGGCCAAACTCGGCCTTACAGACTTTTTTGCCTGTTCTCTTGCCGGGATCAACGCACCGGTCAGCAAAAACATCCTTAATTATTTAAAAAAGAAGGGCTGAAAGAGGGGCCTTGCCGGCTTTTCGGAACTTCTTATTCATCGAGTTTGAAAGAAGCCTCTTTATTTAACGGCGTGAGCTCTCATTGCATGGACTTTGACGACGTTTCCTGGGCAACGATCGGACATCCGAGCGTCAGCGTTGCGCCAAGCGTATTTGCCTGTGCACAAAAAGGGAAGTGGAACGGAAAGCAGACATTATTGGCTTACGTTCTTGCCGTTGAATCGATGCACCAGATTGCCCGTTTAACCATGCCGCAGCTCTCTGAAAGAGGCTGGCATACGACTTTGGCTTATGGTGTCTTCGGCGCAGCGGTTCCTGCCGTCAGACTCTTAGGACTTAATGAAGATGAGTGTGCGAATGCCTTAGGTATCGCTGATCATATTGAAGCCGGTGTCAGTTTATTAGGTCCGAAAGAAATGACTTGCCATTTGCCTCAGAATGCCGTCCAGGCAAAGTTCTCGCTTGAATTCGCTTTAGCCTATAGGCTGATTTTCGGGAAGCTGTCCCTTTCATCTTTCACGGATCAAAACGTTCTCGCTCCGGAAATCCAAGCCATGATGAAGAAAATCAAGATGGAAGTTTCTCCGGAGTTGGCAAAACTCGGATTTATCGGGACGGCTCCGATTCGCCTAAAGGTTTATCTCAAGGACGGGATGGCCATTACTTTGAGCAATGATTTGGCTGTCGGAAATCCGGAGAAACCACTCCCCGAACAAGTGGTTAAAGAAAAATTTATGGACTGCTCTAAAGGCGCGGCTGATCAGGAAAAGGCAGAGAAGTGGTACGAAATTTTGAAGAATTTGGAAAACGCCACACAAGAGGAAATACTTTCACTAGGCAATCCGTAATAAAAATCTGAGTTTCTAAGAGCAACCTCTGACTGATTTCAAATAGGCAAACGGGATTTTTTACCAGTAATTGAATTCGTTAACTGTCCCCCAAGCTGCCTGTTGTATTTTTTTGCCCGTTTCCGGCGTCACAACTAAATCATCAAAACGCCCGTAGAAATCGCAGTCGGTCGGTGCGATTCCTGTTAATGACGCAAAAAATACCGCTGCCTCTAAATAGGTTCCGGCGACAGTCGGATGTCGGTTATCTGAACGTATAAGTTCAATCTCAGGAAAATCTCGTTGCGATCTTTCAAAGGCCAGACCGCAGGGAATAACGGAGGCAGAATTTTCGTTGGCGACTTCGATGGTTGCGTCTGCTAAAAGTCGCGTCATCTCAGGCTTGTCTTTGTAAGCCCAAGTCATCATGAAAAACGGTCTGGCGCCGGCAGCCCGAATGTCCTGACAATGCTTTCTAGCCGATTCTCGGAAAAGCTCCTTCAGCTCAGGATGTATCGGTCCTTGGCTTGAATCCTCTAAGACAACGGCGTCAAAGATCTTTCCGTCCGGATACTTTAAGAAGGTTACTTTGTTTGTGCCGTCACTTGCGATCTTGTAGCTCCTCAGAGCGTTCGGTCGCAAATAACTTTTGACGTCATGCCAATACAGGCTGGCTCCCCCAATTCCGACAATCGTTATGACCAGATCGCGGTGCTTTGCTTTCGCAAAGCCATTCATCATTCCATTGACGCCGCAGTTGTAAAACATGAAGGAATTGCCGACCAAAAGAATATTCTTCAAGCCGTCGGGTTTGTCGGTAACGATTGGTTTTATGTAGCTCATTGGACACAAAGAAAATGAATCAATTATGGGAAATACTTTTGAAACTCTTTACTTTTTAACCGCAGTTCTGCAGCGTTTAGCCGGAAGATTCTTCATGAATCTAAAGTAGAGGATCGTTAAGCAGACAGAGGTCACGAGCCAGCTCAGCGGATAAACCATCATCAAAATTTCATAGGTCGGTTTCGCAGCAAAAACCGAATACACCCAAACGATTCGAATGGTACAAATGACAACGACCGTAATAATGGCAGGCGGAAGAGAGTAGCCATACCCGCGCATAGAGTCGGATAAAACTTCCATGACGGAATTCAAAGGTTCGGGGATCACAACCCAAAGCAGTCGAATCATACCGAGAGAAATAATCTCTTCGGACTGCGTAAAAAATCCCAGCAAATATCGGCCGAAACCGTAAATCAAAACGCTCAGAACCACAGTAATACCGATGTTGAGCGCCATGTTGACCCGAGTAACGCGTTTGCAGCGTTCCAGATTGCCGGCGCCGTAGTTCTGACTAATAAACGTCGTTGCAGCCAAACCGAAACCGTTTATCACGCAGTAGCAGTTAATCTCGATCGTAAAGGCAGCAACCGAAGCGGCCATCACATCTGCGCCCAGGGAGTTGATGGCACTTTGAATAATCAAGTTAGATAAAGAGAAGACGGAGCTTTGCAAACCGGCAGGCCAGCCGATTTTAATCATGGAGCGCAGGGCCTTCTTATCCATCTTGAAGAGGCGCTTCGGATAAAGACGGAGCGGCCCGTCTGTGCGCATGAGTCTATAAACGAGGATGCCGGATGCCAACAGGTTCGCTAAAGCGGTCATTAAAGCAACGCCGCCGATACCCCAATCCGCTATAGTGACAACGAACAAATCTCCCAACGCATTAAAGACACTCGCAATACAAAGAGCCCAAAGAGGCGTTTGCGTATCGCCCTGACTTCTCAGTACGGCCGATAGGAAGTTATAGATGGAAATGAAGGGCATGCCCATCAAGTACATCTGAAGATAAATCTCCGAATGGCGAACAACGCTCGGAGGCACTTGCATCCATCTCATCAAAATCGATGCACAAAGCTCTCCGATCGCCATTGCGATGACGCCGAAGATGACCGCCGTTGCGAAGGCCGTGTGCACAGCTCTGGAAGCGTCATCGTATTTACGCATACCCAAGTACCTGGCCACCACAACGTTTGCACCGATGGAGAGGCCGATACAGAATGCGACAATCAGACCGACGATCGGTACGTTGGTACCGACGGCCGCAACGGCCTCGTTAGAAACAAAATGTCCGAGAACAGCAACGTCTGCAAGGTTGTAAAGTTGCTGGAGAACACCGGTCAGGGCTAGGGGAATTGCAAAGACAACCATCTTGTCCCAGATAGTTCCGTTGAGCATGTCGATATTCTTGCTGAAGATAGCCATGACCGATCCTTATTTTTATAGTTGGTTCGAGTTTTCAAAAGTAAAAATACTCCTAGAAATGCAAAGCCTGCGCGGTTTTGGTAAGGCGCAGGCTCGTAAGTCTCTAATCAAGAAAATCGGACAAAGATTGTCAGGATTTAGGCTGAGAAACGGTTTCTTCTCTAATCGTGACGGTAGGCAGATCACCGTCGAATTTTTCTACTTCGACAAGACCTGAGGAGGCCACGTTTCCGCAGGCGAGCTTGGAAGTCGGAACATCCATCGTCAAGCTGTTAGCGTTGCCGTGGACATCAAGCGTTGATCCGTCTTCTTGTTTTTGCGGCTCAAACCACCCGCCGTGACGAAGAAGAACCACGTCTTTTCTAACTTTATCGGTCACAAAAGCGCCGGCGAGAGCGCTTCCTCGATCGTTGCGGACAAGAACGACGTCACCGGTTTTAATTCCTCTCTCGGCGGCGTTATCCGGATGAATCCATATCGGCTCTCGATCACCGATGTTATGAGAGGCCGTGTGAGATGTCCCGTCTAATTGGCTGTGCAGCCTGTGCGCGCTTTTGCCGGACATGTATGCCAGCGGATACTTCTTCTTATTGTTTAAGGACTCGCTCGGCTCAAAATAGCTTGGATATCCGCGGCAGTCGTCATAACCGTAACTTGCGATCCTCGGGCTAAAGATCTGAATTTTGCCGCTTTCTGTGCGAAGCGGATGGCCTGCAGGATCCTTCCTGAATTCTTCAAAGGCAATGAATTTCTTACTTGACTCGTCCTCCGTATAAAAAACGATGCCCTTTGACCAGAACTCTTCGAAGCTAGGAAGTTGGATTCCGGAGCTTAACCCTCGATTCTTTGCGTCTTGGTAGATGGCTCGAATCCATTCCATCTCATCCAGACCAAGTGTAAATTCGTGCTCAACACCCATACGGCGAGCCAATTCGGAATAAATCTGATAATCGGAGCGAGATTCACCAATCGGGGCGATCATGGCGTGATTCGCTGCAATTCCGTCATTCGTATAGGTTCCGATCGGGCAGATGTCGCTGTGTTCGAACACGGTTTGCGCCGGAAGCACGATGTCTGCATGACGTGCGGTAGCCGTCATAAAACAATCGGTGACGACGATGGTCTCCGGTTTCTTCCACGCAGAGAGAAGCCGATTCGTTTCTGGCTGATGGGCAAAAGGATTCCCGCCCGTCCACATCACCATACGAATATCAGGATAAGTGAGTCTTTTACCGTTATGTTCGATCGTCTTTCCGGGGTACAGAAAACAATCCGCAAACCGCATAACCGGGATATAGGCGCTTCCTTTCCAGGGTTTTAATCTGGGAGGAACCGGTTCTACTCGAGGCGCCAAACCTCCGATCATCGGGCCGACATGGAAAGGGCAGCCGCCGGAAGAATAGTGGTAGTTCGTGCCCACGCCTCCGCCGGGCAAACCGATTTGGCCCAACACACTTGCCAGCGTAAACGCCATCCAATGCGGCTGCTCGCCGTACTGAATTCTTTGGATGCCCCAGCCCATCATGATCATGGTGCGGTTATCCGCTAATTCATGAGTTAGGAGGCGGATTTTGTCGGCCGTGATACCGGTAATTTCAGAAGCCCATTCAGGCGATTTAGGAATTCCGTCAGACTTCCCGAGAAGGTAGTCGCGGAAGACCTCAAATCCGGAAGTACAGTTTTTAAGGAAATTCTTATCTGATTTGCCCGAGCTTTCCAGCTCGTACATCATGCCTAACATCAAGGCGCAATCCGTTCCGGGCTTAGGTGCGATCCATTCGCTGCTTAAAAACTCCCCGGTTTCTGTTCTGACCGGATTGATATCGATCGTTTTAATGCCTGATGTTTTGAGTTTTTCCAGGTAAGGGAAGTAGTTGTGAAGCGTCGTTGACCAGTCGACGTCATTCGTGACAATCGGATCCGCGCCCCAAAGAACAACACGCTCGCTGTTTTTAAGAACAACATTCCAATCCGTGGACTGAGGATCGCCTGTCCCGACGACATAGGGCAGTATGGTTCCGATTGCAGCAGTTGAATAAGAATTGACGCCGGAAACATAACCACCGCTAAGACTCAGCAATCTTCTCTGAAGCGTACTGGCCGAATTCACAGTACCTGGTGACTTCCAGCCATACGACTGACCGAAAATCGCACTCGGGCCGTACTCCGAATAGACACGTTTAAGTTCGGAGGCAATCAGATCAAGGGCCTCCTCCCAGGAAACCCGTATCCATTTATCTTCGCCGCGGCGATCCCTAGAGGCAATCCCTTCTTTAAGATAACTTTCGCGCACCATCGGATAACGAATCCGAGAAGGGGCATAAGGCAGTTCCGCCAGA
>OODQ01000978.1_pt1 | contig 15697 bp, 8 predicted proteins | sample 1671321 | NCBI WGS metagenome assembly OODQ01 (sample SAMN06348144, study PRJEB24527) | human gut metagenome | biome: human gut; feature: ankylosing spondylitis patient; material: feces | host: Homo sapiens | place: China | collected 2015-10
CCTTTTTACGCGAAAAATTACCCGAAAAACGCCTGACCGCTGTCTGCCTTGAGCGACAGACCGGTTTTCTCATCATACAGTGACAGATCGCACAGAATAGCACTGCGGTCGTCCAGACCATTGGTTTCATCGGCGGTTTGAAGCGCACCGGCGTCGTACAGTGCCTGAAAATGCGCATCATACACCTGCACGGCGTACTGCCCAAGCTGCCGATACAGTTTTTTAGAGCACGCACCATCGCAAAGCCGCTCGATGAGTTCAGAACCGTCCTTCCACGGAATATAAACTGTGCGTGTGTCGTTGTCGATCATGCGAAAATTCTCGGCAATCGTGCGGAACGGATACAGAGAGCCGCCGCGTCCACGCTCAAACGCGTCGATCACGCCGATTTTATCAATCGCGGAACCGTTCAGCTTGCGCAGTTCGCGGAAATAGTTTTCCATTGTCTGCGGAGAAGCGGGATCGGCATTGTTATCCAGCGCAATATTTGTCGCGCCGATGGCTTGTCCAAACAGCGGCGGAGCCTTCTCCGTGCGGCGGAAAATAGTAACAATGCTGTCCTCTGCGGCACGCTTGCCCTCGCGGTTGCAGCGTCCGGCGGCCTGCAGAATGGAATCCAGACCCGCCAGTTCGCGGTAAACGGCGGGGAAATCTATGTCAACACCGGCTTCAACAAGAGAAGTCGATACGACACGGCAGGGCAAACCGTCATTTAGTCGGCGTCGGATTTGCTCGAGCACCGTACGGCGGTGTGCCGGAACCATCAATGTGGACAGATGGAAACTGCCTTCCTCCGGCAATTTCGAGAAAATGGACTGCGCCGCTTTGCGGGAATTGACGATGCAGAGGACCTGCTCATGTGCGCACAGTAATTCGGCGAGTGCGTCATCCTCGAGGACACCGACTTGCCGGAACGTTACACGGCGGAATTTGTCAAAATAGAACGGAATCTCCGGGCAAATCTCGGAAACCGCATGCGACGGTGCGAATCGCTGAATCAAATCGCCGAGTACCGGCTGGGTAGCCGTACACAGCACGGCAGTTGCGCCGAACTGCTCTACCAGAGCGCCGATGGCTGCAACGCACGGCATCAGGTGGCACAGCGGAAGCATTTGCGCCTCATCGAAAATAATCACGCTGTTCGCCAGATTGTGCAGCTTGCGGCACTGTGAGGAACGGTTAGCGTACATCGACTCGAAAAACTGAACGGCGGTTGTGATAACGAGCGGGCTGTCCCAGTTTTCGGCGGCCAGTGCCTTGGGATCGGGATTGCCGTTTTCCTCATCGTTCTCGAACTGTACACCGGAGTGATGCTCGAGTACGTTCTCATCGCCTAAAATACCGCGGAAAACATCGGCATTCTGCTCGATGATGGAGGTGTACGGTACAACATAAATCACACGTTTCATACCGTGCTCAACGGCGTGATGCAGCGCAAATGCGAGAGAACTGGTCGTTTTACCGCCGCCGGTCGGAACCGTAAGCGTGTAAATGCCCTTGGGATTGGCTGCGGCGGAAACGCACGCCTGCAAGATCTGCTGACGGAGCTTGTTCAGCGCGGAAGTCGGGTTGTCCCATTCGTTTAGCTTGGCCTGTAAGCGGATGAGCAGGGTTTCGAGCGAATCTCCGATGCCGCGCGGCATATCGCCTTTCATGAATCGCTCGGTATCCAGATAATCCGCGTCCACCAGACAGGAGTACAGCATGCGCGTGCGGAATGACTCGGAAAGCGACGGCTTGGTGACCGGACGCTGCGGCAGGCGTACCGGCGGAATGGGGTAACCCGGATCGAGCGGCGGAATAGCGGGAGTGCCCCACTTTTTTATTCTGCCGGTGAAGGTGGGCGTGCCTTCCGGGTCATTTGTGCTGCCTAAATCCGGCAAACCGCTGTGATGCCCCATGACACAAGCGGCTAAGAGCAGATTGTTTGACAACATGATGTTTCGTGCACCGGCGGTTGCATGATCGACCTTTGGACCATTATCCAGAAGACGATGCTTAAATGCGGCAGTTGCTTTGCCGTCATCGTGGTGAACACCGGCCTCGTGACCTTCAGCTTGTGCACCGAATGCTTCGGCAAACTGCCCGCAGAGCGTGCCGACACCGCGCTCGTGATCGGAGAGAAGCTGATATTCTGTACGTTCAACGCCGTTTTCATTGATCGGACGGGTGTGTGCATAGAATTTTTTATCCATAGCGATCACCTTCTATTGAATTGTTATATACAGTATATAACAGTTAAAGTCCGATAAAAAGTACAACACCCAATATGCCTGCTAAGAAGACCGTCTTGAATTACAGCAAACTGCTGAAAATATCAGTCAAATCCCATAGATTTTGCTGGATGAATTTATACAAAACTGGCAAAACCGCCAGAAAACGAAATTCCCATAATTCCGAGGTTGACACTGGGGATTGACTGTGCTATTCTATAACCAACAAATCCAGTAGGGGATCGGAAAGGAGCGAGCAAAATGTTCATCGTAAACGCACGAATGTCGGGTCGAATGTGTATGAACATGCTGTATTATGCTCAGATGCTGCCTGACCGACAGAATACGAAATTACTTTGAATCGTCTTGCCTGACGCTGCGCGTTCTTGCGGATTCATTGCATTTTCTGAAGCGGGGAGCTGCGAGCTTCCCGCTTTTTTGCGCATTTAAGAGGAATAAGGAGGAATTTTCTTGATAAAATTGTCACATATCTCGAAGGAGTTTGTGAGCGGCAAGCGAACCGTTCATGCGGTGCAGGATGTTTCGCTGACGATTGACAAGGGCGAAATTTTCGGTATGATCGGCTTTTCCGGTGCGGGTAAATCGACGTTGGTGCGCTGCATCAATCTGCTCGAGCGGCCGACCTCCGGCAAGGTGATCGTAGATGGTCAGGATATGCTGTCGCTCTCGGCAAAGGAGCTGCGGCAGGCCCGCAAGAAGATTGGCATGATCTTTCAGCACTTCAACCTGATGCCCTCGCGCACCGTAGCCGGCAACGTAGCGTATCCGCTGCGCGGCAGCGGCCTTTCCAAACAGCAGATCGAGGAAAAAGTACAGCGGTTGCTTGATCTGGTCGGCATCGGTGATAAGGCGGAGGCGTATCCCAAGCAGCTGTCCGGCGGTCAGAAACAGCGTGTAGCAATCGCTCGCGCACTGGCAAACGACCCGAATGTGCTGCTCTGCGATGAGGCTACCTCGGCACTCGATCCGCAGACCACCAAGGCGATTCTGCAGCTGCTCAAGCACCTGAACGAAACCCTCGGCATCACGGTCGTTATCATCACCCATGAAATGGCGGTCGTCAAGGAGATCTGCCACCGCGTAGCCGTTATGGAGCGCGGCAAGGTGGTCGAGTCCGGCGAGGTATTCAACATTTTCGCCAACCCGAGAGAGGACATCACCAAGAACTTCATCCACACGACCTCCAATCTTCGCAAGATCGAAGAACTCATCGCGGAGGATTCGCCGGTCGTCAAGCTGAATCCGGGTGAACTGATCGTGCGCCTGAGCTACATTCAGCGCAACGTATCCGAGCCGCTCATCTCGACGGTATCGCGCAAGTTCGACATTGTGCTCAACATCATCTTTTCCGATATTGCCATCGTGCAGAATGCACCGATTGGCGGCACGGTAGCCATCATCAGCGGCGGCCGCGATCAAATCACACAGGCAATCGCCTATCTCAGTGAGAAAAACGTAGGAGTGGAGGTCATCAAGGATGCAAGAGTTTCTGAATAACATCATTCCGAACGTGATGGCAAAGCTGCCGGACTTCTATGCAGCCATCGGCGACACGCTGCTCATGGTGGTCTGGTCGGGGGCAATCTCGTTCGTGCTCGGGCTGGCACTGGGCGTGCTGATCACGGTCACCAAGCCGGGCGGCATTCTGGAGAACAAGGTCGTCTATCAGATTCTGGACAAGCTGGTCAGCCTGTTCCGTTCCATCCCGTTCATCATCCTGCTGACGTGGGTAATGCCGGTCTCCCGTGCAATTATGGGTACGGCAATCTATGTTCGGGGTGCAATCGTTCCGTTGGTATTCGGTGCGGTGCCGTTCTTCACCCGTCAGGTGGAAAGCGCACTCGCAGAACTTGATCCGGGTCTGATCGAAGCGGCGCTCTCGATGGGCTCCACACCGATGGAAATCATTTTCCGCGTTTACCTGAAGGAAAGCGTTGCTGCCATCGCGCGCGGCACAACCATCACGGCGATCAGCCTGCTGAACCTGACCGCAATGGCCGGTGTCGTCGGTGCCGGCGGTCTGGGCGACTTCGCCATCCGTTACGGCCACGACCGCAATATGCTAGACGTTACCAACGTCACTGTGCTGGTCCTCGTCATCATCGTTTGCATTATGGAGTTCGTTGGCGGCAAGGTCGTCAAGAAGAACACGCATTAAGGAGTGTCTGACATGAGTATTTCCAATCGTAAAGTTGTTATCGTCGGTGCAGGACATGTCGGCTCCCATGTCGGCTACGCACTGATTTCGCAGAGTCTGGCAGACGAGATCGTCTATATCGACTCCGACCGCGCAAAGGCAGTCGCACAGGCGCTCGACCTGACCGACGCGACCAATTACCTTCCGGTCCGCACCAAGGTCACTGCGGGTGACTACAGCGACGCGAAGGACGCGCAGATCATGATCATTGCGGCGGGTCCGCTGCCGACCGGCAATCAGACCCGTATGGATACACTGGGTCAGACCATCGCCATTTTGAAGGATGTAACAAAATCTATCAAGGAATCCGGTTTTGACGGCATTATCGTCAATATCTCCAATCCGGCGGACGTTATCACGCATTACATCCAGCACGCGCTGAACTGGGCGCCGGAGCGCATCTTCTCCACCAGCACTACGCTGGACTCCGCAAGACTGCGCCGCGCGATCGCGCAGGAGATCGGCATTGACCAGAAATCCATCACCGCTTACGCGCTCGGTGAGCACGGCGAAAGCCAGATGGTCGCATGGTCGGCTGTCACCATCGCGGGCAAGCCGCTTTCACAGTGGCGCGAGGAGTATCCGGACACCTTCGGCAAACTCGACCTGGATGCTCTTGCTGACGCAGGCCGTGAAGGCGGCTGGACCATCCTGCGCGGCAAGCAGTGTACGGAGTTCGGCATCGGCGCTTCCGCCGCAGAAGTCGTTCGCGCCATTTTCTACAACGAGAACCGCGTTCTTTCGGTTTCTGTTCTGTTGGACGGCAAATACGGTCAGCACGATGTGTACGCCAGCGTACCCGCTATCGTGGGTCGCGACGGCATCGCAGAGATCATTGAGCTGCACCTCACCCCGGAGGAGCAGGAGAAGTTCAACGCATCCTGCAAGACCATGAGCGAGAATTATCAGCTGGCGCTCACTCTCTAACATCAGTTAATTAAAAAGTTCACATCATAAACGGAGGTAATCCCAATGAAGCTTAAAAGAATCATCGCACTGTCCCTGTCCGCAGCAACCCTCGCCCTGTCTCTGACCGCCTGCGGCGGATCGAGCAGCGCAGCTTCCGATGACGCACAGGCATCCGACAGCAATTCCGGTGATGTCGTAACCGTAAAGCTCGGCGTAGTCGGCAGCATCTATGAGGATCTGTGGACTCCGGCCAAGGAAAAGCTGGCTGACGAGGGTATCGACCTTGAGTTCGTACAGTTTTCGGACTACGTTACCCCGAACAACGCACTTGCGAACGGCGAGATCGATCTGAACGCTTTCCAGCACCGCATTTACCTGCAGAGCGAGATCGACAACTACGGCTATGAGATCGAGAACATCGGCAACACCTTTATCATTCCGCTGAACCTGTACTCGGACAAGGTTAAGTCGGTTGATGAGCTCAAGGACGGCGACACCGTAGCCATTCCGGACGATGTAACCAACGGCGGCCGCGCCCTCAAGGTTCTGGAAGCAGCTGGCCTGATCAAGCTGAAGGACAGCGCAGACTTCAACCCGACCATCGACGACATCGAGACCTACAACACCAAGATCACCATCGAGGAGCTGAAGGCAAACGTTATCCCGTCCACGCTGGCTGACGTTACCGCAGCTGTCGTAAACGGCAACTACGCACTGGATTTCGGCCTTAAGACCGAGGACGCCATCTACAAGGATGATCAGCTGGACATCGAGGAGTACTGGAACCTGATCGCAGCACGTTCCGCTGACCTCGAGGATGCAGACAAGCTGGAAACCTACAAGAAGGTTGTTGCAGCATTCCAGTCCGACGAAACCGAGGCAGTATTCAACGACCAGTTCGGCGGCTATTTCATCAAGGCAGGCTGGGATCAGGATCTGCTGGCAGGCAAGTAATTCATAATTATTCCTAATGCCGCCGGAAACAACCGGCGGCATTTTCGGCAGGGAGGAAACAGTAATGCAGATCAACAAACAGGCGCTGCAGGAGATCATTCCGGACAGCGAACGCCTGCTTTTCGAGGAAAATATTCCGGCGGAATACCTGAGCGATGCGCTCGGCCGCCGCACCGGCACGGCAGACGCGCTCGTGTTCGCGCGCTCGACCGAGGAGGTCAGCGGCGTGCTTCGGTACGCCAACGAAAACGCCATACCGGTCACGCCGCGCGGCGCGGGCACCAATCTAGTAGGCTCGACAATTCCGCTGTTCGGTGGTATCATTCTGGATGTATCCCAAATGAACCGCGTGCTCGAGCTGGACCGCGACACCATGACCATCACCGTCGAGCCGGGTATGCTGCTCAAGGATCTGCAGGCTTACGTCGAGGAACGCGGCCTGTTTTATCCGCCCGACCCGGGTGAAAAGGCGTCGAGCATCGGCGGCAACATCAGCACCAATGCGGGCGGTATGCGTGCGGTCAAGTACGGCGTAACACGCGATTATGTGCGCGGGCTGGAGGTCGTTCTTGCGGACGGCACAGTGCTGAAAGTCGGCGGCAAGCAGGTGAAGGACGCGAGCGGACTGTCGCTCAAGCACCTGCTCATCGGCTCGGAGGGTACGCTGGCGGTCATCACCAAGTGCCTGCTGCGCCTTCTTCCCAAGCCGGAGACCACGGTGAGCGTGCTCGTTCCGTTTGCTGACCTCGGCACGGGTATCCGCAGCGTGCTGACTATCCTGCAGGCGAACGCCAACCCGACCGCAGTCGAGTTCATGGAACGCAAGGTCGTAGCCCTCGGTGAGAGCTTTTCCGGCGTGAAATATCCGCGTCCGGATGCCGGTTCGTACATTCTGCTGACGTTTGACGGCCACGAGAGCGAGGTCAACGCGAATATCGAGCGCGTGCGCCGCCTTGCGCTCGACAACGGCGCCATCGACTATATCGTGCTCCGCAGTGCCGAGCAGGCGGCGGACATCTGGAAGGTGCGCGGTGCGCTCGTCATGGCGGTCGAGGCCGTGTCCGAGCAGGAGCCGGTGGATATTGTCGTGCCCATCAGCCACACGGCGGATTTCGTTCGCTATATCAACGAGCTGGAAGCATCCTCGGGTATGCGCATGATCGCGTTCGGTCATGCGGGTGACGGCAACGTGCATCTGTGCGTGGTGCGTGACGGCCGCGACCAGCAGACCTGGGAGCGTGAACTGCACGACAACATGGAGCAGGCATACGCGAAGGCGTATTCCTACGGCGGCGTAGCATCGGGTGAGCACGGCATCGGCATTTCCAAGCGGTCGTACTTCCTGCGGGAGACCGCGCAGGAGAATCTTGCCGTGATGAACACCATCAAGGCCGCGCTCGACCCGAAACATATACTGAACGATCAGAAATCTTATATTGTGGGAGGAAAATAACCATGCAGAGCTTATCAGAACGCACCGCCGGCTTTACCGACTCGGTTATCCGCCGCATGACGCGCGTTTCCATGCAGTATGACGCGGTTAACCTGTCGCAGGGCTTCCCGGACTTTGAGCCGCCGAAGGAGCTGCTCGACCGTCTGGCGCAGGTGGCCTACGAGGATTACCACCAGTATTCCATTACCTGGGGTTCGCAGAACTTCCGTGAGGCGCTGGCCGCTAAGCAGACCTATTTCATGGGCCGCAGGATCGACCCGAACACCGAGATCGTTGCGACCTGCGGCAGCACGGAGGCTATGATGGCCGCGATGATGACGGTCACCAATCCGGGCGATAAAGTCATCATTTTCTCCCCGTTCTACGAGAATTACGGCGCGGACACCATTCTGTCCGGCGCAGAGCCGATTTATGTGCCGCTCGTGCCGCCGGATTTCCACTTTGACGCAAATGTGCTCGAGGACGCGTTCCGTCAGCACCCGAAGGCCATCATTCTGTGCAACCCGTCCAATCCGTGCGGCAAGGTGTTCACCCGTGCCGAACTGGAGATTATCGCGTCTCTCGCAGAGAAATACGACACCTATGTTATCACCGATGAGGTGTATGAGCATATCGTATTCGCACCCAACAAGCACACTTATTTTGCCACCCTGCCGGGCATGTGGGAGCGCACGCTGTCGTGCTCGTCGCTCTCCAAGACGTATTCCGTCACCGGCTGGAGACTGGGCTATATCATCGCTCCGCCGGAGATCATCGACCGCGCGAAAAAGGTGCATGATTTCCTGACCGTCGGCGCAGCAGCACCCTTGCAGGAGGCTGTTGTTACCGGTCTCAAGATGGGCCAGGACTACTACGACGACTTGCAGGCCAAGTACACACAAAAAAAGGAGCTGTTCCTCAAGGGTCTGGACAATTTGAAGATTGCCCATACCGACCCGCAGGGCGCGTACTATGTTCTGCTCGACATTTCCGAGTTCGGCTACGAGAGCGATCTTGCGTTCTGTGAGGATCTGGCGCATTATGTCGGTGTAGGCGCGGTTCCCGGCTCGAGCTTCTTCCGTGAGCCGGTCAACAACCTGATTCGCCTGCATTTTGCCAAGAAGGACGAGACGCTGCTCGATGCACTCAACCGTCTGGAAGGTCTGCGTGATAAAATCAAACCGAAACACCGATAAACAGGAGGAAAAGCCGTCATGGATGTAAAGAAAGCCGCAGCGGAAACGAAGGACTACATCGTATCCATCCGTCGGGAATTTCACCGGCACCCGGAGCTGAGCCTGCAGGAATTCCGCACGGCACAGCGCATTGAGGAGGAACTGGACAAGTTCGGCATTCCGCACACGCGCGTAGGCGAGACCGGCGTGCTCGGCACGCTAAAGGGCGCAAAGGACAACGGAAAAGTGCTGGTTCTGCGTGCGGATATCGACGCGCTGCCCATTGAGGAGACGCACGAGTGCGTCTATCGCTCGGAGAATGCAGGCGTCATGCACGCCTGCGGTCATGATGCGCACGCTGCCTGCCTTCTGGGTGCCGCGAAAATCCTGTCGGAGAACAGAGACGCGTTCAGCGGAAAAGTCCGTCTTGTGTTTCAGCCGGGAGAGGAAATCGGAAAAGGCGCAAAGCCGTTTGTCGCAGCCGGTGTGCTGGAGGGTGCCGAGCGCGTGTTCGGTCTGCACACGGCATACGATTTGGAGGCAGGCACGGTAGGACTCAAACCGGGCATCAACAACGCCGCAGTCGATCATTTCCGCATTCGCGTGCACGGCAGGTCCACGCACGTTTCCACGCCGCATCTGGGCGTGGATGCGCTGTATATCGCCAGCCAGATTGTTGTGGCAGTGCAGGGACTGGTTACGCGCTGCACTTCACCGACCGAGCCGGTCATCATCGGCATCGGTAAGCTGAACGCGGGCACGACCTACAACGCCGTGGCAGCATTTGCTGAAATGGAGGGCACAACGCGCACCATTTCGCAGGAGAGCCGTGACCGCGTTCGCGCACAGGTCAGTGAGACAGCGCAGAGCATCGCTGCGCTGTACGGCGGCACGGCAGAAATCGAGTGGACGGACTTTGCCGCTGCGCTCGTCAATGACCCGCAGGTGTGCGAGGAAGCTGCTCAGGTCGTGGACGAGCTGCTCGGAGAAGGACACGTTGTCACCGACCGTGAGCTGTCGCTCAGCGGCGACAATTTTGCCGAGTTTGAGCTGTATAAGCCGGGCGCGTATGCGTATCTCGGCACCGGCAATCCGGATTTTCCGCACACGATGATCACCAACCATAACGGCGGCTTCGATGTGGACGAGAATGCGCTTGTGACCGGTGCCGGTCTGTATGTCGGGTATACAGTCGCGCGGCTTGGATAAAGCAAAACGCTCAGCTATCAAACGATAGCTGAGCGTTTTGCTTTTGAAATTACAGTTTTGAACTTACATCCCGCACTCAAGTCCGTTATACCGTGTCACCACAAACGGATAGCTGAGTGTTTCAGGCTGGATGCCAAGCTGCCGCAGACCGGCGCACAAATCCTCGACAACCTGCATATCGTGGTCGCGCTGCGCGACGGACAGTTTCATTTTATCTCCATACGACGAGATCAGCAGCGCAAACGGCTGCACGGCGCACGGCAGGATTGCACCGTAATCGAGCACATACGGACGGCAGCTTTCCGGCAGGGCGAACCGGCCGACATTGGTAATGAGAAAGCTGTCCTCGAGCACAAAATCAGTCGTGACCTTCTGTGCCGCCTGCATTTTCTCCGCGAGCGGCATGTCTGCCTCATGCAGCGATTCACAGCGGTCTGCGGCGGCTTTTGCACGATAGAGCAGCTGTTCGCGCTGCATCTGATCCTTCAAAAACGCCTTCGTGCGCCGGAACACCTCGTCATTCGGCAGATCGCGGTATTCCGGAAAATACGGCAGATCGATAAAGCAAATAAAATACCGCGTGGTAAGCGTCGGCAGCAGCGGACGCAGATCGACCGGAATCTCCGCGATAACCGGCTTGTCCGTTCCGCCGAACTTATCATCAAACGCTTTCATCATCAGCGGAGCCAGTACGGACAGCGGACTGACGCCGATGGACTTTGCGTAATCGTGCAGCTGCGAAAACGGGAACGTCACCTCGGTGACGACCTCAGAGCCGTCAGCGCTCCACTGTACCTCGGGGGCATGAACAGCCTCCGGCTTTTTCCAGATGCCATCCGGCGAAAATTCACGGTCTGCCAGCTGCTCGTAGCCGTTTGCGCTCTCCTCGGGAGACCAGCGGGTATCCATGCCGCGCACAGAGCCGTCATTCTCAACCGGGAAACCGCAGTTTTTCAGGTACTGGAACAGTACACAGCGGATAAACTCCTCGAATCCGCGTCCATCCGAGATAGAGTGCTGATACTCCATATAGATGGTCTTGTCGTGGTAGCCGACGAGAAATAAGTATCCGTTCGTATCCTTAGAGCCGATGGTGTAGCGGGTGGATACGCCATCGAACGGCAGCACCACGGCGGGCTGCACGTTGCGGCGGTAGCGGAACGCGGTCTCGGTCGGCTCGGCGGTCAGCATCATGTGCGGAAAGCGCAGCAGTGCCTGCTCGACGGCTTCGCGCAGCTTGTCCGGGCGCACTTTATCGCGCATGCGGATGGTGTGGCGCGGCACACAGGCGACGGTTTCATGGGTGTTGTACAGGAAGATTTTTGCATAGCTGTCCGTGCGGAGCAGCGGGTCATTCATGGTCATTATAGCATCTCCTCAAAGCATAATCCGGCGCATCTTATCTGGTAATTTCAGTATATCACCCTTCAAAGATGTTGTAAATCAAAATAAGTCGAATTTGCACAGTATTATGCAAATATAGAACGTGGTGTACGATATAATGGGCCGTGAGATTGGAAGTACTTGTGATTCGATTGACAGAGTATATCACGCCGGAAAAGAAGCTGACATATGGGCATGGAATTTCTGCCGCGGCTGTTCGATTTGTTCTCGCGCGAGCGTATTCCGTGTGAGAAGCAAAAAACAAGCGACACCATTTTTCGATTGGTGTCGCTTGTGTGCGTCTTCAGGCGCTGTCGGTATTGTCTGCCCTTGCAGGGCGGTTGTTCATACCATATCCGTTGGGAGGTATGGATCGGATGGGATTACTGGTCGGTGTAGCGGCTGAGGATAACCGCTACCTGAGCACGGGTTGCGGTGCCGTTCGGCACGAGCGTAGTCGGGGTAACGCCGGTTACCAGACCGTTGCCGTTCGCCCAGCTCATTGCTTCAGCAGCCCACGACTCGACAGAAGCCGCGTCTGCGTAGCCATCGAGTGCTGCGCTGCCCTGCGGCGTATGACCGCGATAGGTATCGTAGCGGTACAGGATGGCCGCCAGCTGCTGACGGGTGATCAGCGTATCCGGCTGGAATCTGCCGTCGGTGAAGCCGTTGACAATGCCGTTTTCGGAGGCCCATGCGATGGCTTCTGCGTACCACTTGCCGTCCGCCACATCGGTGAACTGTGCGGTGGAAGCGGCCTTGCTGCCGCTCATGCGGTAGAGCACCTGAACCAGCATTGCGCGGGTCATGCCGTCATCCGGACCGAACTTGGTTGCGGTCAGGCCCTTGAACCAGCCGTTCTCGAGTGCAGTGTTGACCTCGTTGTAGAACCACTTGCGCAGGTTGACATCGGAGAAGTCGCTGCTGTACTCGTGGGTGATAACGAAGGTGGAGAAGTGGGTGGTCTTAAAGGTAGCCTTTCCGGTCGCTGCATCATAAATGACAGGCAGCTTTTCAAACGAGCCGTCCTCAGCAAGATAGTATGCAACCAGATGATCGGCGTTCTCGCCGCTCTTGAGGGTGTATGCCACAGAAATCGCAGCCGTGCCGTTCAGCGCGTGAACATGGGTTGCAGTGCCGTTTTTCGGCTGTACCTGTGCAGAAATGTTCAGGATGGTGCTGTTCTTCGGCAGGTATTTGCGCTGTGCGTCAGTCAGGGAGGACTTGTCAGCGGAAGCGAACGAAATACTTGCCATACCGTCAGCCTGTGCGGCGCTGCTGAGTGCGGTCAGCGTCTCACGGTCGAGTGCAACCGTGCCGTTCGGCAGGATAAGCGCTGCGCCGTTCTTTGCACCGGCAAGAGCAGCTACCACATCGCCGGTGAGCGATACCGCGCGTACGGTGGAGTCTGCGGACAGATCAAGCGTCAGCGAATCCTTGCCGGAAACCGCAGTCAGCTTGGAGCTGTCGGCAGAAACCGCTGCGGTGCCGTTCTTTACCGCAACCGTTGCGGGAATCTTGGTGCCGTCCGGTGCAGTGATGGAGGACGAGCCGTTGTCGGACGGAGCCGGTGCAGCACCGCCGCCGCCCGCTCCACCGCCGCCGCCTGCGCCGCTGCCGCTGCTCGGCTTGACGGCAAAGGCTGCGGTAACTGCAACGTCATTCGCCGGCATGGTGAAGGTGTAGGTCAGGGTGGACGCGGAAACCGTCTTGTCGAGTGCGGTCTCCGGTGTCAGCGTCAGGGTTTTCAGCTGATAGCCGCTTGCGGGTGCAGCGGTGAGCGTTACCTTGTCGCCAGCCTTGGCGCGTGCCGCAGAAGCGGAAACGCTGCCGTTTTCAGCCTTATTGGCCGTGATTGCGTAGGTCTTGTGGAACAGATTGTCGGTGTTGACCGTCAGAGCTTCCGTTACGTTGCGGATAACCGCTTCAAAGCTGCTGTCCTTCTCAGTGACGGAAACAACGGCATTCGGAGCCGCCTTCTGGAGTTCGGACTTGATTTCCTCGGCGGTGCCGACACAGTTTGTGCTCGGCGTGAGCGTCAGCTTGACCGTGCCGTTCTTGCGAACCTGAGCGGATGCGCTGTTGACTGTACCGGTGTCGTTCGGCTGAATCGGCGTGGTGTAGGTGAATTTGCCGGTGCCGTTCGTGCCGGTGATTGCTGCGTTGTACTGCACAAGGTCGGTGAAGTGAACGCGGATGGTCTGGTTGGCATCGAGTGTGTGAATATAAATTGGATCGACAAGATTTACACCATCAACCTGTACAGCATCGTTTTCTGCTGCGGTAATGTCACCCTGGGTAACCGTCCACTTTTCGACCATCTTTTGGGTGTTTGGTGCTGCAGTGAAGGTGATTTCACTGCTGTTCGGCTGCTTGGTCTGAGAGTTAATCGCGGTGTCGTCAATCTTGGCGGTCAGATGACCGTTCTCACCAACGGTGCCGAAAGTAAGCTGATAGCTTGCCGTAACCTTAAAGTATACGGTTGCAGTAATATTCTTGTCCGCACGGATTTTGCCTTCCGGATTGGTTTTGGAGTTTCCGGCAGTCTTTTTGCCGTTTACTTCCCACTGTTCAACCTGATAGCCAGTCTTCGGCGCTGCATGGAAGGTGATTTCCTCATCCTTATAAATGGTTACGCCTTCTGCAGGCATAGCCTTGGTCTCGACTTCCACGCCGTAGATATCATACAGCGTGTATTTTACGGTGCCGTTGCCGGCCGCAGCGGTAGCCTTGGCAGTGTAGGAATCGCTCTCGGCAAATGCAGCGCTGATGGACAGATTGTCGGCCAGTTCGCTGATGGTGTAAGTGCCGTTGGTCTTTGCCGCAGCTTCATCCTGAGCAGTACCGTTTACAACCCAATTCTTGAAATGCCAGCCGCGGTCTGCGCGTGCCTGCAGTTCAACCTTGCTGCCGCCGGGAATCTTGGACAGATCGTCCACAGCTTCGCCGTTTACGGTTGCAATGATCGTGCCATGCTCCATTTCCGGTGTGGTAATCGCAAATGCGGCACGGTCGGTCTTGAGCGAAACCTTGGTATTCTCAGTGATGGGGAAGGTATAGCTGCCGTCAGCGTTGAGTTTTCCTGCTTCAACAGCCGTACCGTTCACCTGATAGGTCTCGCCCGTGGCGGCAGCATAGCCTGCCTTGGGCGCTACCGTAATCTTCGTATCACCGGTGACGCTTTCGCCGCTCTTGAGAGACTTGGTAAGCGTTTTGGAGGTATCGTCCGGATCAACCGTCTGATAGCTTGCGGTCAGCTCACCTTCTAGCGTCAGCGTGTAGCTGTCGCGCTCGAATACGGCAGCCAGATCAATATCCTGCACGCCAACCTCAACAGAGAGCATGTTGGAGCCGTTCGTCGGGTCCGATTCGCCGGACGGATAGCTGTTTGCACCGCGTTTCGAGAGAATCCACTGCTTGAAGTGCCAGCCGGTATCCGGCGTTGCGGTGAAGTTGAACTTTGCACCGCTGGCAATGTAAGCCGGGAAATTCTTGAGGCTTTCGGAGCCATTTTCATCCGTGCATTTGAGTGTACCGCCCTGCTTATTCTGAACGGAAGCATTCAGTTTGGTATTGGTGGTCTTGAAGTAAACCAAAACAGATGCCGGTTTTGCAAGGGTCTTGATGGTAACCGAGTTCTTCTCCTTGCTGTTCTCGATTTCTGTGCCGTCATAGGTCCAGTAATCGACTGCATAACCTGCATCCGGCACAGCCGTCAGGGTGACATCGGTGTTTGCGGTAAAGCTGGAGATTGCACTGCCGTCATCCGCCTTGCCGGCATTCAGACCTGCGGTGATGATCGACGCAGAACCGACAGAGTGCTTGTTTGCGCCTTCGCCGAAGTCCTCAGCCTTGAGGGTCAGGATGTAAGTCAGGCCGTTTACCGTGTAAACACCGGGGATAAAGGTGAATTCATAGTTGTTGTACAGCGTTTCGTTGGTAGCGGTAGTCTTGCACGGAGAAACCGTGTAGTTGCTGGGTGCAATGTTCGGCGCGAGCGTTACCTCGTTGCCTGCGGTGTTGACTGCGGTATAGCCAAGGTGCAGAGCGGTAATCTCTTCAGCAGTCATATTTTTCGTGTCTGCCGTGAGAGAAAGCTGTTTCGAGTCGGTAGGATCAACCTTATCCTGTGCAACGCCGTCCGACGGAGTGACAACGCGCAGCGTAACGGCACGCTGAACAACGGTAAACTCGGTTTCCGCAA
>OODQ01000981.1_pt1 | contig 15646 bp, 11 predicted proteins | sample 1671321 | NCBI WGS metagenome assembly OODQ01 (sample SAMN06348144, study PRJEB24527) | human gut metagenome | biome: human gut; feature: ankylosing spondylitis patient; material: feces | host: Homo sapiens | place: China | collected 2015-10
ATGTAGATGCTGTTGAAGGAAACCTGCTTCTCTTCCTGACCGTCACGGTTAATAACGGTTTCAGTTTGCAGGTTATCCATCATCGCTTTGGATACACGATCGTTCGCCGCAGCCCAGATATCGATAACTTTGTTGTAGCGTTCGCCCGCAGTTACCAGACCAGACTGGAACTGCTCCTGAATTTCAGCAACTTCTGCTTCTGCCTCGGAGATGATTTCGTGTTTCTTCTCCGGGATGACCATGTCATCGATACCAACAGATGCACCAGAACGCGCTGCATATGCAAAGCCGGTATACATGATCTGGTCCGCAAAAATAACGGTCGGTTTCAGACCGAGAATGCGGTAGCAGGTGTTCAGCATTTTGGAGATTGCTTTTTTACCCAGCGCCTGGTTGACGATGGTGTAAGGCAGACCTTTCGGTACAATCATCCACAGAATGGCACGGCCAACAGTCGTGTCTTTCAGGCTGGTTTTCGCCACTAATTCACCGTTAGCATCTTTTTCATACTCGGTGATACGCACTTTAACGCGCGCATGCAGAGAAGCCAGACCAGAGCGATACAGACGTTCTGCTTCTTTCGGGCCAGTCAGCACCATGCCTTCGCCTTTGGCGTTAACACAGTCACGGGTCATGTAGTACAGACCCAGTACAACGTCCTGAGACGGAACGATGATTGGTTCGCCGTTCGCCGGGGACAGGATGTTGTTGGTAGACATCATCAGCGCACGCGCTTCCAGCTGGGCTTCCAGCGTCAGCGGTACGTGAACAGCCATCTGGTCACCATCGAAGTCGGCGTTATATGCCGCACAAACCAGCGGGTGCAGCTGGATAGCTTTACCTTCGATCAGTACCGGTTCAAATGCCTGGATACCCAGACGGTGCAGAGTCGGTGCACGGTTCAGCAGTACCGGGTGTTCGCGGATAACTTCGTCCAGGATATCCCAAACGACAGCTTCTTCGCGCTCAACCATTTTCTTCGCAGCTTTGATGGTGGTAGCAAGACCACGCAGTTCCAGCTTGCCGTAGATGAACGGTTTGAACAGCTCCAGCGCCATTTTCTTCGGCAGACCGCACTGATGCAGACGCAGGTATGGACCTACGGTGATTACAGAACGACCGGAGTAGTCAACACGCTTACCGAGCAGGTTCTGACGGAAACGACCCTGTTTACCTTTGATCATGTCGGCCAAAGATTTCAGAGGACGCTTGTTAGAACCGGTGATTGCACGACCGCGACGACCGTTATCCAGCAGGGCGTCTACCGCTTCCTGCAGCATACGTTTTTCGTTACGTACGATGATATCCGGCGCAGCCAGGTCCAGCAGACGTTTCAGACGGTTGTTACGGTTAATGACGCGACGATACAGATCGTTCAGGTCAGAAGTCGCGAAACGACCACCATCCAGCGGAACCAGCGGACGCAGATCTGGCGGCAGTACCGGCAGAACGGTCAGGATCATCCACTCTGGTTTGTTACCAGACTGAACGAACGCTTCCAGCAGTTTGATACGCTTGGTCAGCTTTTTACGCTTGGTTTCGGAGTTGGTTTCGTTCAGCTCTTCACGCAGCTGTTCGCACTCTTGCTCCAGATCCATGCTCTTCAGCAGGGCCTGGATTGCTTCCGCCCCCATCTTCGCGTCGAATTCGTCACCGAACTCTTCCAGCGCGTCCAGATACTGCTCTTCAGTCAGGATCTGCTGACGCTCCAGGTTGGTCATACCACCTTCGATAACCACATAGGATTCGAAGTACAGTACGCGTTCGATATCGCGCAGCGGCATATCGAGCAGCAGGCCGATACGGGACGGCAGCGATTTCAGGAACCAGATGTGCGCAGTCGGGGAAGCCAGTTCGATGTGGCCCATACGCTCACGGCGTACTTTAGTCTGGGTCACTTCAACGCCGCACTTCTCACAGATGACGCCACGGTGTTTCAGGCGCTTGTACTTACCGCACAGGCACTCGTAATCTTTTACCGGCCCAAAGATACGGGCGCAGAAAAGGCCGTCACGTTCTGGTTTGAACGTACGGTAGTTGATGGTTTCCGGCTTTTTAACTTCACCGAAAGACCATGAACGGATCATGTCTGGCGAAGCCAGAGCAATTTTGATCGCATCAAACTCTTCGGTTTTAGTCTGCGCTTTCAGAAACTTTAATAAATCTTTCACGGATTTGCTCCCGTCGGAGTTAGCACAATCCGCTGCCGGGTTTTACCCCGACAGCAGTGACCTGTTTGAGCGAGAATTACTCGTCTTCCAGTTCGATGTTGATACCCAGCGAACGAATCTCTTTCAACAATACGTTGAAGGATTCTGGCATGCCCGGCTCCATCTGATGGTTGCCGTCCACGATGTTTTTATACATCTTAGTACGACCGTTCACGTCATCAGACTTAACGGTGAGCATTTCCTGCAGGGTGTATGCTGCGCCGTATGCTTCCAGCGCCCACACTTCCATCTCCCCGAAACGCTGACCACCGAACTGTGCCTTACCACCCAGCGGCTGCTGAGTAACCAGGCTGTAAGAACCGGTGGAACGCGCGTGCATCTTGTCGTCGACCAGGTGGTTCAGTTTCAGCATGTACATGTAACCAACGGTTACCGGACGTTCGAACTGTTCACCAGTGCGACCGTCGTACAGGCGGATCTGACCAGAAGTCGGCAGGTCGCCAAGTTTCAGCAGCTCTTTAATTTCTGCTTCTTTCGCACCGTCGAAGACCGGCGTTGCGATTGGCATACCTTTGCGCAGGTTTTCAGCCAGACGCATAACTTCTTCATCGCTGAAGGTACTCAGGTCAACTTTCTGACGAACATCAGCGCCCAGATCGTACGCACGCTGGATGAATTCGCGCAGTTTCGCGACTTCTTGCTGCTGTTTCAGCATGGCGTTGATCTTGTCGCCGATACCTTTCGCAGCCATACCCAGGTGGGTTTCGAGGATCTGACCGATGTTCATACGAGACGGTACGCCCAGCGGGTTCAGTACGATGTCTACCGGCGTACCGTTTTCATCGTAAGGCATATCTTCGATCGGGTTGATCTTAGAAATTACACCCTTGTTACCATGACGGCCTGCCATCTTGTCACCAGGCTGGATACGGCGTTTAACCGCCAGATATACCTTAACAATCTTCAGCACGCCCGGTGCCAGATCGTCGCCCTGGGTGATTTTGCGGCGTTTCGCTTCGAGTTTCTTCTCGAACTCGTGTTTCAGTTCGTCATACTGCTCAGCCAGCTGTTCCAGCTGATTTTGTTTCTCTTCGTCGGTCAGGCCCAGCTCCAGCCAGCGATCGCGCGGCAGTTTGTCGAGCTTCTCAGCTTCAACGCCACCGGCTACCAGCACAGCACGGATACGGCTGAACAGACCTGCTTCGAGGATCTGCAGTTCTTCAGACAGGTCTTTCTTCGCCTGTTTGAGCTGCATTTCTTCGATTTCCAGCGCACGTTTGTCTTTTTCTACGCCATCGCGAGTAAAGACCTGAACGTCGATAACCGTACCGGATACACCGTTTGGTACGCGCAGAGAAGAGTCTTTAACGTCAGACGCTTTCTCACCGAAGATCGCACGCAGCAGTTTTTCTTCTGGGGTCAGCTGAGTTTCACCTTTCGGCGTTACCTTACCAACCAGAATGTCGCCACCGGTCACTTCCGCACCAATGTAAACGATACCGGATTCATCCAGTTTGGAGAGCGCAGCTTCACCCACGTTCGGGATGTCAGCGGTGATCTCTTCCGGCCCCAGCTTGGTATCACGGGACACACACGCCAGTTCCTGAATATGGATGGTGGTGAAACGGTCTTCCTGAACAACACGCTCGGATACGAGGATGGAGTCTTCGAAGTTGTAACCATTCCACGGCATGAACGCTACGCGCATGTTCTGACCAAGCGCCAGTTCACCGAGGTCGGTGGACGGACCGTCTGCCAGCACGTCGCCACGTTCTACCGGTTCACCCAGAGACACACACGGCATCTGGTTGATACAGGTGTTCTGGTTAGAACGGGTGTACTTGGTCAGGTTGTAGATGTCGATACCTGCTTCACCCGGATACATCTCGTCTTCGTTAACTTTGATAACGATACGGGAAGCATCCACGTACTGAACGACACCACCACGTTTAGCAACCGCAGTTACACCAGAGTCAACGGCAACAGCACGTTCCATACCCGTACCAACCAGCGGCTTATCAGCACGCAGAGTCGGAACGGCCTGACGTTGCATGTTCGCACCCATCAATGCACGGTTGGCGTCATCGTGTTCCAGGAACGGGATCAGGGACGCACCGACGGATACCACCTGCTGGGTGGATACGTCCATGTAGTCAACCTGGTCGCGGCTGAACAAGCTGGATTCGCCTTTGCTACGGCAAGTTACCAGGTCTTCTACGAAGTGGCCTTCTTCATCCAGGTTGGAGTTCGCCTGGGCGATAACGTAGTTGCCTTCTTCGATAGCAGACAGATAGTGAATTTCGTCAGTTACAACACCGTCGGTCACTTTACGATACGGAGTCTCAAGGAAGCCGTATTCGTTAGTCTGTGCGTACACGGACAGGGAGTTGATCAGACCGATGTTCGGACCTTCAGGGGTTTCGATTGGACATACGCGACCGTAGTGAGTCGGGTGTACGTCTCGAACTTCGAAGCCTGCACGTTCACGGGTCAGACCGCCTGGGCCGAGTGCCGAGATACGACGTTTGTGCGTAATCTCAGACAGCGGGTTGTTCTGGTCCATAAACTGAGACAGCTGGCTGGAACCGAAGAACTCTTTCACTGCTGCGGAAATCGGCTTGGCGTTGATCATATCCTGAGGCATCAGGGTATCCAGATCGCCCAGAGACAGACGCTCTTTCACCGCACGCTCTACACGTACCAGGCCAACGCGGAACTGGTTTTCCGCCATTTCGCCAACAGAACGGATACGACGGTTGCCGAGGTGGTCGATATCATCGACTTCGCCTTTACCGTTACGGATATCGATGAGCTTTTTCATAACATCAATGATGTCGTCTTTGCTCAGGATACCGGAACCTTCGATTTCTTCGCGCAGCAGAGAACGGTTGAACTTCATACGACCAACCGCAGACAGGTCATAGCGGTCTTCGGAGAAGAACAGGTTCTCAAACAGGCTTTCAGCTGCTTCACGAGTCGGCGGCTCGCCAGGGCGCATCATACGGTAGATTTCTACCAGTGCGCTCAGACGGTCGTTAGTTGGGTCGACACGTAAGGTTTCAGAGATATACGGGCCGTGATCCAGGTCGTTGGTGAACAGCGTTTCGATACGCTTGTGACCAGACTGGCTCAGCTTAGCCAGCAGATCCAGGCTCAGCTCCATGTTCGCTGCGCAGATCAGCTCGCCGGTAGACTCATCAATATAGTCTTTAGCAACCACTTTACCTGCGATGTACTCAACCGGGACTTCGATCAGTTTGACGTCGTCTTTTTCCAGCTGGCGAATGTGGCGCGCAGTGATACGGCGGCCTTTTTCTACGTACACTTTACCGTTAGCTTCGATGTCGAAAGATGCGGTTTCACCACGCAGGCGTTCCGGCACCAGTTCCATCTGCAGCTTGTTATCACGGATTTCAAAGATAACTTTTTCAAAGAACAGGTCGAGGATCTGCTCTGTGGTGTAGTTCAGGGCACGCAGAATGATGGTCGCAGGCAGTTTACGGCGACGGTCGATACGTACGAACAGGTTGTCCTTCGGATCGAATTCGAAGTCCAGCCAGGAACCACGGTAAGGGATGATGCGCGCGTTATACAGCACTTTACCCGAAGAGTGGGTTTTACCTTTGTCGGAGTCAAAGAAGACGCCCGGACTACGGTGCAGCTGGGAAACGATAACACGCTCAGTACCGTTGATAACAAAGGTACCGTTGTCCGTCATGAGCGGAATTTCGCCCATGTAGACTTCTTGTTCTTTAATGTCTTTTACGGTGCCTTCCGGCGCTTCGCGCTCATAGATCACCAGACGCAGTTTAACGCGCAGCGGTGCGGAATAGGTCACGCCACGGATTTGACATTCCTGGACGTCAAACACCGGTTCGCCAAGGCGGTAGCTGACGTATTGCAGCTCGGAATTACCGCTGTAGCTCTGAATCGGGAATACGGAACGGAAAGCAGCTTCCAGACCATACTGCCCTTCAGGATCTTGCTCGATAAATTTCTGAAACGAGTCAAGCTGGATAGAAAGGAGATAAGGTACATCCAGAACTTGTGGACGTTTACCAAAATCCTTACGAATACGTTTTTTCTCGGTATAGGAGTAAACCATAGGGTTCCTCAGCTCGCTGACAAGTCGACCCATCTGTCCATTGAGCGGACAGTTTGTGCAACACTATTTTGTTGACCGGAAAATGGAACACTTTCCGCAATGCCTGTTGCTATCACGCTTAAACCATTTCATTGCGATTTACACAGAACGGGCGTCCTGTCGCAGTATATTAAGTCGTCGATAGAAACAAGCATTGAAAGGCACAGCAGTAGTCAAACAGTGTGAAACGCTACTGGCGCCTTACAGCGCAAAAAGGCTGGTGACTAAAAAGTCACCAGCCATCAGCCTGATTTCTCAGGCTGCAACCGGAAGGGTTGGCTTATTTAACTTCAACTTCAGCGCCAGCTTCTTCCAGAGCTTTTTTCAGTGCTTCTGCGTCGTCTTTGCTCACGCCTTCTTTCAGAGCAGCCGGTGCAGATTCAACCAGGTCTTTAGCTTCTTTCAGACCCAGGCCAGTTGCGCCACGTACTGCTTTGATAACAGCAACTTTGTTAGCGCCAGCAGCTTTCAGAATTACGTCGAATTCAGTTTTTTCTTCAGCAGCTTCAACCGGGCCAGCAGCTACAGCTACAGCTGCAGCAGCGGAAACACCGAATTTTTCTTCCATTGCAGAGATCAGTTCTACAACGTCCATTACAGACATAGCTGCAACTGCTTCAATGATTTGATCTTTAGTGATAGACATTTAAATTGTTCCTGAATATCAGAATAAGTTTATACGTAAGCGAATGCGTTAAAAAGATAACTGCGATTAAGCAGCTTCTTTCGCATCGCGTACAGCAGCCAGAGTACGAACCAGTTTGCCAGCCGAAGCTTCTTTCATGGTTGCCATCAGGCGTGCAATTGCTTCTTCGTAGGTCGGCAGAGTTGCCAGGCGGTCGATCTGAGACGCCGGGATCAGCTCACCTTCAAAGGCAGCGGCTTTGACCTCAAATTAGATCGGAAGAGCGTCGTGTAGGGAAAGAGTGTAGATTCGCTTTCGCGAACTCTTTGAACAGACGAGCAGCAGCGCCCGGGTGTTCCATAGAGTATGCAATCAGGGTCGGACCAACAAACGCGTCTTTCAGGCACTCGAACGGAGTACCTTCAACAGCACGGCGCAGCAGGGTGTTACGAACAACACGCATGTATACGCCAGCTTCGCGACCTGCTTTACGCAGTTCAGTCATTTTATCTACAGTTACGCCACGGGAATCCGCAACTACTGCAGACAGCGCGCCTTTGGCTACTTCGCTGACTTCAGCAACAATCGCTTGTTTGTCTTGAAGATTTAAAGCCATTAGCTTTGCTCCTGGATGTTTGCCAGAGAAAATCTCTGGAACTCACTTCACTCCTCCAAACGGAGAGAGCGTCTTAATTACGGTGAGCAGAAACAAGCCAGAATATAAAAGAATAATCTTAGCGTTCTGTCACCGTCTACGCAGGGGATTAAGTTTCTTGCGAAACTCCTGCGGTCTTCGACGGAGGCCTGGATAGGCCAGGCTCCAACGAACAAATCTTTTCTATCCGTCGCTATTCAGCTTGTGGCGGCGTTGGCTTCCTTCATTCGCACCAGTCACATAGTTAGCTATGCTCCTGGCGACTCACTCAGTTGCCGCCTTGCCACAACCCGAATATCTCGGATATACGTCTGCATTAAGCATTATACGTGGGGGTAAGATTGTAGACAAAATCACCGCCCACGTAAAGGCATTAGTTTACAGAAGCGCTCAGGCCAGCCTGGTCAACTGCAACACCTGCACCCATGGTGGTGGAGATGCTAACTTTCTTGATGTACACGCCTTTCGCCTGAGTCGGTTTTGCTTTTTTCAGCGCAACCAGCAGAGCTTCCAGGTTTTCTTTCAGTTTGTCAGCGTCAAAGTCTACTTTACCGATGGTGGTGTGGATGATGCCGTTTTTGTCGTTACGGTAACGAACCTGGCCAGCTTTAGCGTTTTTAACCGCTTCAGCAACGTTCGGCGTTACAGTACCCACTTTCGGGTTTGGCATCAGGCCGCGCGGACCCAGAACCTGGCCCAGCTGGCCAACAACGCGCATTGCATCCGGAGAAGCAATAACAACGTCAAAGTTCATTTCGCCTTTCTTGATCTGTTCAGCCAGATCTTCCATACCTACCAGTTCAGCACCTGCAGCTTTAGCAGCTTCAGCATTTGCACCCTGGGTAAATACGGCTACGCGAACGGAACGGCCAGTACCGTGCGGCAGTACAGTTGCACCACGTACGTTCTGGTCAGATTTACGAGCGTCGATGCCGAGGTTAACAGCTACGTCCACGCTTTCTACGAATTTAGCAGTCGCCAGTTCTTTCAGCAGAGCGATAGCTTCGTTGATGTCGTACTGTTTGGTTGCATCAACTTTCTCGCGGATAACACGCATGCGCTTGGTCAGTTTAGCCATTTCTTAGTCCTCCACTACCAGGCCCATGGAACGTGCAGTACCTTCGATGGAGCGAGTCATCGCTTCAATGTCGGCACCAGTCATGTCGGCAGCTTTGGTCTGCGCGATTTCCTGCAGTTGAGCGCGGGAAATTTTACCCACTTTGTCTTTGTTCGGCTTACCGGAACCAGACTTGATACCAGCCGCTTTTTTCAGCAGAACTGCTGCCGGCGGAGTCTTGGTAACGAAAGTGAAAGAACGGTCAGCGTAAACAGTGATTACTACCGGAATCGGCAGACCTTTTTCGATGGAATCAGTTTTTGCGTTGAACGCTTTGCAGAATTCCATGATGTTTACGCCCTGCTGACCCAGAGCCGGACCTACTGGCGGACTCGGGTTAGCCATACCAGCTGCAACCTGCAGCTTGACATAGGCTTGTACTTTCTTAGCCATTATAAATTCCTCAAGTTGGGTAATAACGCCTCTGAGAGGCTCCCCGTGATATAAAAAATCGTTTTACGGGCAAGGCCCATAAAAACAAAAGGCGCGAAATTGTATTCCAATCTCGCGCCTTGTGCAACGATTAAATCGCCGCTTTTTTGATCGCTGGGTTAAGCTTTTTCAACCTGGCTGAAGTCCAGCTCTACAGGGGTCGCACGACCGAAGATAGAAACAGACACTTTCAGACGAGATTTCTCGTAATCAACTTCTTCAACAACGCCGTTGAAGTCAGCGAACGGACCATCATTAACACGGACCATTTCACCCGGTTCAAACAACGTTTTCGGACGCGGCTTATCACCAACCTGCTGCAGGCGGTTCATAATCGCATCGACTTCTTTATCGCTGATTGGCGCAGGACGATCGGAAGTACCGCCGATGAAGCCCATCACACGCGGTACGCTGCGCACCAGGTGCCAGCTCGCGTCGTTCATCACCATCTGAACGAGGACGTAGCCAGGGAAGAATTTACGTTCGCTTTTGCGACGCTGACCGCCACGGATTTCAACCACTTCTTCGGTTGGTACCATGACTTCACCAAACAACTCTTCCATGTTGTGTAATTTGATATGCTCACGCAGCGACGTTGCTACGCGGCCTTCAAAACCGGAAAACGCCTGAACGACGTACCAGCGCTTTTTAGGAGCTTCAGACATCTCAGAACCTCAGGCCAGTGATAAAGGATACCAGGCGAACCAGAATACCATCCAGTCCCCACAGGATCAGTGACATTACTGCGGTAACCGCAGCCACAATCAGCGTGGTGTGCAATGTTTCCTGGCGAGTCGGCCAAATGACCTTACGGACTTCGGTACGCGCTTCACGGGCAAAAGCAACGGTTGCTTTACCTTTTGTCGTTAACAGCGCGACACCACCCGCTGCAGCAATCAGAATTACTACGGCCAGCGCACGCAGCGGCAGCATAATGTCGCGATAAAGGTAGTTGCCGACAATCGCTACCAGGAGCAATGCCACCACAACGACCCACTTCATCGCTTCCAGGCCGCGCCCGCTTCCTTGAGCTTCGGTATTCGCACTCATAAACCAACCTGTCAGAAGTATTCTACAAACATTTTCACCCCGCGATCGCGAGGCAAACCAAATCGAAACGCGTATTAGCTTTTCGGATTATACGCCCTCAACAGAGCCTGTCTCAGCAATGATTATGACAAAGAAAATCACTGATGAGCCAGGTTCTGGTACGAAAGCGTGCAAAAAGGGCATCAAATGATGCCCTTTTAGTGCGCATTGCGTCAAATGTTATCGGCAATTAGCTCAGAACTTTTGCTACAACGCCCGCGCCAACGGTACGGCCGCCTTCACGGATTGCGAAACGCAGACCGTCGTCCATCGCGATCGGGTGGATCAGGGTAACAACCATTTTGATGTTGTCGCCCGGCATTACCATCTCTACGCCTTCCGGCAGTTCGATGGTACCAGTCACGTCAGTAGTACGGAAGTAGAACTGCGGACGGTAGCCTTTGAAGAACGGAGTATGACGACCGCCTTCATCTTTGGACAGAATGTACACTTCAGATTCGAACTTGGTGTGCGGCTTGATGGTGCCCGGCTTAGCCAGTACCTGACCACGTTCGATTTCTTCACGTTTGATACCACGCAGCAGAACACCTACGTTCTCACCAGCACGGCCTTCGTCCAGCAGTTTGCGGAACATTTCAACGCCAGTACAGGTAGACTTCTGAGTCTCTTTGATACCAACGATTTCAACTTCTTCACCAACTTTGATGATACCGCGTTCTACACGACCGGTAACAACGGTACCACGACCGGAGATGGAGAATACGTCTTCGATCGGCAGCAGGAACGGCTTGTCAATCGCACGCTCTGGTTCCGGAATGTAAGAATCCAGGAAGCCAGCCAGTTCCAGGATTTTCGCTTCCCACTCTGCGTCGCCTTCCAGCGCTTTCAGAGCAGAACCACGAACGATCGGAGTGTCGTCGCCCGGGAAGTCGTACTGAGACAGAAGTTCACGAACTTCCATTTCAACCAGTTCCAGCAGCTCTTCGTCATCAACCATGTCGCATTTGTTCAGGAACACGATGATGTACGGAACGCCTACCTGACGACCCAGCAGGATGTGCTCACGAGTCTGCGGCATCGGGCCGTCAGTCGCAGCAACTACCAGGATCGCGCCGTCCATCTGAGCAGCACCGGTGATCATGTTTTTAACATAGTCGGCGTGCCCCGGGCAGTCTACGTGTGCGTAGTGACGGGTCGGGGTGTCGTATTCAACGTGAGAAGTGTTGATGGTGATACCACGAGCCTTTTCTTCCGGCGCGTTATCGATCTGGTCGAATGCGCGAGCAGCACCGCCGTAGGTTTTAGCCAGTACGGTAGTGATTGCAGCGGTCAGCGTTGTTTTACCATGGTCAACGTGGCCGATAGTACCGACGTTAACGTGCGGTTTTGTACGTTCAAACTTTTCTTTAGACATCGATTGTCCCTCTAAGACACGGATAAATCGGTGATATCACCACATCAACCAGGCAACATGCCCGACTTGTTGAATGCAATAAACAGAAGGAAAAAACAGGGAGGAGAAAAGAAGTGGTGCTGATAGGCAGATTCGAACTGCCGACCTCACCCTTACCAAGGGTGCGCTCTACCAACTGAGCTATATCAGCACATCTTGGAGCGGGCAGCGGGAATCGAACCCGCATCATCAGCTTGGAAGGCTGAGGTAATAGCCATTATACGATGCCCGCATCCTGGAACTCGGCTACCTGATTTTCATTCTGCACTGAATATCGAGAGAAGCTCTCTTTATTCGAGCCGGTAAGCGAACTTATCGTCTCGGGCTACGCCATCGCGTGGCCGAAATTGGTGGTGGGGGAAGGATTCGAACCTTCGAAGTCTGTGACGGCAGATTTACAGTCTGCTCCCTTTGGCCGCTCGGGAACCCCACCGGACTTGATGGTGCCGACTACCGGAATCGAACTGGTGACCTACTGATTACAAGTCAGTTGCTCTACCTACTGAGCTAAGTCGGCATCAAGTAGCGCGCATTCTATGGAGACATGCGAGTTCATGCAACTAAAAAATTGCATAATTTGTTTTATTGGTCACATTTTATGCGACACGATGAAGAAACAGCCGAACGGAGGGCAGATTAGCACACTTTTTCAACATCATTGTGCTCAACAATGCGCTCCTGCTAAACCATAATTCTTTTTATCAGATGGAATATCTGTCACAGTGCTTTTCAACGATAGCTTCCTGGGAGAGATTTTTTCTTATTATTCCTCCCCATCTGGTGTTACCCTCCTGCCCATTAACCCATTCAACAGAACTGTGACGCGCCATGGCAAATATCGCTTTGCCGATAGAGCTATGACCGCCAGAAACATGCTTATGAGTATAAAAGAGCAAACGTTAATGACGCCTTACCTACAGTTTGACCGCAACCAGTGGGCAGCTCTGCGTGATTCCGTACCTATGACGTTATCGGAAGATGAGATCGCCCGTCTCAAAGGTATTAATGAAGATCTCTCGTTAGAAGAAGTTGCCGAGATCTATTTACCTCTGTCACGTTTGCTGAACTTCTATATAAGCTCGAATCTGCGCCGTCAGGCAGTTTTGGAACAGTTTCTTGGTACCAACGGGCAACGCATTCCTTACATTATCAGTATTGCTGGTAGTGTCGCGGTGGGGAAAAGTACAACCGCCCGTGTATTGCAGGCGCTATTAAGCCGTTGGCCGGAACATCGTCGTGTTGAACTGATCACGACTGATGGCTTCCTTCACCCTAATCAGGCACTGAAAGAACGTGGTTTGATATGCATCGCCTGGTGAAGTTTGTTTCCGATCTCAAATCCGGCGTGCCAAACGTTACAGCCCCTGTTTACTCGCATCTTATTTATGATGTGATCCCGGATGGAGATAAAACGGTTGTTCAGCCTGATATTTTAATTCTTGAAGGGTTAAATGTCTTACAGAGCGGGATGGATTATCCACACGATCCACATCATGTATTTGTTTCTGATTTTGTCGATTTTTCGATATATGTTGATGCACCGGAAGACTTACTTCAGACGTGGTATATCAACCGTTTCCTGAAATTCCGCGAAGGGGCTTTTACAGACCCGGATTCCTATTTTCATAACTACGCGAAATTAACTAAAGAAGAAGCTATTAAGACTGCCATGACATTGTGGAAAGAGATCAACTGGCTGAACTTAAAGCAAAATATTCTACCTACTCGCGAGCGTGCCAGTTTGATCCTGACGAAAAGTGCTAATCATGCAGTAGAAGAGGTCAGACTACGCAAATAATTTTCAGGGGAGCTAATGCTCCCCTTTCTTATTTTTCTGCACTACGCAGGGATATTTCACCGCCCATCCAGGGTTTTATTATTCCATCCTGCTCAAGTAATAAAGCACCCTGTTTGTCTATTCCGCGTGAAATGCCAAATATTTCTTTATCACCAATGATAAGTTTCACTGGGCGATTAATAAAATTATCCAGCTTTTCCCAGCGCGAAAGATAAGGTGCCAATCCTTCTTGCTCGAAGAGTTCCAGCGCCGCGCGTAATTCACGTATGAGCATGGCCGCCAACGTATTACGATCGAGATTGATCCCGGCTTCCTGCAGCGTGATCCACCCTTGATTAACGACACTCTCTTCAACACGACGCATTGCCATGTTGATCCCTGCGCCAATGACTATTTGCGCCGCATCGCCGGTTTTGCCAGTCAGCTCCACAAGAATGCCTGCCAGCTTGCGATCCTGCAGATAGAGGTCATTAGGCCATTTAACACGAACTTTATCTGCACCCAGCTTGCGTAATACTTCCGCCATCACGATACCGATAACCAGACTTAAACCAATCGCCGCCGCCGGGCCTTGTTCCAGACGCCAGAACATCGACAAATATAAGTTTGCGCCAAAAGGCGAAAACCATTTCCGACCCCGGCGACCACGGCCAGCCTGCTGGTATTCTGCAACACAGGCATCGCCCGATTTAAGCTCTCCGATACGATCAAGAAGGTACTGATTCGTGGAGTCAATAACGGGCAGCACAGTTACACTACCGCCATCCAGCTGACCCAATATCTGTTCAGCATTAAGTAACTGGATAGGCTCAGGCAGGCTGTATCCTTTACCCGGAACGGTAAAGACATCAACGCCCCAGTCACGCAGTGTCTGAATGTGTTTATTAATAGCCGCCCGGCTCATTCCTAACGATTCACCCAACTGCTCACCAGAGTGAAATTCGCCATTCGCTAACAGCGCGATTAATTTCAGCGGAACGGTATTATCCTTCATGAAATCGTCTCCACTGCGCTCACTTCACCTGATGCACCAATAAAGCGGACTTCAGGCTCAAGCCAGACATTAAATTTTTCACCCACTTTTTGTCTTACATGAAGTGCCAGTTGCACCACATCTTCGCTTTTTGCATTGTCTTCATTAATGAGGACTAACGCCTGTTGACGGTGCACCGCAGCCCCACCCATTTGCATCCCTTTTAGCTGGCACTGATCGATAAGCCAACCTGCTGCCAGTTTTACTGAACCATCCGCCTGGGGATAATTTGGTGCTGTTGGAAATTGTGCCAGTAATACTTTAGCCGTTTCGGCAGATACAACAGGGTTTTTGAAGAAACTACCGGCATTGCCATTCACTTTTGGATCAGGGAGTTTGGTGGTGCGCATATGACACACCGCATTAAATACTTGCTGTGGCGTTACTGTTGTAGGATCCAGACGAGTTAAGTCACCATACGTCAGTACAGGTTGCCACTCTTTTGGCAGACGCAGGCCTACGGCTACAATAGCGAAGCGATCCTGGTATTCATGTTTAAAAATACTGTCGCGATAGCCAAAACGGCACTCTTTGGCAGTTAAGCGCACTTGCTTGCCTGTCGCCAGTTCAACACAATCAACATAAGCGCAAACTCGCTGTAATTCTACGCCATAAGCACCAATATTCTGGATAGGTGATGAGCCGACACAACCAGGAATTAATGCCAGATTTTCCAGACCAGGCATACCTTCCTGCAAAGTGTATTTTACAAGGCGATGCCAGTTTTCTCCGGCTCCTACATGTAAATACCACGCATCAGGTTCATCATGAATTTCGATACCTTTGATCCGGTTGATGATCACCGTGCCGCGATAGTCTTCCAGAAAAAGTACATTACTTCCTTCACCCAGAATAAGAACGGGTTGTCCTTCTGCGGTTGCATGCTGCCAGGCATTGAGTAATTGTTGTTCGTCTTCGGCACATACAATGTGCTGAGCATTATGATCAATGCCAAATGTGTTCCAGGGTTTTAAGGAGTGGTTCATAGCTGCTTTCCTGATGCAAAAACGAGGCTAGTTTACCGTATCTGTGGGGGGATGGCTTGTAGATATGACGACAGGAAGAGTTTATAGAAACGCAAAAGGCCCAGTCTTCCGACTGGGCCTTTCGCTAAATTTGATGCCTGGCAGTTCCCTACTCTCGCATGGGGAGACCCCACACTACCATC
>OODQ01001023.1_pt1 | contig 15104 bp, 9 predicted proteins | sample 1671321 | NCBI WGS metagenome assembly OODQ01 (sample SAMN06348144, study PRJEB24527) | human gut metagenome | biome: human gut; feature: ankylosing spondylitis patient; material: feces | host: Homo sapiens | place: China | collected 2015-10
AGATTTGAAATTCCAGTTGCCAAGACCTCCGCGTCCGCCTCTGAGCAGCTTCACTTCCTGCCCGTCGTCGGTCACCTCGCAGAGGAATTTGCCGTTCTCAGCGTCGTAAACCGCCGTTCCGCACGGCACTTCGATAATCTTGTCCTCTCCGTCCTTTCCAAAGCTGCGGCATTCTCCGCCCGGCTGTCCGTCGGTGGCGAAAATGTGCCGTTGATATTTCAGGTGGAGCAGCGTCCACAGGTTGCGGTTGCCACGCAGAATGATATGTCCGCCACGTCCGCCGTTTCCACCGTCGGGGCCGCCTTTCGGCACGTATTTAGCGCGATGGAAATGGCATGAGCCGGCACCGCCTTTGCCGCTTCGGCAAAGGATTTTGACGTAGTCTATAAAGTTTGAGCCTGCCATAATTATAGTATGCTATTCGTTACTTGCAAATTCCATTAAATAAGCCTTGATGAATCCGTCGATGTCGCCGTCCATAACCCCGTTCACGTCGCTTGTCTGCCAGCCAGTGCGATGGTCCTTCACGCGTCGGTCGTCAAACACGTAGCTTCGTATCTGCGAGCCCCATTCGATTTTCTTCTTTCCGGCTTCGATTTTCGCCTGTTCCGCCATTCGGCGTTGCAGTTCCATGTCGTAGAGTTGCGACCGCAGAAGTCGCATCGCATTCTCGCGGTTGTCGAGTTGCGAGCGCGTCTCGGTGTTCTCGATGAGAATCTCGCGCGTCTCACCGGTGTCAGGGTCCTTGTAGTTGTAGCGCAACCGCACGCCCGTCTCCACCTTGTTTACGTTCTGACCTCCGGCACCACCGCTTCGGAACGTGTCCCAAGTGATGTCGGCGGGATTGATTTTCACTTCGATTGAATCATCGACAAGCGGAGTGACAAACACCGAAGCAAACGACGTCATGCGCTTTCCCTGCGCGTTGAAAGGAGACACGCGCACCAGCCGGTGCACACCGTTTTCGCTCTTCAGGTATCCGTAAGCCAAGTCGCCCTCCACCTGTATGGTGACCGACTTGATGCCTGCTTCGTCGCCCTCCACAAGGTGTATGATCGACGTCTTGTAGCTGTGTTTCTCGCACCATCGCAGATACATGCGCATCAACATCTGCGCCCAGTCCTGGCTCTCCGTTCCGCCCGCGCCCGAATTTATTTTCAGGACGGCGCCGAGTTTGTCCTCCTCGCGGCGCAGCATGTTGCGCAGTTCCACGTCTTCAAAGCGTTCGATGGTCTTCTGATACATCTCGTCGAGTTCCTGCTCAGTGACCAGTCCCTCCTTCACGAAATCAAAACCCAGTTTGAGCTCGTTGACCATCTTTTCTATATCCTCGTAGCTGTCAATCCAGTAGTGCAATTCCTTCACTTTGCGCATCTGCTTTTCCGCCGCCTTCTGGTCGTCCCAGAAATTGGGCACGTGCGTGCGCAGTTCCTCTTCTTCGACTTCTATTTTCTTCGAGTCGACGTCAAAGATACCTCCTCAACGCCAACATGCGTTCTTCTGTCTCTTTTAATTGTTCTTGCGTAATCATCCTAATATACAAATTTTCTGCGAATTTCGCAATTTTCCGTCACATCTGCAAATTCCGTATCTTTTTCTTTGGCATTTCGCGTCAAAGTGTCTACCTTTGCGATAGAAAATGCGGTAGTAGCTCAGTTGGTAGAGCATCAGCTTCCCAAGCTGAGGGTCGCGAGTTCGAGCCTCGTCTACCGCTCCAACAGCCAAGCCGGGCGGTGACAGATGTCGCCGCCCGGCTCTTTTAATATGTCTCTTAATAAACTTATTTCAGGTCGGCGATTAGCTGGCGGGCGGCAGTTTCGGCGCTGTCGTTAGAGCCGAGGCGCTGTCTGACGGTTTTGTAGCCATCGAGCATAGCGCTCCGTTCAGGACTGTCGACAAGCAACGGCGCGAGGTGGGCGGCGATGTTGTCGGGGTTGCATAGGTGGAGCAGCAGTTCGGGCACCACTTCTTTGTCGGCGATAAGGTTTGGCAACGACACGAATCTCACTTTCAGAATGTGTTCAAACAGCTTGTATGACAGTTTTGAGCCGTTTGCCCTGTAGCATACCACCTGCGGCGTGCCGATTGCTGCGGTCTCAAGAGTCGCCGTTCCCGATGTCACCAATGCGGCTTGGGAGTGGGCGAGCAGCGGATAGGCAGCGTCGTAGATTATCTTCATTCCTGGAACCACTGACTCGTAAAAGCCCCTGTCGACATTAGGCGCGCCTGCCACAATGGCCTGCACGTTTGGAAACCGGCTTGCGGCTTCAGCCATTAGCGGGAGGTTGTTGCGGATTTCTCCAAGCCGCGACCCCGGTAGCAGTGCAACGGTCGGTCTGTCGTTGTCAAGCCCGTTGGCGCGGAAGAATTCCTCTTTTGACGGCATTGTCAGCATCGCCTCCGCTATCTCGTTGGCTGTTGGGTTGCCCACATAGTCCACACGGTAGTCGTGGCGTGCGAAAAATTCAGTTTCGAACGGCAGTATAGAGAAAACTTTCTTGACGTATTTCTTTATCGACTTTACGCGCCATTCCTTCCATGCCCATACTTTCGGAGAGATGTAGTAGTAGACCGGGATTCCGATATTGAACGCGTATTTAGCTATTTTCAGATTGAACGACGGGTAGTCGATTAGAATAAGTGCGTCGGGGCGGAATTCGGCAATCGCCTTCTTTGCCCGTTTCATGTTGCCGAGGATTGTTGGCAGATGGCGCAGCACCTCGGAGAACGCCATAAAAGCCATCTCCTTGTAGTGTGTTATGGGACGGCATCCCGCGGCATGCTCCATGCAGTCGCCTCCGAAGAATGCAAAGGAGGCGTTGTCGTCGTTTTTGCGAATAGCTTTGATCAGGCGTCCGGCATGCAGGTCGCCCGATGCTTCGCCAGCGATAAGAAAGTATTTCATAAGCGCAAAGATAGTGAAAAATTCCTATGAGAAGGCTTGAAACGCCATTGATAGTTGGATATGAAAGCCACATAAGTTACCTTTGTAATGAAAATCGGTGATAATGGAAGACAAAGTAGTGAAAATCGACATACGGGAAGCCATATCCAGCAAGCTGCCAAAGGCATCGCGCTGGATACCAGGATTCGTTTACCGTTGGCTTGCCCGCCTGATTCGTCAGGGCGAGCTCAACCGAGTGCTTTGCGAAAACCGAGGCAAGACAGGCAGCGCTTTCGCGGAAGGCGCGTTGCAGACGCTCGGCGTGAGCGTTAGCGTGATTGGCGAGGAGAATATCCCCGCTTCCGGCAGGTTTGTATTTGTGTCCAATCATCCTCTCGGCGGGCTTGACGGCATCGGTCTGATAGCGTTTCTCGGGAAGCGTTACGGCGACGACCACTTGCGTTTTCTTGTCAACGACGTGTTGATGGCAGTGAAGCCGCTCGACAACGTGTTTTTGCCAATCAACAAATACGGCAGCCAATCGCGCGAGTCGATGCGGGCAGTCGACGCAGCCTATGCCGGCGATTTCCAGATAGGCACTTTCCCAGCCGGACTGTGTTCCCGAGAGGGAGACGACGGCCGCGTTCGCGACCTTGAATGGAAGAAATCGTTTGTCGCCAAGAGCGTGGAAACGCATCGAGACGTCATTCCTGTATATTTTAGCGGTCTTAATTCAAGATTTTTTTATAAATTTGCAAAATTCCGCAAGAAGTTGGGCATCAAGTTCAACATAGAGTTGATTCTTCTGCCCGGCGAGATGGTTAAGAATCGCGGGTCGAAATTTGAAATACGTGTAGGCAAGCCTATCCCCTGGACCACCTTCACCTCCGCCCGCCGCAGTGGCGAGTGGGCAGAAATCGTGAAGGATAAAGTGTATGGTATGGCAGACGAGCAATAGAAATGAAAGTAGACAGCATCATAGCTCCAGTTCATAAGAGCCTGTTGAAGATGGAGCTGACGGAGGCGCGTTTTCTCCGAAGCACAAATAAAGGGCACAATGAAATCTACATTGTCGATGCCCATAACTCTCCCAACGTGATGTGGGAGATAGGTCGTTTGCGCGAGATAGCGTTCCGCACGTCGGGGGGCGGCACAGGCAAGAGCGCCGATATCGATGAGTTTGACACGATGGAGGAGCCGTGCCAGCAGCTGATTGTGTGGAATCCGGAGGCAGAGGAAATCATAGGCGGCTATCGTTTCCTTCTTGGTGAGAATATGAAGATGGACAAGAACGGAGTGCCGCGGATAGCGATGTCGCACATGTTTGGCTACTCACAGGAGTTTTTGAAAGAGAAACTTCCGTACACGCTTGAGCTTGGGCGCTCGTTTGTGTCGGTGGAATACCAGTCGACCAAGGCAGGCGTCAAGGCACTCTATGCGCTCGACAACCTGTGGGACGGACTCGGCGCGCTTACGGTGGTCTATCCGAATCTGAAGTATTTTTTCGGCAAGATGACGATGTATCCAAGTTATCCTCACGAATGCCGTAACATGATCCTGTATTTTCTTGACAAATATTTTCACGACAACGACCGCCTCGTGTATCCGTTGCATCCTCTCGATGCTCGCATCGACGAAGACAAGATGCGTCACATCTTCACAGGGTCGACATTCCGCGAGGACTATAAGATTCTCAACAGCCATATCCGGAGCCATGGCATCAATATCCCGCCGCTTGTCAACTCCTATATGAATCTGTCGCCGAAGATGCTTGTGCTCGGCACGGCAATCAATGATGAGTTTGGCGACGTTGAGGAGACGGGTATCTTTTTTGCGATATCCGACATCTATGAGGACAAGAAAATGCGTCATATCCGCACGTTCTATCACCGATTTATTGAGTATCGGCAGGAACTGGTGAGAAGAATGAGAGACTATTCACGAAACAGAAAACAATAAATAATGAATAAGAAATCAATCATTGCCACGCTTGTAGCGTTTTCGGCTATCGGAGTGGCATCGTCAGAAGCGCCATTGCAGGTTGAAGGCTCTGTGAGCGCGAATGCCGGCAGCGGCGACTTTGCGCCATATTTTATGATGGCCAACCGTGGCGGGACGCTTACGCAGCCAAAGGCGGTTGAGCTTCGCGTCAAGGCGCTGAAGGATTTTGACTTGAGCGAGAGGTTCAGCTATGGTTTCGGTGCCGACCTTGTGGGAGGTTATCAGTCGAAATATACGCAGTATGACCAAGCCGTCAATACACCGGCAGTGCAGGGGCATCATCCCAATGCAATATGGTTGCAGCAGCTTTATGGAGAGGTGAAGTATCGCGGAGTGTATTTGTCGGTGGGCATGAAAGAGCGCACGTCGCCATTGATGAACGACAGTCTCGGAGTGGGCGACTACACGCAGTCGAACAACGCCCGTCCGCTTCCGCAGGTGCGTGCCGGATTTGTCGATTTTCAAAACATCCCTTTTACTAACGGATGGGTGCAGATACAGGGCGAGATAGCCTATGGCTACTACATGCAGGACGATTGGTTTGAAGACCATTTCAATTACTATAATGGCTTTATCAACACGGGCGAATATTATAACTATAAGCGGTGCTATTTCCGCACCAAGCCGTCGAAGCCGTTCTCGGTTACTGTCGGCATGCAGATGGTGACGGAATTCGGTGGCACAGCCACATCCTATAGCTATGACCGTGATAAGGGAAAAGTGAACGCGAAAGAGGATCGTTATGACACAACGTGGAAAGACTTTGTCAGAGCGTTTTTTGCATCGGAGGGCGGAAGCAATCCGGGCGATGCTTCCTATCATTATGGCAACACGCTTGGCTCATGGGACTTCGTGGCGCGCTATCGACTGAAAGACAACAGCGAGATTAAAGCGTTTTTCCAAAAGCCGTTTGAAGACGGGTCGGGCATCGGTTGGATGAACGGTTTCGACGGCATCTGGGGTTTGGAATATAAGAATGCGAAAAAGGGAATTGTCAATGGCGCGGTTCTGGAGTATGTTGACTTCACCAACCAAAGCGGGCCAATGCATTGGGCGCCGCACGACCATAAGGACACGAAGTTCACCGATCAGGTTACAGGCGGCGACAGTTATTATCAGAATTTCCGTTGCAACCCTTACAGTAATTTCGGTATGTCGCAAGGCACAATGTTTATCCCGTCTACAATCTATGACCGACGTGGAGAAAACCGCATTTATGACAACCGAGTCAGAGGATTCCAACTCGGTGTGAGCGGCAATATTTATGCACCGCTTGAATATCGTCTGCTCGTGAACTATCGTAAATCGTGGGGCTCGTATGGCAATCCTCGTTTGTCGGTGGTCGACAACACGTCGTTTATGCTTGAGGGGACATACCATTTCAAGCAGGTGAAAGGGCTGACGCTTAACGGACAGTTGGCGTTTGACAAGGGAGAGCTTGCCGGCGGTGACAATTTCGGAGTGCTTCTCAGTGTGAAATATAATGGATTATTTGATATTTTCAAACGATAGGAAATGAAGAAGTTAACTATAATATTTGCTTTTGTGGCGATGCTTGCCATGTCGGGCTGCGTGCAGAACAACGGCCATATCGGACATTGGTTTGGCTTGTGGAAGGTGGAGCGTGTGACTATAGATGGACAGGATGACGCAGACTATAAGTGCAATGTGTTTTTTGCATTCCAAGGAGCGGTGTTCGGGGTAGGCACACAGGGCGGCATAACATGGTACGGACGATGGGAAGATTCGGAAAAAAAAGGCTGCATATCGATTGAGATGAATACGGAAATAGACCAATCACGCCTTCCGGACTACAATAAGTTGCATGTTTATGTTGAGAAACAGATGGTTTTCCGCCTTGTGTCGCACAAAGGCAGCGACAAGGTGCTCGAATATGTGGGTCCTGACGGCAAGACCTATACATACTACCTTAAGAAATGGTAGCCGATTGGGAAATCCCGTTGAAAAGTAGTACTTTTGCAAATCAATAAGAAAACAAATAAAAAAACATATATCGATGAATAATTTCGTTGAAGAACTAAAATGGCGCGGTATGGTGCACGACATGATGCCGGGCACAGAAGAGCAATTGCAGAAAGAAATGACTACTGCCTATGTCGGCATCGACCCAACGGCAGACTCTCTGCACATCGGACATTTGGTGAGCGTAATGATTTTGCGCCACTTCCAGCGTTGCGGCCACAAGCCGTTGGCGCTTATCGGAGGAGCCACCGGTATGATCGGCGACCCGTCGGGCAAATCGGCGGAACGCAATCTGTTGACAGAAGAAGTGCTTCGTCACAACCAGGACTGCATCAAGAAGCAGCTGTCTAAATTCTTGGATTTCGACAGCGACGCTCCCAACGCAGCCGAGTTGGTCAACAACTATGACTGGATGAAGGAATTCTCGTTCCTTGACTTCGCGCGCGAGGTGGGCAAGCATATCACAGTGAACTATATGATGGCGAAAGACAGTGTTAAGCGTCGTCTGAACGGCGAAGCCCGCGACGGATTGTCGTTCACCGAGTTTACTTATCAGCTGCTCCAGGGTTATGACTTCCTTCACCTTTACGAGACAAAGAACTGCAAACTCCAGATGGGCGGCAGCGACCAATGGGGCAACATCACCACAGGAACCGAGTTGATACGCCGTACAAACGGCGGAGATGCTTTCGCCCTCACGTGTCCGCTCATCACGAAAGCCGATGGAGGCAAGTTTGGCAAGACAGAGTCGGGCAACGTATGGCTTGACCCGCGCTACACATCGCCTTACAAATTCTATCAGTTCTGGCTCAACGTCAGCGACGACGATGCCCAGCGCTACATAAAAATCTTCACATTCCTCAGCCGTGAGGAGGTAGAGGCGTTGGTTGCAGAGCATCTTCAGGCTCCTCATCTGCGTCTGCTCCAGAAGCGTTTGGCAAAAGAGGTGACAGTGATGGTTCACTCCGAGGCAGATTATGAGTCGGCGGTAGAGGCGTCAAACATCCTCTTCGGCAATGCCACAGCCGACGCTCTCCATAAACTTGACGAAGACACATTCCTCGCGGTGTTTGAGGGAGTGCCCCAGTTTGAGGTGTCGCGCGACGTGATTGCCGGCGGAGTCAAGGCGGTTGACCTTTTTGCCGAGCATGCCAAGATTTTTGCATCTAAAGGCGAGATGCGCAAGTTGACCCAGGGTGGCGGTGTTTCGCTCAACAAGGAAAAGCTTGCGGCGTTTGACCAGGAGGTGACAACAAAAGATTTGCTTAACGACAAGTATCTGCTTGTGCAGCGAGGCAAGAAAAATTATTTCTTGATAGTTGTGAAGTAGGTAAAATACGCATATAGACAAAACGCGACCAGAATGCCGTGATTCGGCTTGCTGGCCGCGTTTCTCTTTTTTACGAAAATCTCGGCGAGTTAAAAATGCGGTTTTTATGGGGTATGTCGCTGAGCCAGAGTAAAAATGGCGGATTGTAAAAAGGAGGAAAATTTTGCTCAGAAAAATAAACGAAAGCAAATGCTGCCTGAACAGGTTTTAGATTGTAATTAGATATGATAAATTGTTACTACGTTGATAGAGTGCGGTTTATGCGTTTATACGTCTGAAGCAGGGTGAAAAAGATGCAAATGTTAAATTTAACACTTTGGATTAACACTTTATAATGATTGAAAATTGTGGCAAATGTGAAGATAAAAAAGGAAAAATCTGAAAATTTGTCAGTAAAAATAAGTTTAAAAAGCAAACTTTTAGTTCAGTATTATGTGCTGACAAGCGGCGGAAGCCGGCAAAAAGCGACATATTGACCAAAACGAAATAAGTGACTGAAACTCATGTCGGTTGCCACGTGCGGACTGCGGTTGAATATAGAGAATTGATTTTTAGAGTGTTATACAAGTATGTTGTATAACATAAAATTAATAAACATTTCCAACCTTTAGGAAAGTAAAAAATAGTGAAAGAAAACTTGCACGGACGGAAAATCGGTTGTAACTTAGCAAAGTGCTACAGAAAGCGATAATTTGAATATAAAAAGAGATAAATTAGCGTTTTGATTAGAAAAAAGTGATAATAAAAACGGGCAAATAGTGCCGTCTTATCTTAATTTCGCTAAGAAGATTTAACAAAGGAAGCTTTCGCTCCGGTAATAGATTGTAATTGCCGGGAAAAGGAACAGAAAAGAAATATTTATTGTGTGTTTTATATAATTGTTTAAAAGATTTATGAGACTAAAGAAATTTGTCATGATGGCTTTGATGTCATTGCTCAGTTTGTCGGCATACGCTGACGTGACTGTGACAGGCATCGTGGTAGAAGCCGGGACGAACGACCCTATCATTGGAGCCTCAGTGGTAGAAAAAGGGCGTACGTCTAATGGAGTCGCAACCGATGTAGACGGTGCGTTTACGCTGACTCTTCCTTCTTACGATTCTCGCATCGTTGTTACCTATGTAGGTATGAAGGCGAAGGAAGTGAAAGCCTCTTCCAAACCTCTCACAATCGTACTCGATTCAGATTCGCAGACATTGGACGAGGTCGTTGTAACAGGTATGTCTAAAGTGGACAAACGAATCTTTACCGGAGCAACGACTCAGATTTCAGCCGACAAGGCAAAGCTGGATGGTGTGAGCGACGTATCTCGTTCACTTGAAGGCCGTTCAGCCGGTGTGTCGGTGCAGAACGTGTCGGGAACCTTCGGTACAGCTCCAAAAATCCGCGTGCGTGGTGCGACATCAATCTATGGCGCCAGCAAGCCGTTGTGGGTAGTCGACGGAGTTGTTATGGAAGACGCAGTAGAGGTGTCAGCCGACGACCTTTCATCGGGCGACGCCGTGACATTGATTTCTTCTGCAATCGCAGGTCTTAACTCAGACGATATCGAGAGTTTCCAGATTCTTAAGGACGGTTCAGCAACCTCAATCTATGGAGCCCGCGCCATGGCAGGTGTGATTGTCGTAACGACAAAGAAAGGTAAGGCAGGCCATACACGCGTAAGCTATACAGGAGAGTTGACCACCCGCTTGAAACCTCACTATTCAGAGTTCAACATCAGCAACTCACAGGAGCAGATGGGCATCTATCGCGAGATGGAGCAGAAAGGATGGCTTGAGTTTGCCAACTTGGCAAAAGCGTCGACATCAGGTGTTTATGGTAAGATGTATCAGCTGATTGCCTCTTATGCCAACGGTAAGTTCGGAATTGAGAACACTCAGGCAGCGAGAAACGCATACTTGCGTGAGGCAGAGTTCCGCAACACCGACTGGTTTGACCTGTTGTTCAGCAACGCAGTGCTTCAAAACCACTCGTTCAGCATCGCCGGCGGTACAGACAAGGGTAACTTCTACACATCATTGTCAGTGATGAACGATCCGGGATGGACATTGTCGAGCAACGTTCGCCGTTACACATTCAATGCCAATGCATCTTATCAGATTTCTCCGACATTGAAATTCAGTGTTTTGACATCAGACTCATACCGTCAGCAGAAAGCTCCTGGAACATTGAGCTCTTCTACCGACGCCGTAAACGGAACAGTGAACCGCGATTTCGATATCAACCCATACAGCTACGCAATCAACGCATCGCGCGCATTGGATCCAACAGAGTACTACACTCGCAACTATACAAGTTTCAATATCTTCAACGAGCTTGACAACAACTATATCGATATCAATGTGACCGACTTGAAATTCCAGGCAGAATTGAACTGGAAGCCAATCAAAGGACTTGATATCAACGCTTTGGGAGCATATCGCTACCAGAGCAGCGTTCAGCAGCACTATGTGAAGGACAACTCGAACCAAGCCAACGCTTACCGCGCAGGTATCGATCCGGAGGACGCTACAATCCGCGACTCCAACTCGTTCCTTTACACAGACCCTGACGATCCAAACGCATTGCCAGTGTCGGTAATGCCACAAGGAGGTATTTATTACAACGACACCTACACCGTGTCGCAGTATGACTTCCGTGGAACGGCAACATACAACAAGACATGGAACAACACCCACATTTTCAATGTGATGGGTGGTTTGGAAGTAAGTTCAACCGACCGTAAGTCAATCGGCTGGGAAGGCTGGGGCTTTGTCTATGACAACGGCGGCGTTCCTTCGCTCGACTACAAGCTCTTCAAGCAGCAGATTGAGGAAGGTCACACTTACTATGCAATCTCTCCTTCATACCGCCGCAGCTTTGCAGCGTTTGCCAACGCAACATATTCATACAAAGCACGCTACGTGCTCAACGGAACAATCCGTTATGAGGGAACCAATAAGTTGGGTATGTCGCGCAACTCACGCTGGTTGCCAACGTGGAACGTGTCAGGCGCATGGAACGCACACGAGGAAGGCTTCTTCAGAGAGAAAGTTGACCCAAAAGTGCTTTCACACGCAACAGCCCGTGTGTCATACTCACTTACAGCCGACAGCGGACCATCAAGCATCTCCAACGCTACACCTATTTATACATCAGGAACGGCATGGCGTCCGTCGGCATCCGACCAAGAACTTATGCTTGAGCTTTCGACACTTGGAAACTCAGAGCTGACTTACGAGAAGAAACACGAGTTCAACTTCGGTGTCGACCTCGGCTTCTTGAACAACCGTATCAACGCCAGCGCTGATATCTATTTCCGTAACAACTTCGACCTTATTGGTTTGACTTATACTCCGGGTGTCGGTGGTGAGTCGATGAAATATGCCAACGTAGCATCGATGAAGTCGCATGGTGCCGAGGTTACAATTTCAACCAGCAACCTTAGTCCAGAATTGAAGGATTGGAAATGGTCGACCGACTTGACATTCTCTAAGACCAAGAGTGAGATTACCGATCTCCAGTCGCGTTCGAGCAACATCTACCTTGTCAATGGCGCAGGTTACGCATTGCAGGGTTATCCAGTGCGCTCACTGTTCTCTTATCAGTTTGCTGGTTTGAACGAGCAGGGTATTCCTCAAGTAATCAACGAGAACGGGGAAGTGGTTACGTCCGACGTGAACTTCCAGAGCTTCGACGCAACCCACCTTGTATATGAAGGTCCTACCGACCCGACCATCACCGGTGGATTCGGCAACACTGTAAGTTGGAAAAACTTCCGTTTGAACGTGTTCTTGACTTACTCGTTCGGCAACAAGATCCGTTTGGATCCGGTGTTCAAATACAGCTACGACGACATGCAGGCATTGCCACGCGAGTTTAAGAACCGTTGGGTGACTCCGGGCGATGAAATGTACACAACCATCCCTGCAATTGCAACTTACCGTCAGTATGTCGCTGACTCACAATTGTCGCGAGCATACAATGCTTACAACTATTCAACAGAGCGTATCGCCGACGGCGGATTCGTCCGTCTGAAGGAAATCTCGTTGACTTACGACCTTCCGGAATCGTTCTTGAAGAAGATTCGTTTCTCATCGGCATCGGTTAAGGTGCAGGCCACCAACCTCTGTCTGCTTTACGCCGACAAGAAGTTGAACGGTCAGGATCCGGAATTCTTCAACACAGGTGGTGTGGCAACTCCTAACCCGAAGCAGTTCACATTCACTCTTCGTTTCAGCTTGTAGGATTGTAAAACAAATTAATAGACAACAGAATTATGAAATTGCAAAAATTATTATATATAGGTGTTGCTGGATTGGTATCACTCACATCGTGCAGCGATTTTCTTGATCATCTGCCCGACAACCGTATCGATCCGCAGAATCCGAAGCAATTGCAGTTGATGCTCGTAGACGGATATGTGAATTACGACTACGCAACAATGTGCGAGTTGAGTTCGGACAACATGGTCGACAACCACGCTCCAGATGCAAGTGGCGTGACTTATGAAGCTACAGGCTCAAATGACCCTATTCTCGACCAGTTCTTCGCATGGGAAGACGCCAACATGTCGAGCAAGCAGGATTCTCCGACAGTCGTATGGCAGGGATGCTATCATGCAATCGCAGTTGCCAACCACGCGTTGAAGAAAGTGGAGGAGTTCAAAGCAGCCGGTAAGTTTACAACAGGCGAGGATGCCGACCGCTTGAATGCCGCCTATGGCGAGGCATTGCTCGTGCGTGCTTACCATCACTTCGTTCTTGTCAACTTGTTCTCAAAGCAGTATGGCAAGAACAGTGCCACAGACCAGGGTATTCCTTACTCGACAGAGCCTGAAGACAAGGTGCAGGTTGCTTACGAGCGCGGTACCGTAGCTCAGGTTTATGACAAGATTGAGGCAGACCTTATTGAAGGTTTGAAATACGTAAGCGACCAGTACTATTCAGTGCTCCGCTACCACTTCAACACAACGGCAGCCAACGCATTCGCAGCGCGCTTCTATCTTTTCAAGCGTGACTATGTGAAGGCAGAGCAGTATGCAACAGCCGCTCTCGGCTCAAACCCTGCAGAGAAGATGCGTAAGGATTATTGGTCAACATCGTTCACCTCGTTGAACTCCGACGCTACAACATTCTACTCATCGTCGTCGTCGTCCAACTTCTTGTTGATTCCGACCAACTCAATCGCATTTATCTCAATGTGTAACAACTACTACGCTGCCGGTGCACGCTATGCATGCAACCGCGGTGCGGCAACCTCCACCCTTTATGGTTATGGACCATGCTGGGACACCAACTTCCTGCCTACAATGGCTCAGCACCTTTACGTGAACAGCAAGCAGGAGTATGGCATGTGGCCGTCATGGATGTATATATTGTTTGAGTATACCGACAAGGTAGCCGGCATTGGTTATCCAAAGCGTATCCGCGCAGAGTTTACCGGCGAGGAGACATTGTTGACACGTGCCGAGGCTCGTATCTTCATGGGCAAGATTGATGAAGCAGTCAGCGACTTGAACATTTGGGCACAGTCGCACGACACAGATGCCTCACACCCGTTGACGCAGCTGACTTCTAAAGTCATCAAAAACTGGTACAACAAGGAAAATGCTACAAGCAATGGTCAGGATCCACGAGCTTACATCCTTCAGGATCTCAATATCGAGCAAGTGTGCGAACCGGCACCGGGCAACACGTCGTATACGCTTGACGACAACAAGTTGCCTTATCTCTGGTGTGCACTTCACTTCCGTCGCATCGACCAAGTGTTTACAGGAACCCGTTGGTTCGACATCAAGCGTTTCGGCATCGAGATTACCCACCAGATTGGCCGTACACGTACAGAAGTGTTGAAGCTTGACGACGACCGTCGCGCCTTCCAGATTCCAACCGAGGCAATCCAGGCGGGTCTGACCCCGACACCGCGTGCGGTAAAGGGCACAACTGAGTCGGCAATGACGAAGGCAAATCTTAACTTGTCAATTGTAAGATAAACATAATCAATTAAATTATCAGACAATCATGAATTTCAAAAAATATATTTATATAGCAGCTGTTGCTCTCGGAATGGGTGTGACGTTTGCGGCATGCTCCGACGATGATCTCGATCCGAACAGCATCTTCGACGACAGCGAAGGTCAGCTTGACCCTACATCGCCGACTTATCAGCTCGACAAGTTCTGCGACGACAGCCTCCGCGTGCCTTACAACTGCGCGTTGACTTACCGCATGAAGGACGTGATGACCGACAAGAGCTACAACTTGGTTCCAGCCAAGTATGAGAACTCTGTCGATTTGGCAGTGCTTTGCAAGTACTACTGGTTTGACGTGTACTACAGCGTTGTTCCTGACAAGGACTTCTTGAAGAAATACGGACCCCGCATTCTTCACTTCATCGGTTCGTCGGCAGTCAACCCCGCCAACCACACAGAGGTGCTCGGTTTGGCAGAGAGCGGAATCAAGATTTCTCTCTACAAACTTAATGCGATGAACTTGAACAGCATCAAGGATCTCAACGACCGTTATTTCCACACAATGCACCACGAGTTCGCCCACGTGCTTCACCAGACCAAGACCTATCCAAAGGAATTCGACCAGTTGTCAAACGGTCACTATGACGCTCTTGGATGGCAGGACCGCAATGCAGCTGAAGTTGCTTCGCTCGGCTTCACCACACCTTATGCAAGCAGCCAGCCACGTGAGGACTTTGCAGAGACCATCTCAAACTACATCACAATGACTGATGCTGAATGGGCGGCTCTTGAGAAATTGGCTGCATCCAACTATCAGGGCAAGGACGACGGCGTAGACGGATTGGCAATTTTGAAACAAAAGGTGGAAATTGCCCGCAACTGGCTCCGTGACTCATGGGGAACCGACCTCGACAAGCTCCGCAATGAGGTTCAGACTCGCCAGAACGCTT
>OODQ01001024.1_pt1 | contig 15100 bp, 11 predicted proteins | sample 1671321 | NCBI WGS metagenome assembly OODQ01 (sample SAMN06348144, study PRJEB24527) | human gut metagenome | biome: human gut; feature: ankylosing spondylitis patient; material: feces | host: Homo sapiens | place: China | collected 2015-10
ATCCCATCATCTTATATTCTACCAGTGGATCTCTCTGTCCGTATGCCTGCAGACCGATTCCCTGACGGAGCTGATCCATATCATCGATGTGATCCATCCAGCGTGTATCGATTGCCTTTAACAGTACCACTCGCTCCATCTCACGCAGCTGCTCTGCTTCCGGGAATTCTGCTTCTTTCTCCTCGTATGCTTTTACAGCACGCTCTTTCAATGTATGCTTGAGCTCTTTCTGTCTCATGTCCTTGACTTCCTCTGCATCCGGCATCTTCAGCATCGGAATCTCCCCGTGAAGTGTCAGCTCCAGTCCTGCCAGATCCCATTCTTCCGAATCTGCATCCGGTGCGGCAAAGCGGTCTGTCATATTTTCTACATATTCTGTCATCATATTGTAGATGGTATCTCGCATGCTCTCTCCGTCCAGAACACGACGTCTTTCCTCATAAATGATCTCTCTCTGCTCATTCATAACCTGATCGTATTCCAGCAGATTCTTACGGATTCCAAAGTTATTGCCCTCGATCTTCTTCTGTGCTTTCTCAATCGCACTGGAGAGCATCTTATGCTCGATCTGTTCTCCGTCCTCTACACCAAGTGTGTTGAATACACTCATCAGACGTTCAGAACCAAACAGACGCATCAGATCATCCTCCAGAGAAATATAGAAACGGGATTCTCCCGGATCTCCCTGTCGTCCGGAACGTCCGCGCAGCTGGTTGTCAATACGTCTGGATTCATGACGCTCTGTACCGATGATCTTAAGACCTCCGGCCTCTCTTGCAGCATCATCCAGCTTGATATCCGTACCACGTCCGGCCATGTTGGTCGCAATCGTGACTGCTCCGTGCTGTCCCGCATCTGCCACGATTTCTGCTTCCAGTTCATGATACTTGGCATTCAATACCTTATGCTGAATTCCTTCTTTTTTCAGCATTTTGCTGAGCAGCTCTGAAACCTCGATCGTGATTGTACCAACCAGGACCGGCTGTCCCGTTGCATGCGCTTCTTTCACGGCTTCAACGACTGCGTGGTATTTTTCCTGTTTTGTCTTATATACTGCGTCTTCGAGATCTTTTCTCTGAACCGGACGGTTGGTCGGGATCTCTACAACGTCCATTCCGTAAATATCACGGAACTCTTTTTCCTCAGTCAAGGCAGTACCTGTCATACCGCTCTTCTTCTCATACTTGTTGAACAGGTTCTGGAATGTAATAGTTGCCAGTGTCTTGCTCTCTCTTCTGACCTTCACATGCTCTTTTGCTTCGATCGCCTGATGCAGTCCGTCCGAATACCGTCTTCCCGGCATGATACGTCCGGTGAACTCATCCACGATCATAACCTCTCCCTCCTGAGTCACCACGTAATCCTGATCGCGGAACATCAGGTTATGCGCACGCAGCGCCAGAATGATGTTGTGCTGAATCTCCAGATTCTCCGGATCTGCCAGGTTCTCGATATGGAAGAAGTTTTCTACCTTCTTCACACCGTCTTCTGTCAGATTGACAACCTTTTCTTTCTCGTTGACAATAAAATCTCCGGACTCTTCAATATCTTCTCCCATGATCGCATTGATCTTGGAAAACTCACCGCTTGCTTCTCCTCTTTCCAGCTGGCGTGCCAGAATATCGCATGCCTCATACAATTTTGTAGATTTATTACTCTGTCCGGAAATGATCAGCGGAGTTCTGGCTTCATCGATCAATACAGAGTCAACCTCATCGATAACCGCAAAGTTCAGCCCTCTTTGTACAAGCTGTTCCTTGTAGATCACCATGTTGTCTCTCAGATAATCAAATCCCAGTTCGTTGTTCGTTACATATGTAATATCACAATTATATGCCGCACGGCGCTCATCATTGTCCATATCATTGAGAACCACACCGACTGTCAGTCCCAGAAATTCGTGTACTTTTCCCATCCACTCGGCATCACGCTTTGCCAGATAATCATTGACTGTGACAATGTGAACTCCTTTTTCTTCCAGCGCATTCAGATATGCCGGAAGTGTGGATACCAGTGTCTTACCTTCACCTGTACGCATCTCTGCAATACGTCCCTGATGCAGGATGATACCGCCGATCAGCTGTACCCGGTAATGGCGCATCCCCATACTTCTATATGCACCTTCTCTTACAACTGCATATGCCTCCGGGAGAATATCATCCAGTGTCTCTCCCTCTTTGAGACGTTCTTTAAACTCTCTTGTCTTATCCTTTAATTCCGCATCCGAAAGTGCTTTCATCTCTGGCTCCAGCGCCTCAATGCGATCCACGATCGGATAGATTCTCTTCAGCTCGTGCTGGCTGTGAGTCCCGAAAATTTTATCCATTAAACCCATAATCTGCAATCTGCTCCTTGTCTAAATTTACTCTGCCTACCATTCTATCACTAACTTTCCATGAATTCAACCAATTCATGTTTTTGTTCCGCTTTGTTTACATTTCATTTACAAACAGAGCAGATTTTTATAAGGAATTGTCCCTCCAAACAGATCCAGTGCACTTCCGATCGTAAAATCCAGCTTTCCATGTCCAAGATTTTTGAATTTTTCCAGTTCTTCCATACTTCCGATCCCGCCCGCATAAGTAACAGGAATCCCTTCCCATCTGCCAAGCAGTTCTACAAGTTCTCCTTCCACTCCGGAAGATTTTCCTTCCACATCCACACCGTGTACCAGAAATTCATCACAGTACTGCGCCATTTCATCAAGCAATTCTTCTGACAGTTTTTCTCTGGTAAACGTCTGCCACCGGTTTGTCACGATGTAATATTCATCCCCCTTTTTCCGGCAGCTCAGATCCAGCACTATCCTCTCTTTTCCGACCATCTCTTTCAGTCGTCTCAAACGGCTGCGATCCACCTCTCCTTCACGAAATATATAAGAGGTTACGATCACATGGCTGGCGCCTGCATCCAGATATTCTTCCGCATTTTCCGCCGTGATACCGCCGCCGATCTGCATCCCTCCCGGATATACCGAAAGCGCCAGAAGCGCCTGCGCTTTCGTTGCCTCAAAATATTCGGAATCTCTGGAATTGAGCAGAATGATATGCCCTCCTTTGAGTCCATCCTGTTTATATTTTTCTGCATACCAGGCTGCATCCTGTTCTGAAGTAAAATTGGTCTGTGCCATATCGCCTTCATCTTTTAAGCTGCCGCCGACGATCTGTTTTACTTTTCCGTTATGTATATCAATACAAGGTCTGAACTTCATCACAATTCTCCTTTTATAGAAAAGTGCTGCAAAAACTTCTTCTGCAGCACTTGTTTATCCGGTATTCAAAACCTACTTGTTATTCTCCCGGTTCTGTGTGTTATGATCTTTGGTCATTCCATCCGCAGCATCATCTACCGCATCCGTAGCTCCCCTTGTCAGATCATCCACTCCATTGGTCACACCATCCACTACATCATTCACACCGTCTGTGACATCATCTACCACGTTGTCTGCTTTTCCGTTACTGTTGTCATCTGTACGGTTTTCATTTCTGTCTGTCTTGTCATTGTTGTCCTTTGTTTTGTCAGTTGCATCATTCATTGTTGTATCGTTCTGTGTATCTCTTCTGTTTCCACATGCAGTCGTGCCCAGAAGCATACAGGTACACATCAGCAATACAAGCAGTTTTTTTCTGTTTTTCATAATCTTCTTCCTTTCATAAAATATAGTCTTACACTGTTAAGTTTTCCTTTTTTTAATATTTTATGAATGGAATTTTTTTCTTTTTTATGCTCTTGGTCCTGCTGATTTTCTCAGTTTTTCCAATGCTCTTGACTCCAGCTGACGGATCCGTTCTCTGGTCACGCCGAGTATCTGTCCGGTTTCTTCGAGCGTATGTACATTGCCGTCCTCCAGACCGTAGCGGAGTCTTAAGATTTTCTGCTCTTTTTCTGTCAGCGTGGAAAGCATCTCCTGCACTTCTTCTTTCTGTACCAGTGCCGCAACAGCCTCCTCCGGAGTCGGCTCCTGTGTATCTTCAATAAAGTCTTCCAGATTGCTGTTCTCTTCATCTCCCACCGGAGTCTCCAGAGAAACCGGATTCTTGATATAGCTCTGCATGCGCTCTACTTCTTCTGTTGTCATATGCAGCTCTTTTGCAATCTCCTCTGCTGCCACTTCACGCCCGAGTGTCTGTTCCATCTTCCGCTCTGTTTTGCTGATCTTATTCATATTCTGAGCCACACGGACCGGCACACGAATCTCTCTGGACTGAGAATCCAGCGCCCGCAGAATGGCTTCTTTGATCCACCATACCGCATAGGTGGAAAATTTACTGCCCTTTGTGTAGTCAAATTTTTCCACTGCACGCATCAGACCGATATTACCTTCCTGGATCAGATCCATAAACTGCATTCCTTTTCCGGCATAATGCTTTGCCACCGCAACCACCAGACGCAGATTTGCTTCCTCCATCTTTCGTCGTGCTTCTGTATCTCCTTCTGCGATCTGTCTGCCAAGCTCCAGTTCTTCCTCTGCTGTAAGCAGCGGGATCCTGCCGATCTCTTTTAAATAAATCTTTAACGGTTCCGTCATATCCACCGAATCCGGCACCAGATCCTCTGTTTCTGCTCCCAGATCCAGTTCTTCCTCCAACAGTTCCCTTTCTATCTCTTTACTCATATATTTTCATGCCTTTCTTTTCACGTAAGTCTCTGCTTATAGTTTCTCAATCACCTGACCGCTTCTGTAGGCTGCAAGCAGCGACTCCAGATCTGCTACCTGCTCTTTTAACTCGGTGCCGATATCTGTATTTCCAACGAGACGGCGTTCTGTCACCCGTTTCACTACCATGTAATCCGAATGAATATCGCTTCCCTTTTCCACCGCAGCCTCTTTCGACTCAAAAGGCTCATGGGCAACCAGAACAAGACCATAGGAGTTGTAGACAAGGGTATACCCTGCAATTCCCGTCTCTTTCTGATACGCCCTGGAAAAACCTCCATCGATGACCAGAACTTTCCCATTACACTTGATCGGACTTTCTCCGTTTTTACATTTTACAGGAACGTGCCCGTTGACAATGTGGGCTCCCTCCGGGTGCAGTCCGAACTCTTCCAGAATCTCGTCTACCACCGCTTCTTTTTCCAGAAGTTCGTAATACGGATTCTTTTTCTCCAGATGCGTCTCTTTTGCCTCGATAAAATACCGCTCAAAGGTCGCCATCTTGTCTTTTCCGAACAGCGGAGAATCCGGATGCTGCCAGATGCACCACATGATATTCTTTCCTTGCTCTTTTTCCTGTTCATCCAGCGCGAAAAAGCCTTTTCTTACATAGCCTTCCAGCGCATCATACAGACTTTTCCCACGGTAGCTTTTTCCACAGAGCTGTACTTCCTTTAAAGATCCGTCCTCTCTAAGCGGTACGCATCCGTGATACAAAAGATTGTTGTTATACACCTTGTATAATCCACCTTTTGCAAGCAAAAACCGCATATGATCCTGCAGCTTTTCACATCCTGCAAATGCTTTTTCCAGGCGTTCCATAATCTCCTCTTCCTCTTCGGTCAGTTCATACGGAGCTGCCGGATCAATGGTCGGAAACCTGTCATCTTTTAACGGATATTCTTTTCCATCCAGCAGGATCGTGCCTTTTTTATAATCAATCCTGTGCAGCAGTGCACGTTCTTCCATCTGAAATTCCGGATGCTGAAGAATCAGTTTTCCTTCTACCTTAAACTGTATCACGGAAATTGCCTTGTGCATCCGAAGATTCATCTCCATCTCCGCCTTTTGCAGGCGTTCGCTTCCTTTGCGCCTGAAACAGGTACAGGGGTCGTCCCCATAAATGCGAAGTGCAAAATTCGCCAGAGGCAGAAGATTGATCCCGTATCCATCCTCCAGAATATCCAGATTCCCATAACGGGCACAGATCCGGATCACATTGGCAATGCAGCCTCTTTGCCCTGCTGCCGCCCCCATCCAGAGCACATCATGATTGCCCCACTGAATATCCACTGAATGATAGGTCATCAGCTTATCCATGATAATATGCGGGCCCGGTCCTCTGTCATAAATATCACCGACAATATGTAAATGATCAATCACAAGCCTCTGGATCAGATCTGCACAGATAAATTCTTCTGCCCTGCCGATCCGAATGATCGTCTGAATGATCTCATTATAGTAGGATTCCTTGTCATGAAGCTCCGCCTTTTCCGTGATCAGTTCTTCTATGACATAAGCAAAATCTTTCGGAAGTGCCTTGCGTACTTTAGAACGGGTGTACTTACTGGCTGCCCGTTTGCTCACCTCGATCAGACGGTACAGCTGAATTTTATACCAGTCTTCCATATGCTTCTCGGTCCGCTTTACCTGCTCTGTCTTCTCTTTTGGATAATAGATCAAAGTAGCCAGCTCCTGCTTTTCCCGCTTCCCAAGCGTATATCCAAATACATCCTCGATTTTGCTTCGCACCGCACCGGATCCATTCTTCAGCACATGGGAAAACGCCTCCCATTCCCCATGAATATCCGTCAGAAAATGCTCGGTTCCTTTCGGAAGATTCAAGATTGCCTGCAGATTGATGATCTCTGTAGAAGCCGCCGCGATCGTCGGATACAGATCCGACAGCCGCTCCAGATATCTTGTCTCTAATTCTTTCATGACACTCCCCGCTCTTTACTCAAACTCTGATTAAAACTGAATCACATCACTCATATCATACATGCCGGCTGTTTTTCCCGCCAGGAACTTGGCTGCTTCCACCGCGCCTTTTCCAAACACGCTTCTGGAATATGCTGTATGCTTAAATTCGATCACTTCATCCATTCCTGCAAAGATCACCTCATGCTCTCCCACGATTGTTCCGCCGCGAACCGCTGAAATTCCGATTTCTTTCTCTTCTCTTTTTTTGCGGTACTGGCTTCTGTCATATACATACGTATATTCATGATCCAGCGCTTCATTGACAGAATCCGCAAGCGCCAGTGCAGTACCGCTTGGAGCATCCACTTTCTGGTTGTGATGACGCTCTACCAGCTCAATATCATATCCCGCAGGCGCCAGTACTTTTGCGGCATCTTTCAAGAGTTTCATCAGCAGATTGATCCCCATGGACATATTCGCTGATTTTAAAACAGCTGTCTGCTCTGCTGCTTTTTCTACTTTTTCAAGCTGGGCTTCAGAAAGTCCCGTGGTACAAAGTACGACCGGAAGCTGTCTGTTCACACAATAGTCCAAAAGTCCGTCCACTGCTGCCGCATTGGAAAAATCGATCACTACGTCTGCCTCTGCATCACACGCTTCCATCGATGAAAACACCGGATACGGATTCTGCACTCCCTGAAACTGATCCACTCCTGCTACAATCTCCACTTTACTGTCTGCTTCCGCAATTTTTGTGATCACCTGTCCCATTTTTCCATTGCAGCCATGCATGATTATCTTTATCATCCTGATTTCCTCCTCGTTCTGTATCTTTCATTTTCCACACCGGAAAACGTTATTCTTTCACGCTATACCGATCCGGACTTTGCAATACACGCCTGCAAAAGACAGACTTTACCCGGATGGGTATACAAAAAAGGATATCACATTCTGGCTATTTGCTCAATCTATGATATCCTTTTAACAATTTTTTATGCTAACTGAATTCCGAACTCCTGCATTGCTTTTTTCAGCTGCACGGTATGTGCTTCACTCAGCTCTGTCAGCGGCATTCTCAATCCGCCGACTTCCATTCCCATCAGATTCACTGCTTTTTTCACCGGGATCGGATTCACTTCGCAGAACAGTGCCTCGATCAGAGGAAGTGCCTTCAACTGTAATGCCCGGCTTCCCGCAATATCTCCCGCAAAGAAGCTTGCACAGATATCATGTGTCTCTCTCGGAGCTACATTGGACAATACAGAAATCACACCTTTTCCGCCCAGTGACAGGATCGGAACGATCTGATCGTCATTTCCTGAATATACATCCACTTTCCCGTCTGTCAGCTGCAAGATCTTCGCTACCTGTGAGATATTTCCGGATGCTTCCTTGACTGCCACAATGTTGTCAGTCTCTTTCACCAGTGTCGCTACAGTGGATGGCTCAATATTCACTCCGGTCCTGCTCGCTACGCTGTACAAGATGATCGGCGCTTTTGTCTCGGCCGCGATCGCCTTATAATGCGCAATCAGTCCCGTCTGTGTCGCTTTATTATAATATGGGGTTACAAGAAGTACGCCATCCGCACCGCTCTCGGCTGCTTCTCTTGACATCTCGACTGCAGTCCGTGTACAGTTGGAACCTGTTCCTGCAATGACCGGAATCCGTCCTTTCGTCTGTCTGATCGTAAACTTGATGCAGTCCATATGCTCCTCTTCCGTCAATGTAGACGATTCCCCTGTTGTACCGCAGATCACAATACCGTCGGTACCGTTATCACAATGGAACTGAATCAATTCGTCCAGCTTTTCATAATTCACACTTCCATCTGCATGAAATGGTGTAATAATCGCAACTCCTGCTCCTGTAAAAATTGACATATTTATCCTCCTGACCTTGTCGATTCTCTACTCAGTAATGTTTATGAAATTTTATCATTATTCAGAAGTGATGTCAACGATGGGAATGTGAAAAACGTCCTATTCCATGCACTCCAGCTTGCTCACAGATACTTCATAGGCTGTTCGTGTCTGTGTTTCGGTCTCGGAAATTTTCTTCACATAATCTCTGCTCTGGATTCTTCCCAGTATCTGTACATGCTCTCCCACTTCAAATCCGGACGCATACCGTGCATTTCTTCCCCAGCAGATACACGGAATGTAGTCCGATTTTCCGTACGGACGGTTCACCGCCAGAAGCAGGTCCGCAATTTCCCGTCCAAGCGGTGTTTTCCTGTACACCGGCTTTTTACAGATATACCCCTCCAGCAGAATGTGATTTGTTTTCGCTCCATCCAGTTCCTCGTCAATAAATTCTACCTCTCTTACAAACACAGACAGCACCAGGCGGTTTTTCTGTTCTTCATGCCGGTTATAAGAACGGAACTGCCCGGATACCTTGATCGCCTCTCCCGTATAATCCTGCGTCACATCGATCAGACGTTCTGAGATCATGAGAGGAATCCGGTCATTTGAATTACTCAGACGCTTCACAAGCACATCCGCCATATAGAATCCCTCTCCGAACACCTCGTGGCTGTATGTAAACCCGGATGCCACAACTCCCATGATGGTTACCTGATTGTTTTCAATAATCTTATCTGACATAATTTGTAGTACTCCCTTCCTCGTATGTGGTATTTTATATTTTTGAGTCAACTTAAGTCTATGACATCATACCGCAGTTTAGACCCGATTGTCCGAAAAACCGTTCGACAAAATCTATCGACAATTTTTTTATTTGCCTGTCACAAGAGTACTTGTAAAATCTGAAATTTATGATAGAATGAAAAAGTTGTAACAAGAGAACACACATTAACATAAGTAGGAAAGAGTGTAAAATTATGAAAACAAAACGTGAAGATGTTAGAAATATTGCCATTATCGCTCATGTTGACCACGGAAAAACAACACTCGTGGATGAGCTCTTAAAACAAAGCGGTGTATTCCGCGAAAATCAGGATGTTGCGGAACGTGTCATGGACTCCAACGATATTGAAAGAGAACGTGGAATCACGATTCTCTCCAAAAATACTGCAGTCTATTACAAAGGAACCAAGATCAACATCATCGATACGCCCGGACATGCGGACTTCGGCGGTGAAGTAGAACGTGTCCTGAAAATGGTAAACGGTGTCGTACTTGTAGTCGATGCCTTTGAAGGCGCCATGCCGCAGACCAAATTCGTACTGAGAAAAGCACTGGAATTAGACCTTCCGGTTATCGTCTGCATCAATAAGATCGACCGCCCGGAAGCCCGCCCGGATGAAGTGATCGATGAGATCCTGGAGCTTTTCATGGAACTGGATGCTTCTGACGAGCAGCTGGACTGCCCGTTTGTCTATGCTTCCGCAAAATCAGGAATTGCGGTCCTTGACCTTTCTGACGAAGAAAAAGATATGCAGCCATTGTTTGAGACGATCCTCGAATACATCCCGGCTCCGGAGGGCGATCCCGAGGCACCAACACAGATGCTGATCAGTACCATTGATTACAATGAATACGTCGGACGGATCGGAGTCGGAAAAGTAGACAACGGAACGATTCGTGTCAATCAGGATATGCTCCTTTTAAACCATCACGATCCGGACAAGCAGCAGAAAGTCAAGATCAGCAAACTGTATGAATTTGACGGTCTGAACAAAGTAGAAGTAAAAGAAGCCACGATCGGTTCTATTGTAGCGATTTCCGGTATTTCCGATATTTCCATCGGAGACACCCTCTGCTCTCCTGAGAATCCGGAAGCCATTCCATTCCAGAAGATTTCCGAACCGACGATCTCCATGCAGTTCATCGTCAATGACAGCCCGTTTGCAGGAAGAGAAGGAAAATTCGTTACTTCCCGTCACCTGCGCGACCGTCTTCTGCGCGAACTGAACACCGATGTCAGCCTGCGTGTGGAAGAGACGGAGAACGCCGACAGCTTTAAAGTATCCGGACGAGGCGAGCTTCACCTTTCTGTCCTGATCGAAAATATGCGCCGTGAAGGATACGAATTTGCGGTAAGCAAAGCAGAAGTTTTATATCACACAGATGAAAACGGCAAAAAATTAGAACCAATGGAGCTTGCCTACGTGGATGTACCGGAAGAATTTACCGGAACTGTCATCGACAAACTGAGTCAGAGAAAGGGAGAGCTTCAGAACATGGGCGTTTCCAGCGGCGGTTATACAAGACTGGAATTTCTGATTCCTGCCCGCGGACTCATCGGATACCGTGGAGAATTTATGACCGATACCAAAGGAAACGGAATCCTCAACACAAGCTTTAACGGATATGCGCCGTATAAAGGAGATATCCAGTATCGCAAACAGGGATCTCTGATTGCATTTGAGACCGGTGAGTCTGTCACTTACGGACTCTACAGCGCACAGGAACGCGGTACTTTGTTTATCGGACCTGGTGAAAAAGTCTATGCCGGAATGGTCATCGGACAGAACGGAAAAGCAGAAGATATCGAATTAAACGTCTGCAAGACAAAGCATCTGACCAACACCCGTTCCTCCAATGCAGACGAAGCGCTCCGCCTGACACCGCCTCGTATTTTGAGCCTGGAAGAAGCACTGGACTTTATCGATACCGATGAGCTTCTGGAGGTAACACCGGAAACACTGCGTATCCGCAAAAAAATCCTGGATTCCAGAATGCGTAAACGCAGCAATTTGAAATAATCAGGAGACAATCATGAAAAAATATGCCAATGCCTTTTTGAAATGGATCACTTCAATCCTGGAAGTTGTCATCGCTTTGATCCTTGCAGTTACAATTATCATCATGACCTTTCAGCTGATCCTCTCATTTCAGCATTTGTCAGACCTGAATCAGTATCCAAATTATGACGATATGCTGACTACCTGTTTTAACCTGATCATCGGTGTGGAAATGATACGTATGCTGTATCTCCACACCCCGATCACAGTATTTGAGGTTCTGCTCTTTGCCATCGCAAGACAGATCATCATCGAGCATGGATCACCGCTCAACAGTCTGATCGGCGTGATCGCCATTGCAATTTTATTTGCCACAAGAAAATTTTTGTTTATGACTTTTGATGAGTCTGAAAAGATTATTTTCCGTTCCTCTCAGAAAGTCAAATATATCAATCGTCTGATCCATGTCCACATTCCTTATGAGAATGATGAGACACTGCTGGATGTGCTGTTAAAGAAGATGAAGGAAGATGAAATTGAGATCGGAGTCGGTGCCTGCACTTACTTTTCTGATTTCGGTCTGCGCATCGTTAAGATCACCGATGGAAAAATTACCCGAATTGAAGTAATTCGTTCTATACAATAGAGGAATTCCGTGCTATAATGTTTACATAGTACAAAGAACACTTTATAAGGACAAGTTCTTTGTACAATATAAACAAAAGGAGTTGACCAGTATGAACTTTATTATTAGTGGAAAAAACATCGATGTGACACCAGGTTTAAAGGACGCTATTGAACAGAAATTAGGAAAACTTGAAAGGTATTTCACTCCTGAAACAGAAATTATCGTAACACTCAGTGTGGAAAAAGAACGTCAGAAGATTGAAGTGACCATTCCTGTAAAAGGAAACATTATCCGCTCTGAGCAGACCAGCGATGATATGTATGTATCCGTTGATCTTGTAGAAGAGGTTATTGAAAGACAGCTTCGCAAATATAAAAACAAACTGGTTGCCAGAAGCCAGGGACATCCTACCGCTTCCGGTTCCGGCAATAACTTTAAAAAAGAATTTTTCGAATCAGAAGATGACACTTCTGTAGATGATGAGATCCGCATTGTCCGTACAAAACGCTTTGGCATCAAACCAATGTATCCGGAGGATGCCTGCATCCAGATGGATCTTCTTGGACATGCTTTCTTCGTATTCTGCAACGCAGAGACAGACGAAGTCAATGTTGTCTACAAAAGAAAAGATGGTTCCTTCGGACTGATCGAGCCAGAATTTTCATAAGATAAAAAAGCTGCCTCAACCGGCAGCTTTTTTATTGTCACTTATTCAAATACGACCATCTCACCATCTACGTTGGCAAACCAGCACTCTCCTGTTCTGGCTATTCCGGTCTGACCATTTGTCGCTTCTGTGATCTCAGCGATCAGCTTTGACTCCTCCTCTTTCGGAATCAGGACAGTCAGATCTACTTTCTCTGTATACACACTGTCCAGGATTGTCAGCCCTCTTTGTCCCAGCAGATACTGAATTTTCCCCAATCCGGTATAATCTGTTGTAAGATTCAGTTTAAATCCATAGATTTTGGTAATAATCTGACTGTGGGAAATCCCTTCTCTTGCTGATTCGGTATACGCTCTCACCAAGCCTCCCGTTCCGAGAAGTGTCCCGCCAAAATACCGTGTCACAACTACAAAAATATTGTGAAGGCCCGCTCCCCGGATGACCTCCAGAATCGGTTTGCCCGCTGTACCGCTCGGTTCCCCATCATCACTGCAGCGCTCTGTCACGCGTTCTTCTCCGATTACATAGGCCCAGCAGTGATGCCTTGCATCCCAGTACTTTTTCCGTATCTGTTCCAGATACTGCATGGCTTCCTCCTCCGAGTGCACCAAAAATACTTCCGCGATAAACCGGGACTTTTTTTCCACAATCTCGCCCTTGCCGCCCTGATATACTGTCCTGTATTCCATCTGTCTCCCACCTTGCTTTTTCCATGCCTTTTGTTTGTTTCAGGTTTTTTCTGCCTGTTCTTTCTCAATTATATATACTATGCCTTTGGAACAAACACAAGAAAAACTGTGCAATTCTTAAAATTTTTTTATAAGAATATGAACTTTTTCTTTTTCCTTTGCTTTAAAAGAGCAAATTTGATATAATGAATAGAATGAATAAAGGAGGATATTATTCATGAATTACGGAAAAGAAAGCCTTTCGAAGAAGAAAAAAAATGTATCTTCAAAGAAAAATATGAAAAAGAAACGGGTCGGCGTCCGTGTCTTTAAGGCCGTTGTCATCTGTTTCCTTCTCATCTGCATCATCGGTGCCGTAGGCGGCGGTCTTTTCGTCAAGAAGATCATTGACGATGCGCCAGAGATCACTCCTGCCAAAGTCAAACCAAGCGGATATAAATCCCAGGTGGTTGCGGCATCTAACGGTCAGAATCTGGGGCAGTTCCGAGAAGCCGGATCCAACCGTGTCTACAAGACCATTGACACAATTCCAAAATATCTTGCCAATGCATTTGTAGCGATTGAAGACGAGCGTTTCTACGAGCACAACGGAATCGACCTGCAGGGTATCCTGCGCGCCGGTCTTGTAGGTATCACAAGCGGAGACTTTTCAGAAGGAGCCAGTACGCTCACCCAGCAGCTGATCAAAAATAACGTGTTCCCGAATTTCACGAATGAAAAAACGTTTTTCGACAGTCTGGAGCGAAAACTGCAGGAGCAGTATCTTGCCCTGGAAATTGAAAAGCAGATGACCAAAGAAGAGATTCTGGAAGCCTACATGAACACCATCAACCTGGGACAGAACTGTCTCGGTGTTCAGTCTGCCGCAAAGCGCTACTTTAACAAAGATGTCTCAGAGCTTACACTTTCGGAGTGTGCAGTCATCGCCGGGATCACCCAGAACCCGACAAGATACGATCCTGTGACTCATCCGGAGGAGAACGCCAAACGACGGGACATTGTACTGAACAACATGCTGGAACAGGGCTACATCACCCAGCAGGAATTTGATGAGGCCAAGGCAGACCCTGTCTATGACAGGATTCAGCCTACTGCAGTCGGCTCTGATGCGGAAAAACCGAACACATATTTTATCGATGAGCTTGCAGAACAGATATTAAACGATTTGCAGGAGCGTAAATCTTACACTGCAACACAGGCACATAATCTGCTGTACAGCGGCGGTCTGACGATTTATGCGACACAGGATCCGACGATCCAGCAGATCTGCGATGAAGAGGTTGCCGATCCGAGCAACTATCCATCTACCATCGAATACGGACTGCAATATGCACTGACTGTTACACGTGCTGACGGTTCTGTTGAAAACTACAGCCAGAACAATGTAGGAGATTATATTCAGGCAGCATGGGGACGTGAATATCCACTTGTCTTCTCTTCCCCGGATGAAGCCAATCAGGCAGTTGCTGAATATAAGACAACACTTAATATCCAGGAAGGGGATACTGTAGACGAAAGTATTACAATCCCTCCACAGCCTCAGACTTCTGTTGTTTTGATGGATCAGTATACGGGAGAAGTCAAAGCCATTGTCGGTGGCCGAGGGGAAAAAACAGCCAGCTTTTCTCTGAACCGTGCGACCGATTCTTACCGGCAGCCAGGTTCCTGTTTCAAACCGCTGGGTGTTTATGCTCCGGCGATCGATACCGGAAAATATACTCTGGCTTCTCTGATCGAAGACTCTCCGTACACATACAGCGACGGAACTCCGGTCAACAACTGGGATGGCAAATATATTGGACAGGCTACTGTCCGCTATGCAATCCTCCACTCCATGAACGTTTGTGCGGTACGTACTCTGACTGATATCGGTATCGATACAGGT
>OODQ01001028.1_pt1 | contig 15063 bp, 8 predicted proteins | sample 1671321 | NCBI WGS metagenome assembly OODQ01 (sample SAMN06348144, study PRJEB24527) | human gut metagenome | biome: human gut; feature: ankylosing spondylitis patient; material: feces | host: Homo sapiens | place: China | collected 2015-10
ATGAACAGGGAGAAATATCCTTCTCTTTCACTATGCCCGAAAGTCTGACACGTTGGAACTTTCGTGGATATTCCCATACCAAAGGAATGCTGACGGGAACGTTGGATGGTGAAGCTACCACGAGCAAGGAATTTATGTTGACTCCTAATCTCCCTCGCTTCGTCCGTGTAGGCGACAAGACGTCTATTGCCGCTTCTATTTCCAATATGACAGGCAAGCCGCAGGCAGGTACAGTCAGTATGATTCTTTTCGATCCGATGACGGAAAAAGTTGTCAGCACGCAGAAACAGAAATTCTCGGTAGCTGCCGGAAAGACAATCGGAGTGAATTTCAGATTTACCGTGAATGATAAATACGAGATACTGGGTTGTCGGATGATAGCCGATAGCGGTACGTTCAGTGACGGTGAGCAACAACTTCTTCCGGTGCTGAGCAATAAGGAACATTTGGTAGAGACGCTTCCGATGCCTGTACGTGGAGAAGAAACCCGTACATTCTCACTCGACAGCTTGTTCAATCAGCATAGTAAAACGGCGACCGACCGCAAACTGACTATTGAGTTTACGGGAAATCCGGCTTGGTATGCCATTCAGGCACTGCCTTCGCTAAGCCTCCCAGTGAATAATAATGCTATTTCGTGGGCTACAGCCTATTATGCAAATACATTGGCTTCTTACATTATGGACAGCCAGCCGCGCATTAAGGCAGTTTTCGATAGTTGGAAACTTCAAGGCGGTACGAAAGAAACCTTCTTGAGTGATTTGCAAAAGAACCAGGAAGTGAAGAACATTCTGTTGTCCGAATCGCCGTGGGTACTCGAAGCCAAGACGGAAGAACAGCAGAAAGAACGTATCGCTACGCTGTTCGACCTGAATAATATCCGCAGCAATAACATTGCGGCTTTGACCAGATTGCAGGAATTGCAGAATTCCGACGGTGCTTGGTCATGGTTTAAGGGAATGAACGGCAGTCGTTATGTAACGGCTTATATTGCCGAACTGAATGCCCGCCTTGCGCTACTGACAGGTGCACCATTGAGTGGAACCGCCCTTGACTTGCAGGCTAAGGCATTAACTTATCTTCATCAGTCGGCTTTAGAAGAATACAAGAATATACTGAAAGCGCAGAAAAAGGGAGTGAAACAGACAGGAGTTTCAAGCGGTATTCTGCAATATCTGTATATTGTCGCGATTTCCGGTGAACAGGTTCCTGCGGCAAGTAAGATTGCTTATGCTTATTATCTGTCTAAAGTGGGAGAGTTGCTTACCTCTTCTTCGATGGAAACGAAAGCGATTGCAGCCATTGTACTTGATAAAGCCGGGCGTAAGAAAGAAGCCCAAGAGTTTGTCGCTTCCTTGAAGGAACATCTGACGAAAACGGATGAGCAAGGAATGTTCTTTGCCTTCAACGAGAATCCGTATGCTTGGGGAGGTATGAAGTTGCAAGCCCATGTAGATGTGATGGAAGCATTGGAACTGATTGGCGGAAACGGAAACCGGGAAACAATCGAAGAAATGAAACTCTGGCTGTTAAAGCAAAAACAGACGCAGCAGTGGAGTTCTCCGGTAGCTACGGCGGATGCTGTGTATGCCCTGTTGATGAAAGGCGCCAATTTGCTCGATAATCAAGGGGACGTACGTATTGTGATTGCCAACGAGGTACTGGAAACGGTATCTCCGAGTAAGACAACCGTTCCGGGATTGGGTTATATCAAACGTTCGTTCACACAGAAAAATGTGGTAGACGCCCGTAAGATTGAAGTGGAAAAAAGGAATCCGGGTATCGCTTGGGGAGCTGTTTACGCTGAATACGATTCTCCTATCAGTGATGTGAAACAACAGGGTGGTGCATTGAATGTAGAGAAGCAACTGTACGTAGAACGCATAGAGAACAACGTTGCACAATTGCAGCCTATTACTTCAAAGACCGTTCTCACAGTAGGTGATAAAGTTGTTTCCCGTCTGACCATTAGTGTAGACCGTACGATGGACTTTGTGCAGTTGAAAGACCAGCGTGGCGCCTGCTTCGAGCCTGTCGGCAGTATTTCCGGTTATCGCTGGAACAATGGATTCGGCTATTATGTAGACATTAAAGACGCCTCTACCAACTTCTTCTTCGACCATTTGGGTAAAGGCGTCTACGTACTGGAATACGGCTACCGTGTGAGCCGTGAAGGAACTTACGAAACAGGACTAGTCACTATTCAGTGTGCATACGCTCCCGAATACGTTTCACATTCCGCATCAATGACAATTATTATTGAATAACCAAAAGCGAAGATTTTAGTTTGCAGACAAGGCATGACAGGCCTCGTCTGCATGTAAAGTCTTTTCCCAATCTGTGTTAATCTGTGTAATCTGTGGTGAGAAACTCATCTAAAAGTCCTACATTTGTGCACCAAAATAAAAAAGTATCGCATGAAACGTAGTTTGCTATTTATATTTTCTCTACTCACTGTCGCTTTGGCGGCCGTTGCCCAACCTCGCATCTCTTCCAATAAAGAGACACATAATTTCGGACAAATAGAATGGAAACGCCCGGTGACGGTGGAATATACAATTACCAATACCGGTAACCAGCCATTGGTGCTTACCAATGTCACTACCTCTTGCGCCTGTTCCGTAGCCGACTGGACCAAAGAACCGATTGCTCCCGGAGGAAAAGGAATTGTCAAAGCCTCCTTTGACGCCAAAGCTTTGGGACACTTTGAAAAAACAGTAGGAATATACAGCAATGCCACGCCCAGCCTGATTTATCTGAAATTTATCGGTGAAGTGGTGCAAGAGATAAAAGACTATACCAAGACTCATCCTTATGCAATAGGCAATATCCGTATCGATCGTGACGAATTTGCCTTCCCCGATGTGTATCATGGTCAGAAGCCCACGATGACTTTTAGCATTGCGAACCTATCCGACCGTCCGTACGAACCGGTGTTGATGCATCTGCCTCCTTACCTTAAAATGGAAGCGGAGCCTAAGGTTCTGCTGAAAGGTAAAAAAGGCACTGTGAAACTGACGTTGGATGCCAACCAGTTGAAAGACTACGGATTGACGCAGACATCCGTTTACCTTTCCCGTTTTTCTGGTGATAAGGTGAGCGAAGATAATGAAATACCGGTTTCGGCTATTCTTCTTCCCGACTTCTCGCGTATGACAGCGAATGATTCTTTGAATGCGCCTGCTATACGAATCTCGGAAACGGACATCGATCTTAGCGTGCCGTTGATAAAGAAGAAGAAAGCCAGTCATGATATCCTGATCGCTAATGCCGGAAAAACTCCATTGGTAATTAGTAAGTTGCAGGTATTCAACTCATCGGTCGGAGTCAGTTTGAAAAAAACGGTACTTCCTCCGGATGGAATGACGAAGTTGAAAGTGACTATTCGTAAGCGTGATGTGGGTAATAAGAAACACCACTTGCGTATCTTGATGATAACAAATGACCCGTTGCGCCCGAAAGTTGAAATCAATATCAAACGTTAAATCCTATCGCTATGGAACATCCTGAGAATAGTGAAGAATATAAGGGGCTTGTTGTCAATAAAGGCATTGAACAGCCCTCGTCGGTGAACCCTTATCTGAAACGGAAGCCTAAGAAACGCCAGCTCTCGGTGGCTGAGTTTGTGGACGGCATTACAAAAGGTGATGTTACTATACTAAGTCAGGCTGTGACGTTAGTTGAAAGTGTGAAACCCGAACATCAGTCCGTTGCCCAAGAGGTGATAGAGAAGTGTCTTCCCTATTCCGGCAATTCGATCCGGGTAGGTATCAGCGGTGTTCCCGGTGCAGGAAAGAGTACTTCGATTGATGTCTTCGGCCTGCACGTGCTCGAAAAAGGCGGTAAGTTGGCCGTGCTGGCAATTGACCCGAGTAGTGAGCGTAGCAAAGGAAGCATTTTGGGAGATAAAACCCGTATGGAACAGCTTTCCGTACATCCTAAATCATTTATCCGTCCCAGCCCGTCGGCCGGTTCATTGGGAGGAGTGGCACGTAAGACGCGTGAAACGATTATTCTTTGCGAGGCGGCCGGATTTGATAAAATCTTTGTGGAGACCGTGGGAGTGGGACAGAGCGAGACGGCTGTCCATTCGATGGTCGATTTCTTCCTGTTGATTCAGTTGGCGGGAACAGGAGATGAATTGCAAGGTATCAAGCGTGGCATTATGGAGATGGCGGACGGCATTGTGATTAATAAAGCCGACGGAGATAATCTGGAACGTGCCAAGCTGGCTGCCACTCAGTTCCGTAATGCGCTGCATCTGTTTCCTGCGCCCGAATCCGGATGGACACCAAAGGTTCTGACTTATTCCGGTTTTTACAATATAGGCGTTAAGGAAGTATGGGATATGGTTTATGAGTACATTTGCTTTGTAAAAGAAAATGGCTATTTTGAATATCGCCGTAACGAGCAGAGCAAATACTGGATGTATGAAAGTATCAATGAACAGCTTCGCGACAGTTTCTACCATAATCCGAAGATTGAAGCCATGCTTCAAAAGAAGGAACAACAAGTATTAAGTGGTAATCTTACTTCATTCATAGCCGCCAAAAGTTTGCTGGACACTTATTTTGAGGACTTAAAGATGTAGTTCACCACAGATTACAGTTCTTTTCCTATCTTTTCGAAGTCGGCTCTTGATTTGCTCTGTGTCACGATATATACTCCCAAGAACACGAGTGCGATAGCCAGTCCTTTCTGCCAGCCGAAGCTTCCTATCCCCATGATGATGGCAGCGATTGTAGCTACAATCGGCTGCATATAGTTATACATACTGACAACGGTGGGACGGAGTAGTTTCTGTGCGGTCATGATGCAGAGATAGGCAAGGAAACTGCCTCCCAATACTACGTAAAGAACCTCTATGATGGCGATTGTGGAGACTGCCCCCCATTGAATGATGGAAATGTCGTGATAAGAGAACGGTATGTAACACATCGAAGCGTAAACGAACATCCACTTATTGATAGTGACTGCCGAATATTGCTGGGATAATCCCTTGAATACGGTTAAGTAGATGGAGAAACTGATCTGTGCCACCAAACAAAGCAGGTCGCCGATTAAGCTTCCGTTTCCGTTGTTTCCCGCTTGGCTGCTCATAATGAGGATAAGCGCTCCCATAGTGCCGACGAAAATACCCAGTACCTTTTTATTGGTAATCGGTTCTTTCAGATAAATAGCCGCTACGATCATAGTGACAATCGGTAAAGTAGTGGTTACGATGGAAGCGTCGATGGGTGAAGTCATTGAAAGGCCGAAAATGAATACTCCCTGATTGAACACCAAAGCAAATAGTGAAGCGAAGAATATCTTCAGCATATCCTGATGATTCACGTGTTCCTGTTTGCAGAAAATGGAAAGTATCCAAAAAGCCGCCGCCGCTCCCACCATCCGAAAAGTGGTGACGGATATTGCGGAGAATTCCTGAAGCGCTGATTTACCGATAGGAGACATCAGCCCCCACATGACGTTTGCCGTAAGTGCAAAACTGCTGCAAAGGTAGCTAATTTGTCGTATGATTTGTTTATATTTGCCTTGAATAAAATTGAATATTATGGAACAACAGGCCAACTATATCCGTCGTATCGAAATTCATGGACTCTGGGAGCGTTTTAATATAGGATGGGATTTGCGTCCCGATGTGAATATCCTTTCCGGTATTAACGGAGTAGGAAAAACTACCATCTTGAACCGTTCGGTAGGATATCTTGAAGAACTCTCCGGTGAAATGAAAAGTGACGAGAAGAACGGTGTTCGTCTTTTCTTCGACAATCCTCAGGCGACCTATATCCCATACGATGTGATCCGGAGTTACGACCGTCCTCTGATTATGGGTGACTTTACTGCTCGCATGGCCGATAAGAACGTGAAGTCCGAATTGGATTGGCAGCTTTATCTGTTGCAACGCCGCTATCTTGATTATCAGGTCAATATAGGTAACAAGATGATTGAAATGCTCTCCGATAATGACGAGAAAGTACGGGTCAAAGCAGCTACTTTGTCCATAGCCAAGCGTCGTTTTCAAGATATGATTGACGAACTGTTCAGTTATACACGCAAGAAAATAGACCGTAAACGGAATGATATTGCTTTCTATCAGGATGGAGAACTGTTGTTTCCTTACAAACTTTCTTCCGGTGAGAAGCAAATGCTAGTCATTCTGTTGACCGTGCTTGTGCAGGACAACAGCCATTGCGTACTGTTTATGGATGAGCCGGAAGCCTCTCTCCACATTGAATGGCAACAGAAGTTGATTGCCATGATACGTGAGTTGAATCCGAATGTACAGATCATCCTGACTACCCATTCGCCGGCCGTCATTATGGAGGGCTGGCTGGATGCAGTGACGGAAGTAAGTGATATTTCAACATTATATAATAATGGCAACTTCACTACGAGATAATCTGACATCTTCTTATTTCAATGCCGCTCATAAGCTTTATTCAAAGAAGGCCCGTCGGCGTATCATAGCTTATGTGGAAAGCTATGATGACATTGCTTTCTGGCGTACGTTGCTCGAAGAATTTGAAGATGACGAACACTATTTCCAGGTAATGCTTCCTTCTACTACTTCATTGGCTAAAGGGAAGAAGATGGTCTTGATGAATACGTTGAATACCGAGGAACTGGGAAGAAGCCTGATTGCCTGTGTGGACAGCGATTATGATTTCCTGTTGCAGGGCGCAACCAATACTTCCCGTAAAATCAACCGCAACAAATATATCTTCCAGACCTATACATACGCCATTGAAAACTATCATTGCTTTGCCGAAAGCCTTCATGAGGTATGTGTGCAGGCTACGTTGAACGACCGTTTTGTGATGGACTTCAATGCTTACCTGAAAAGATACTCTGAAATCGTATATCCGCTTTTCTTATGGAACGTGTGGTTCTATCGCCAACGGGATACTTACACCTTTCCGATGTATGATTTTCATGCCTATACTTCTCTGCGTGAGATAAATCTCAGACACCCGGAAAAGAGTCTTGAATCATTGCAGCAACGGGTAAATCAGAAATTGTCGGAACTGAAGAAACGTTTTTCCCGCAGCATGAATCAAGTAAATGCCTTAGGAACAGATCTGAGAGAGTTGGGGCTATTTCCGGAAAATACCTATCTGTATATGCAGGGACACCACGTGATGGATAATGTGGTGATGAAACTTCTGATTCCGGTTTGTACGGTATTGCGCCGGGAACGGGAACAGGAAATCAAGCGACTTGCCGAACATAATGAACAATTTAAGAACGAATTGACTTGTTATCAGAACAGTCAGGTAAATGTGGAAATCATGTTGAAGAAGAATGTAGCCTATAAGCGGCTTTTCCACTACGACTGGCTGCGACAGGATATTCGTGAATACTTGGAACGAGGGAAATAAGAACAAGAAAGAAGAATAGAGAGAAGATTACTTATGGAAGAAGTAAAAGAAATAGTTGATACCGTGACAGTTGAGTTGGCCAATGGCGGAACGCAGGAGGTGACTGATGTAGTGATTCAGGAAGTGAACCATGCATTGCTTTCGGCAGGAATGGATGAGGCTTTGGCGGATAAGGTGGACAACTTTGTCATTTTGTTGCTGATTATTGGTGTGGCCTTATTAGCTAATCTGATTTGCCGTAAGATCATTTTGCGTACGGTAGCGAAATTGGTGAAACAGACCAAAGCTACTTGGGACGACATAGTGTTCGACCATAAGGTGATGGTTCACGTCAGCCGGATGGTAGCCCCGATATTGATTTACCTTGCTATTCCCATCGCTTTTCCGGAACATGCCGACTCCAACTTGCTCGATTTCCTGCGACGGCTTTGCCTTATTTATATCTTGGCGGTTTTCCTCCGTTTCATCAGTGTCTTTCTGTCGGCGGTATATCATGTTTACAGTGAAAAGGAGCAATATAAGGACAAGCCTCTGAAGGGGTTGTTGCAGACTGCTCAAGTCGTTCTTTTCTTTGTCGGGGCCATTATTATCGTAAGTATTCTGATTAAGCAGAGTCCGATGGTGTTGCTTACCGGATTGGGAGCTTCGGCCGCTATCCTGATGTTGGTGTTCAAGGATAGTATTATGGGTTTTGTTTCTGGTATTCAGCTTTCTGCCAATAATATGCTGAAAGTCGGCGACTGGATTGCTATGCCGAAATATGGCGCCGACGGAACTGTGATAGAAGTGACTTTGAATACGGTAAAAGTGCGTAACTGGGATAATACGATTACGACGATACCGCCTTATCTGCTGGTCAGTGATTCTTTCCAAAACTGGCAGGGGATGCGGGAATCCGGTGGACGGCGTGTGAAGCGTTCCATTAATATCGACATGACCAGCGTTCGTTTCTGTACACCGGAGATGTTGGCGAAGTATCGTAAAATCCAATTGTTGAAGGAGTATGTGGAGGCAACGGAGAAGGTCGTGAAGGAGTATAACAAAGAGCATCATATTGACAACTCCGTATTGGTGAACGGGCGTCGCCAGACTAACTTGGGCGTCTTTCGTGCCTATCTTACGAATTATCTGAAGAGCCTGCCTACCGTCAATCAAGACTTGACGTGCATGGTACGCCAGCTTCAACCTACCGAAACAGGTATTCCGATGGAACTTTATTTCTTTTCCGCTTCTAAGGACTGGATTCCGTATGAAGGCATACAGGCGGATGTTTTCGATCATGTGCTTGCCATTATTCCGGAATTCGACTTGCGTGTCTTCCAAAATCCGTCGGGAGCGGACTTGCGCCGGATAGGAGTAAAGATAGAAAACTGATAGAGGATATTGCAGTGTAATAACATTGCAACGACTCTTTCAATTGATTGTATTTTCTTTGTCTCAATCTTGTAATACAGCCCATCTACCTTTGCCGACGTAATCAAAAACGTAGAGTAAAGGTAGATGAAAAAGCTATTTCTTATCCGATTTTCAGTGGTGGCCTTCTTTTGTCTGCTGTGTGTACTTCCTGCATTGGCTGCCAATATCAAGATTAAAGGAGCTGTAAAGGACAAGTTATCCAAAGAGCCTTTGATAGGTGCGACGATACGCTTGCTTGGAACCCAGGCCGGAGCGGTTACCGATATGAACGGTAATTTTGAGCTAAACGGTGTGGGAGTGTTGGAGGGTATGTATGATATCGAAATCAAATACGTAGGATATAAGACTGAAGTACGTCGGAAGGTCCGCGTAGAGAATGGGAATCTGGTCATTCTGAATCTGGAGATGGAGACGGATGCGCAAGAACTGTCGGATGTGGTTGTTGTGGCGAAAAAGAACCGGGAAAATGAGAATATGGCTTTGCTGGAACAGCAAAAGGCGGTCATTGCCGTGCAGTCAGTCAGTCAGTGTGAAGGAACTTTCACGCAAAGGAGTTTCGGATGCGGAAGGAGCTGTGACGAAAGTCACCGGAATTTCCAAGCAGGACGGTGTGAAGAACGTATTCGTACGTGGATTGGGTGACCGCTATAATACTACTACGTTCAATGGTTTCCCTGTGCCGTCGGAAGACCCGGAATACAAGAATATCTCTCTTGATTTTTTCGGAACCGACCTTATACAGTCCGTAGGAGTCAACAAAGCATTTACTGCCGGGAACGGAGGCGATGTAGGGGGCGCAAATATTGATATCTCGTCCAAAGAACTGGTAGGTGACGGTTACATTAGCGCCAGTGTATCGGCCGGTGTGAATACACAGACCCTTTCCTCCGATTTCTTCCAACCGGATGGAGTGAATCTGCTGGGATTTGCCAATCGGACGGAACCGGGCACGGATGTGTGGGGCTTTAAGAACAAACTCGCCCCGTCGGCGCAAAACTTCCAGATGGACCGCAGTTATAATATCGCAGGCGGAAAGAAGTTTTATGTAGGTCGGCAACGGGATGCTCTTTCGTTCTTTGCCACTGTGGGACATTCCGTTGATTATCGATATACGGATGAAATCATACGTAATACAAATACGGGCGGTACTATATACAAAGATCTGAACGGACATAAGTCAACAACGAATATCAGTCAGTTGGCATTGGCTAATGTAGATTATGATATGCACAATCGTCATCATTTGTCTTACAACTTCATGATGGTACATAGCAATGTACAGTCGGTGGGAAACTACGAAGGGAAAGACGCTACTTTCAGTGATGATTACGGTAATCTGGGAATGACCCATCGTCAGCAGGTGAACGACAATCTGTTATTAGTCAACCAGATCATGACGAACTGGGGATTGACAGACCGGCTGAGCGTTAACGCAGGAGCCTCTTATAATATGGTGCGCGGATATGAGCCGGATCGCCGTATCAACCAGATAACCCGGAATGAAACCGGATACGGATTGGTAGGAGGTAATACACAGTTCCGTACTTTTTCTTCTCTGACGGAGAATGATCTGAATCTTCGTGCCGGAGTGGTTTATCGCTTGAAAGACGATTGGGAAGAAATCTCCAGACTTCGGTTCGGATACACCGGATGTATCATTAACGATGATTTCAAACAGACGGAATACAATATGATTACCTTGAATGGTCCTTCATTTACTTCGGTGGACGATATTTCATTGGATGACTTTTATTCTGCGGCTCATTTCAACGACCGTTTCACGCTGGACAATGCGGTGGATAAATATACGGTGAAGAAGAACATACATTCGGTGTATGCGGAAGCGGTCTATCAGTTCACCCGGCATTGGGTGATCAATCTCGGTTTGAAGTATGATAATGTGGATATGACCGTAGACTACAATGTGGATAAAGGAAACTCCAAAGGCAAGAACAATATCCGGAAAAACTACTTCCTTCCGAGTTTGAACATGAGGTATAGGCTGAATGATAAGAACGCCTTGCGGCTTGGATTGAGCAAGACATATACTTTGCTTCAGTCGAAGGAAATCTCACCTTACCGCTATGTGGGTGTCAACTTTAAGAGTCAGGGTAACGCAAATCTGAAACCGTCGGACAATTACAACATAGACTTGAAATGGGATTTCAACCCTACATCAACCGAATTGATCTCTGTTACTGCTTTCTACAAAATGATAAAGAATCCTATTTCGCGTATCGAAACGCCAAGTGCCGGAGGTTTCCTTTCATACGAAAACGTAGCCGACCAGGCTACTGTGACGGGGATTGAACTGGAGATACGCAAAAAAATATTCTCACGCCCGACAGCCAACAACGGTATGAACCGCCTGACGGCAGGATTGAACGGATCGTATATCTACACGAATGCCAAAGTGAACGACCCCGATATTGCCGCTACCGATACGGATGGCTCGCAACTGGAAGGGGCGGCTCCTTGGATTGCCAACTTCGATCTGTCACACACCTATGTTTCAGCCGGATATTCATTTACCAATACATTGGTCCTCGGATATGTGGGAGAAAAAGTGTACACTATCGGTACACAAGGGTTTCAGGATGTGATGGAAGAGGGAGTGGCTACGCTCGACTTCGTATCGCAAGCGAAGTTAGGCAAACATATTGCCCTTACTCTTAAAGCACGCAACTTGCTTAATCCCTCCTATCAACTGAGCCGTAAGGCGAACGGTAGCGGTCAGAAAGTGATATTGGGCGACTATAAAAAAGGAATTAACGTGAGCTTGGGAGTGTCGTGTACATTCTAAGCACTATATAAACAGAATATTATCAATTAAACGCTAAAAAGATGAAAAGATTATTCTTAAGTATGATGGCAATGGCTGCTATCACAACAACTTTGACTTTAACTTCTTGTGGTAGTGATGATGACGGGAATGATACTTCCGACGGGGCTTCTATTCTAGCTGCCGACGGTAAAACATTGATGGGAAACTTGACCGGTAAACAAACGTTGGAAGAAGGGGAATACATTCTGGGTGGAACGGTGATTATCGAAAATGGAGGCGAACTGACTATTCCTGCCGGAACAACGATTAAAGCGACTAAAGGTTTCAGTAGCTATATTCTTGTAGCACAGGGTGGAAAACTTTATGCTAACGGTACGTCTTCACAACCTGTCACATTTACTTCTGGAGAAGCGACAAAGAAAGCCGGTGACTGGGGAGGAATTATCCTTAATGGTAAAGCTCCTATTTCCGGTGCGGGAGCAGAGGGTACTAATACAGCCAATGCGGAGATTAACAATGCTTACAAATACGGTGGTAGTGACAGAGCCGACAATTCCGGTGCGCTGACTTATGTGAATATCCTCTATGCCGGTGCACGTAATACGGCTGATATTGAGCACAACGGGCTGACTTTGAATGGTGTGGGTAACGGGACGAAAATCCAGAACGTTTATGTGTTGGAAAGTGCCGATGACGCTATCGAATTCTTCGGTGGAACAGTAAATGTGACTAATCTGCTGGCTGTCAATCCGGATGATGATATGTTTGATTTCACTCAAGGATATAAGGGCACATTGAGTAATTGTTATGGTATCTGGGAAGACGGGTATACCAGCACGGAAGAAGATCCGCGTGGAGTTGAGGCTGATGGTAATCTGGATGGAAACGGAGTAGACCATGTGGGACAGTCTGATTTTATCATAGACGGAATGACGATTGTCAATAACACGGTAGGTGGAAATACGACTACCGGACAGAAGAATGCAATGGACGATGTAATCAAGGTACGTCGTGGCGCGACTGCTACTATCAAGAATACATTGGTAGCTTCTACTTCGGCTGATGCACTGAAAGCGAAAGACCTGGTTGACGCTACCGACTCAAAAGGGGGAGGCACCGTGACTATCAATATTACGACTTTTTCTTTCTCATATACAAACGAAAAAGTGGTGGATTATGTTGATAAAACAAATCCCGATAAGAATGTCGTTGGGCAGGGAACTATCACACTGACTAATCCATCGGCCTCTAATGCCGGTGCAAACACTTCCGTTTTTGCTTGAACAAACTATTCTTTTCCGACTTTGAATTAATAAAAGATTAAAGAGGTTTTTCAATTGTTTGATGCGTGCGTCGATACCGACGTACGCATTTATTGTTCCGTTTGTCAACTATTTTGTTTATACAGCCTTGAATTTTGAGTTGTAAATAGCTGTTTGTAATGTATTTTTCTTATATTTGTGTCTTTAAAAATCAATATTATGCATACAGATTACGAGCGGTATCGCAAAATGGCTTCTTTGGCTCAAGTCGGATGGTGGGAAGCGGATTTGACGGGAGGATATTATCTTTGTTCCGACTTTCTTTGTGATCTTTTGGATTTGGATGGAGATACTATCTCATTTTCTGATTTTCTGAACTTGGTGCGTGAAGATTATCGTTGTCAGATTGCACATGAGTTCCGGGCAAATAGTTCTATCCATAAGGATTTTTACGAACAGACCTTTCCCATCTATTCGAAATATGGCGAAGTCTGGTTGCATACCCGTTTGGCTTCCCGTGAGAAAGGAACGGGGACTAATGGGGGAGACAAATCTTTTGGAGTGATTCAACGCGTGGAGGCTCCTGAACAGATAGAACAGAAGAAAGCTCTGAAACGTGTGAATGACTTGCTTCTCCGTCAGAACTACATTTCGCAGTCTTTATACCGTTTTCTTCGGGATGAAAGAGTTGAAGAATGTGTAACAGAGATTTTAAAGGATATACTGAATCTTTATAATGGAAAAGGACGTGTCTATATTTTCGAGTACAATAAAGAACACACTTATCGCAGTTGCACGTATGAGGTCGTTTCCGAAGGGATGTCGACAGAAAAACAATGTTGGCAAGACATACCGGTCGATCGGTCGGAATGGTGGAATCAGCAGATTTTGTCTGGCAAAGCTATCGTTTTGAATTCGTTGAAACAACTACCGGAAGAAGCATCGGAAATGCGACGAGAATTTGCTGAACGGGGAGTCTATTCATTCATGGTAACTCCTTTGATGGCTGGGGATCATGTATGGGGAGGAATGGGTATTGAATTGATAGATAGTTATCGTAACTGGAGTAATGAGGATTTTCAATGGTTCTCTTCGTTGGGAAATATTATAAGCATTTGTATTGAACTACGCGTAGCAAAAGATAAAGTAACTTATGAACAGTCTTTTTTACGTAATCTTTTCCATTTTATGCCAATGGGGTATATACGTATGTCTGTTCTTCGTGACGAGAACAACAAGCCTTATGATTATCGGATAACGGATGCTAACCAGATCAGTGCCCATTTCTTTGGCAAACCTTTGGAACAATATGTAGGTGTGTTGGCTTCGGATTTGTTTTCCGATCATTCAGAGAAAATGGATTTTATCCTTGAAGTGCTTGATGGTAAGTCTTATAAAGAAAAGGATGAGTATTTTCCTCAAACGGGATTGTACACTCACTGGATTGTGTATTCACCGGAGAAAGATGAGGTGGTAGGATTGTTTACGGACTCAACTGAGGCTGTAGAGGCTAATCGTGCATTGGACCGTAGTGAGAAACTTTTTAAAAATATATTTGCTAATATTCCGGCAGGAGTAGAGATCTATGATAAGGATGGATATCTGCTTGATCTGAACAATAAGAATTTGGAAATATTCGGAATTGCCAATAAAGAGGATGTAATAGGTATTAACTTCTTTGAAAATCCGAACGTGCCGCAAACGATTCGTGATCGTGTACGAAATGAGGATTTAGTGGATTTCCGACTTAATTATTCTTTCGACCAGATTAAAGGATATTATCGTACCATGCGTTCTAATGTTATAGAACTGTATTCGAAAGTAACTAAACTGTACGATAGAGAGGGAGAGTTTATCGGGTATATTCTGATTAGTATTGATAATACGGAACGTATTGATGCAATGAACCGTATTCGTGATTTTGAAAATTTCTTTTTGATGATATCCGATTTTGCAAAAGTTGGTTATGCGAAATTAAATCTTCTGAATCGGAAGGGATATGCCATCAAGCAATGGTATAAAAATATGGGGGAAGAGGAAGACATTGCATTAAGTGATGTAGTAGGAGTCTATCGTAAAATGCATCCGGAAGACCGCAAAGGTCTGCTTGATTTCTATAAAGAAGTCAAAGTCGGGAAAAGAAAACATTTTCAAGGGGAAATGCGTATTCTTCGTCCCGGAACGGAAAATGAGTGGAACTGGGTAAATACGAATGTGA
>OODQ01001034.1_pt1 | contig 14927 bp, 8 predicted proteins | sample 1671321 | NCBI WGS metagenome assembly OODQ01 (sample SAMN06348144, study PRJEB24527) | human gut metagenome | biome: human gut; feature: ankylosing spondylitis patient; material: feces | host: Homo sapiens | place: China | collected 2015-10
TGACCGAGCTGTACCGCCACATCGGCCAGTTCGTGGACTGCCCCGCCGGTGATATCGGTGTCGGCGGCCGTGAGGTCGGCTATATGTTCGGCCAGTACAAGCGCCTGACCAACAGCTTCCAGGGCGGCATGCTCACCGGCAAGGGCCTGACCTTTGGCGGCTCTCTGGCCCGTACCGAGGCTACCGGCTACGGCCTGTGCTACTTCACCGCTGAAGCTCTGAAGTGCATGCGCAACGACAGCTTTGAGGGCAAGACCGTGGTCATCTCCGGTTCCGGCAACGTGGCGATCTACGCCTGCGAGAAGGCTACCCAGCTGGGTGCCAAGGTCGTGACCATGTCCGACTCCAACGGCTACGTCTACGACCCCAACGGCATCGATCTGGCCTACGTCAAGGATCTGAAGGAAGTCCGCCGCGGCCGTATCAAGGAGTACGCCGAGACCCACGAGGGTGTAACCTATGTTGCAGATTGCACCAAGGTCTGGACTGTCCCCTGCGACATCGCCCTGCCCTGCGCAACCCAGAACGAGATCAACAAGGAGTCCGCTGAGGCTCTGGTCAAGAACGGCTGCACCGTTGTCTGCGAGGGCGCAAACATGCCCAGCACGCCCGAGGCCATTGAGGTCTACCTGTCCAACGGTGTCCTGTACGGACCCGCAAAGGCAGCCAACGCCGGCGGTGTGGCCACCTCCGGTCTGGAGATGAGCCAGAACTCCGAGCGCCTGAGCTGGAGCTTTGAGGAAGTGGATGCCAAGCTGAAGGGCATCATGGAGGGCATCTTCCACGCTTCCTACGATGCTTCCGTTGCTGCCGGTTCCGAGGGCAACCTGATGGTCGGTGCAAACTGCGCCGGTTTCCTGAAGGTGGCCACCGCCATGATGGCACAGGGCATCACCTACTAAGCATTCCTTTTCAGAGGGCTGCATCCGAAGGGGTGCGGCCCCTTTTTTTTCCTGCATATTTCCTCTGTCCGTTGTCCATACTCCCTTTGCCAGAAAGCGAAGGGAGTATTTTTATGGATGAGCAGATGTTTTGTTTCCAATGTGAGCAGGCGGCCAACGGGACTGCCTGTACCGGTCGGGCAGGTGTGTGCGGGAAATCGGCTCCGACCGCAGCGGCGCAGGACCGGCTGACCGGTGCCCTGATCCGGTATGCGGAGCAGCTCATTGGCGAAGGCCGTGCTCCGGCTCCGGAGCAGGCTTTGCTGCTGATGCAGGGGCTGTTCACCACCATCACCAATGTAAATTTTGACGAGCACACCGTCGGGCAGCTGATCGAGAAGATCCACGCCGCCTGTCCGGGCATTGCCGAGGACTATGATATGCAGCAGCTCTGGCAGGAGCCTGACCCGGATGTGCGAAGCCTGAAATGCTTTGTGCTGTTCAGCCTGCGGGGAATGGCCGCTTATAACTATCATGCTCGGGTGCTGGGCCGCATCGACCCGGAGCTGGACAAATTTTACTGTACCGCCCTGAAGGCAGTGGGCACCTCGGGGCTATCCATGGAGGAACTTTGGCTCCTGGTGCAAAGGACCGGAGAAGCCAGCTTCCGCACCATGGAACTGCTGGATCATGCCAACACCGGTGCCTTTGGCGAACCGGAACCGACAGAAGTCCCTCTGACCATCGAGAAAGGGCCTTTCATCGTCATTTCCGGCCACGACCTTTACGACACCCAGCAACTTTTGGCCCAGACCGAGGGCAAAGGCATCAACGTTTATACCCACTCGGAACTCCTGCCCGCCCACGGTTATCCGGAGCTGAAAAAGCGCTATTCGCACCTCAAGGGAAATTTCGGCACCGCCTGGCAGAACCAGCAGTCGGAGTTTGAGGACATCCCCGCCCCCATCCTCTTCACCACAAACTGTATCATGCCGCTGCGCCCCAGCTACGCCGACCGGGTCTTTACCACCTCGGTGGTCTCCTATCCCGGGGTGCCGCACATCGGGGAGGACCGAGACTTCACCCCCGTCATCCGGAAAGCGCTGGAACTGGGCGGCTACCCGGAGGATACCATCATCCCGGGCATGAACGGCGGCAAAACGGTCACCACCGGCTTTGCGCGGAGCGCTGTGCTCTCCCACGCCAATGAGATCGTTGCGGCCGTGAAAAGCGGGCAGATCCGCCATTTCTTCCTGGTGGGCGGCTGTGACGGCACCCGGCCTTCCCGCCGCTACTACACCGAGTTCGCCAAGCTCACCCCGCCCGACACCGTGATTCTGACGCTGGCCTGCGGCAAATTCCGCCTGAACGACCTGGATCTCGGCACCGTGGCGGGCCTGCCCCGCATCCTCGATGTGGGCCAGTGCAACGACGCATACAGCGCCATCCGGATCGCACTGGCTCTGGCCGATGCCTTCGGCTGCACCGTCAACGACCTGCCGCTCTCGCTGGTGCTCTGCTGGTTCGAGCAGAAGGCAGTCTGCATCCTGATTGCCCTGTTGGCTTTGGGCATCCGGAACATCCGCCTCGGCCCCACCCTCCCGGCCTTTCTCTCTCCGGGGGTGGTGCAGGAGCTTCAGCGGCGCTACAACCTGATGGCCGTCACGACCCCGGAAGAGGACCTGCGGGCCATTCTGGGACACTGACTGCCGCCGCAGGGAATTTCTTCCTTTGTTTTTGCTATGCTCCCGGGATTTCCCGGGAGTTTTTCTTGTGTCGAAACTTTTTCATAATTTCTGGGAATTTCCGGCGCATGGATAAGCTTTCACTCCTGTGCAGGAATCATTTTCCGGAGAAACTCCGGCGCGGTTCCCCGCCGCTTCAAAAATTTGGATCTTTCGGTTTCAAATTCGTTTGAACCTCTTGTATTTCCGAACATCCGATGCTACTATATTGTCAGTGTACAAAATGCACTACATTTCAGAAAGAGGAGGAAAAAAACCATGAAAAAGAGATGGTTCGTAGTGATACTTACCATCGGATTGCTGCTTCATGTTCTGCCGCTGAGGGTACTTGCACTGAGCCCCGACCCCACCATCACGGATTCGGACGGCACCATTCTGGACTGGAGTGACCTTTCCACCGTTCCCGACGTCCTTGATGATTCACGGGAACAGCAGCTCGCTGTCGTGAATGCGGACCGCGATGAAGCAACGGATGACCTGCCCGCAGGGAATCTCACCCCCAAAACTCCTGACGAGGAATCGGGTGACGATGACCTTGCGGATGCGGACCGCGATGAAGCAACGGATGACCTGCCCGCAGGGAATCCCCCCCCCCCCCCCAAAAAAAAGCTCTTGACAAGGGACCGGGTGACGATGACCCTGCGGACGCGGACCGCGATAAAGCAGCAGCGGATGACCGGCCCACAGTGAATCTCACCCCCAAAACTCCTGACGAGGAATCGGGTGGCGATGACCCTGCGGACGACGACGGCAGCACCACAACCCCGCCTGTGTGCAAGATCGACAAGATCGACGATACGTACTACTACTCCACACTGGACGATGCAATCACTGCGGCGACGGATGGTGATCAGATCGACCTGCTGGCGAACATTGAGCTGTATGAAGGTCTTACGTTCGATAACAAGACCCTGACCATTTCCGGCGGCGGTACCCGCACGCTGACGCTGAACCAGAACGGTATGTATGCATCGCACAGTGATATCACGTTTAAAGATCTTACGCTGAATATCTATGCGCATACTCATACCCATGAAGGTGGCGCAGGAGGAACGGCCAACCTGATCAGCAACTCGAATCTGAGACTGAACAACGTCAACTTTACGTTGATCCCGGATGGAAGCTGCGGCAGCGGCATCTATCTGTATCAGAAGAGCAACCTGTATCTGGATGGATCATACGCCGTGATCCGTGGTGTCTCTAATTATCGTGCAAGTGGTATCTACGCCGATGACTCGGAATTTAAAGGACAACCTAACCGTGAGATCAAGATCAACAACTCTTATCTTGAGATCACAGGCTGTGCCCATGCGGCCATGACGATCGATCCGATCGACATCACACTGTCCAGTTCAAATGTCGTGGTGATGGACAACGGCAAATCCGATCCTGATGGCTACGGCTTCGGCATTGGCTGCTATGGCGGTAAGCTGACCATGGAATCCTCGACCCTGACCGCCACCGGAAACACCGGCGCATGGTATGGCTACGCTGTTTTCGTTGATGGCCTTGACGTGGATTCCGGTTCTACCCTTGATATCCGCGACAATGGCGGTTCCGGCCTTGGTGTCGGCGGCATTGGCGTGATCCAAGGCGGTTCGCAAGTCATCTGCGACGGCAACGGCACAAATGACCCGGGCTACGGCTCTGGCGGTTTGTATGTGTATGCAGGCGCCGACCTGACCATTGAAAGTGGTGCAAACGTCTCCGTATGTCAGAACAAGGGCCTGGCTGCCATCGTGAACAGCTGTAAGCTGCACATCCAGAATGGTGCCAATGTTTCAGTGGACAACAATGCTAAGCTCGGTATCTACAACAGTTACGATTCCTATCTGACGATTGAGTCCGGTACAAATGTCACCGCCAACCACAACGGTGCCCATGGCATCTACAATCAAGTGATGGGTGATCTGAAGCAGGGTGCTTTTCTGATAGAAAGCGGTGCAAATGTCACTGCCAACTACAATACGGTGTCCGGTATCGTCAACTGCAATCTCTTCACCGTGGAAAAGGGTGCCAATCTGCAGGTGGAATACAACAGCAACTGCGGTATCCAAAACGATGAGCATGCGACGCTGAACCTGCTGGCCGGCAGTGTACGCTATAACCATGCCGGTTCTGTAGGCGGCGGACTTGTGAACTCTGGCACTGCGATTCTTTCAGACGATGTAGAGCTGTACAACAATCACGCAAGGCTTTCTGGTGACGACATCTACAACGCAGACGGTGCCACCATCACCTTTGGCGATACCGGCAAAGGCTGGGCGCTGGACGGCGAACCGGACTGCTATGATTTCATTACCGGCTGGTACGACGACTCTGAAACCACCCGCTGGAACGCCCACGGGGACGAAGCGGATCTGCACATGGTTCTCGTCGCACCCGTCAATTCTTACACCGGCCCCCTGTCCCTCAAGGCCGCACACGGCAGCATCGGCAGCCTGACCGTCTGCAAAGAGACGCTCGGGGAACTGCTGCCGAGCGACTATGACACCGCGTTCACCTTTGAGCTCACGCTGGACGATGATACCATCACCACGATCGACGACAAATGGTGCGGTGTCCCGTTCAAAAACGGCAAGGCATCCTTCACCCTGAAAAGCGGCGAGAGCATCACGCTCTCGAACCTGCCCGCAGGCATCGGCTATACCATCACCGAAACCGCTCAGGACGGCTGGACCCTGCTGAATCTCAACCCTGCAGAGACCGGCGTTGTGCCCCAGAACGACACCGCCAAGGTCGTCTTTACCAACCTGAAGAACAGCCCGGACACCCCCTATGTTCCGGTCGTTCCCGTAGACCCGGAGACCCCCGAGATCCCCGAGGAGCCTGAGGGGCCGGAGACCCCCGAGACCCCCGAGGAGCCTGAGGAACCCGAGATCCCCGAGGAAACCGAGGAAACAGAGGAAACAGAGGAAACAGAGGAAACAGAGGCCCCCGGCGAGCTGCCTGCGGAGGAACCGGCTCAGACTGACACGTCCGCGTCGTTGGCCCAGCCGGAGGAAACGCCCACGCAGAACACCACGACCGTGACCCTGATCCAGACCGGTACCACCGATTGGCTGGCTGCCGTGCTTCTGATCTTTGGCATCGGTCTGTTGGTATGCGGGTGGTTCTTCGACCGCAAACAGCGCGCCGCAAAGCACTAAGGACAGAAACGCCCCGCAATCATACGCAAACCGCCGCATCCCCTGCCCCAGACCGGCAGCCGGATGCGGCGGTTTTTTCAAGGTTTTGATGAAATGCGTTCATCATCCCATCAAAGCGCACAAGAAGTGCGGGCTTTGGTGTACTAAAGTTTGTTGCACCTCCCACTTGAACAATCTTCACGAATCATTATAATAAAGCTAACGGAACAAAGGCGTTCCAGAAGGGTATTCTATACCCTTCTGGGGCGCTTTTTTGTTTTCTGTGCAAGATCGGCTGCGGAATGTGCCGCGGCCCGGAGGATATTTTGAGAGATAAGGATGGGAAAGGCAATGGATCAATTTACGGAAAACGCCACGCCTCTTGGCCTGTATGACCCTCAGTTCGAGCACGATGCCTGCGGCATCGGCGCTGTGGTGGACATCAAGGGCCGCAAGAGCCATCAGACGGTCAGCGATGCCCTGAGCATCGTGGAGCGTCTGGAGCACCGCGCCGGCAAGGATGCCGAGGGCAAGACCGGCGACGGCGTGGGCATCATGCTGCAGATCAGCCACAAGTTCTTCTCCAAGGTGGCCGATGAGCTGAACATCAGCCTGGGCAACGAACGGGAATACGGTGTCGGCATGTTCTTCTTCCCCCAGAACGAGCACCTGCGGGCACAGGCCATGAAGCTGTTTGAGCTGGTCACCCGCAAGGAGGGGCTTGAGTTTCTGGCATGGCGCAGGGTGCCGGTAGACCCCGATGCCGTGGGCCAGAAGGCCCGGGACTGCATGCCCTCCATCTGGCAGTGCTTCATCAAAAAGCCTGCCCGTGTGAGCAAGGGCATTGATTTTGACCGCAGGCTCTACATCATCCGCCGGGTGTTCGAGCAGGCCAGCAACGGCACCTATGTGCCCAGCCTGTCCAGCCGCACCATCGTCTACAAGGGCATGTTCCTGGTGCACGATCTGCGCCTGTTCTACCTTGACCTGCAGGACGAGGATTACGAGTCCGCCATCGGCATGGTGCACAGCCGCTTTTCTACCAACACCAACCCCAGCTGGATGCGTGCCCACCCCAACCGGTTCATCCTGCACAACGGCGAGATCAACACCATCAAGGGCAACACCGATGCCATGCTGGCCCGTGAGGAAAGCATCGAGAGCCCCATCCTGCAGGACGACATGAACAAGATCCTGCCCATCATCAACACCTCCGGCTCGGACTCCGCCATGCTGGACAACGCGCTGGAGTTCATGGTGATGAACGGCATGGACCTGCCTCTGGCGGTGATGATCACCATCCCCGAGCCCTGGGAGAACAACAAGAACATCAGCCAGAAGAAGCGCGATTTCTACCAGTATTACGCCACCATGCTGGAGCCCTGGGACGGCCCCGCCGCCATCCTCTTCTCCGACGGCGACGTGGTGGGCGCGGTGCTGGACCGCAATGGTCTGCGCCCCAGCCGCTACTATATCACCAAGGACGGCCGGATGATCCTGTCCTCCGAGGTGGGCGTGCTGCCCTGCGCCCCCGACAATATCCTGATGAAAGACCGCCTGCGCCCCGGCAAGATGCTGCTGGTGGATACCGTCAAGGGCGAGGTCGTGGATGACGAGAAGCTGAAGGAATACTACGCCAGCCGCGAGCCCTACGGCGAGTGGATCGACCGGAATCTGGTCCGGCTGAAGGACCTGAAGATCCCCAACATCAAGGTCCCCAGCTACACCGGCGAGGAGCTGACCCGCCTGCAGAAGGTCTTTGGCTACAAATACGAGGAAATCAAGGAGCTGATCCTGCCCATGGCCCGGGCCGGTGCCGAGCCTTCCGGAGCCATGGGCACCGACACCCCTCTGGCTGTCCTGAGTGACCAGCACCCCCCGCTGTTCAACTACTTCAAGCAGCGGTTCGCACAGGTCACCAACCCGCCCATCGATGCCATCCGTGAGAAGGTGGTCACCTCCACCAGCGTCTATGTGGGCACCCACGGCAACCTGCTGGAGGACAAGCCCGAGAACTGCAAGGTGCTCAAGGTGCAGAACCCCATCCTGACCAGCACCGATCTGCTCAAGATCAAGCACATGAACGTGCCCGGCTTCAAGACCGCCACGGTGTCCATCAATTACTATAAGAACACCAGCCTGGAAAAGGCCATCGACCGCGTGTTCCTGGAGGTGGACCGCGCCTACAAGGACGGTGCCAACATCATCATCCTCTCTGACCGCGACATCGACGAGTACCATGTTTCCATCCCCAGCCTGCTGGCCGTTTCTGCCGTGTCCCAGTACCTCATCCGTACCAAGAAGAGCACGGCCATGGCCCTCATCCTTGAGAGCGCCGAGCCCCACGAGGTGCACCACTTTGCCACCCTGCTGGGCTACGGTGCCTGCGCCGTCAACCCCTATCTGGCCCACGATACCATTGCCCAGCTCATCGACGAGGGTCTGCTGGACAAGGATTACTACGCCGCCGTGGATGATTACAACAAGGCTGTGCTGAACGGCATCGTGAAGATCGCCTCCAAAATGGGCATCTCCACCATCCAGAGCTACCAGAGCAGCCAGATCTTTGAGGCGGTCGGCATCTCCAGGGATGTCATCGACAAGTACTTCACCGGCACGGTCAGCCGTGTGGGCGGCATCGGTCTGGAGGACATTCAGGCGGATGTGGAAGCTGCCCACAACGCCGCCTTTGACCCGCTGGGTCTGGATATCAACATGGAGCTGGCCGACGGCGGCGCTCACAAGTTCCGCAGCGGCAAGGAAGAGCACCTCTTCACTCCGCAGACCATCCATCTGTTCCAGAAAGCCTGCTTCACGGGCGACTACAAGGCCTTCAAGGACTTCACCCGCACCGTGGACAACATGGGTGCCGAGGGCGTGCACCTGCGCAGCCTGCTGGACTTCAGCTATGACCCCAACGGCGGCATTCCCCTTGAGGAGGTGGAGCCCGTCAGCTCCATCGTCAAGCGGTTCAAGGCCGCTGCCATGAGCTACGGTGCCCTGAGCAGCGAGGCCCACGAGACCATCGCCATCGCCCTGAATCGTCTGGGCGGCCGGAGCAACACCGGCGAGGGCGGCGAGCCCGAGGAGCGCTACCAGAGCGAGAGCAACTCCAAGATCAAGCAGGTAGCCTCGGCCCGCTTCGGTGTGACCAGCAAGTATCTGGTCTCCGCCGAAGAGATCCAGATCAAGCTGGCACAGGGCGCAAAGCCCGGCGAGGGCGGCAATCTGCCCGGTGCCAAGGTCTACCCCTGGATCGCCAAGACCCGCCACAGCACCACCGGCGTGGGCCTGATCTCTCCCCCGCCCCACCACGACATCTACTCCATCGAGGATCTGGCCGAGCTGATCTATGACCTGAAGAACGCCAACCGCCACGCCAACATCAACGTGAAGCTGGTCAGCGAGGCCGGTGTCGGCACCATTGCCGCCGGTGTTGCCAAGGGCGGCGCGCAGGTCATCCTTGTCTCCGGTTACGACGGCGGCACCGGTGCAGCCCCCCGCACCTCCATCAAGAATGCGGGCCTGCCCTGGGAGCTGGGCATCGCCGAGACCCACCAGACCCTGATCCTGAACGGCCTGCGCAGCCGCGTCCGCATTGAGAGCGACTCCAAGCTGCTCTCCGGCCGCGATGTTGCCATCAGCTGTATGCTGGGCGCTGAGGAGTTCGGCTTCGGCACCTCCCTGCTGATGTGCGAAGGCTGCGTGATGATGCGTGTCTGCAACCTGGACACCTGCCCCATGGGCATCTGCACCCAGAACCCCGAGCTGCGCAAGCGGTTCAAGGGCAAGCCCGAGTATATCATCAACTACCTGACCTTTGTGGCGCAGGAGCTGCGGGAGTACATGGCCAAGCTGGGCGTGCGCACCATCGACGAGCTGGTGGGCCGCACCGACCTGCTTCATGTCAAGCCCAGTGCTGCCGGCAGCCGTGCCGCCAAGATGAATCTGGACTGCATCCTGCACAACCCGGCCATTGCAAACAGCAACGTCCACTTTGTGCCTGCCGATACCTATGACTTCCACCTTGAGAACACCCTCGACATGAAGGTGCTGATGAAGAAGTTCAAACTGGGCAGCAAGGCACCCCAGAGTGTCCGGCTGGAGGTCTCCAACACCGACCGCGCCCTGGGTGCCATCTTTGGCAGCGAGATCACCCGCAAGTACGGCAGCTCCCTGCCCGACGATGTCTACACCGCCGAGTGCATCGGCGCAGGCGGCCAGAGCTTTGGCGCGTTCATTCCCAAGGGCCTGACCCTCAGCCTGACCGGCGACTGCAACGACTACATGGGCAAGGGCCTGTCCGGCGGCAAGATCATCGTCCGCCCGCCCGAGGGCATCGGCTACAAGCCCGAGGAAAACATCATCACCGGCAATGTGGCCCTTTACGGTGCCACCAGCGGCAAGGCCTTCGTCTCCGGCGTGGCCGGTGAGCGCTTCTGCGTCCGCAACAGCGGCGCGACCGCCGTTGTGGAGGGCGTGGGCGACCACGGCTGTGAATACATGACCGGCGGCACTGTCGTGGTCCTGGGCCAGACCGGCAAGAACTTCGCGGCCGGCATGACCGGCGGCGTGGCCTACGTTCTGGACGAGAACTGGGATTTCTACCAGCGGGTCAACAAGGAGACCGTGAGCCTGGAGCCTGTGGAGCACAAGTACGATGTTGCTGCCCTGAAGGAGCTCATTCGCGAGCATGTGGAAGCCACCGGCTCCCCCCGCGGCAAGGAGATCCTGGACAACTTCAGCGAGTACCTGCCCAAGTTCAAGAAAGTCCTCCCCTACGATTACGACCGGATGCTCCGGGTCATCGCTTCCATGGAGGAGCGCGGCCTGGACGGCGAACAGGCACAGATCGAAGCATTCTACGCTGTGCAGAAGAAGAAGTAAGGAGGGCTGGATCATGGGCAAGATCACTGGATTTATGGATTACACGCGCAAGACCAGCACGGATGTCCCGCCGCTGGAGCGCATTGAAAATTTCAACGAGTTTCACGTCTGGCTCTCCCGCGAGGAGCAGCAGACCCAGGCCGCCCGCTGCATGGACTGCGGCGTGCCCTTCTGCCAGGCCGGCATGATGATCGGCGGCATGGCATCGGGCTGCCCGCTGAACAACCTGATCCCCGAGTGGAACGACCTGGTCTATCAGGGCAAGTGGGAGCTGGCGCTCCACCGCCTGCGCGCCACCAACCGCTTCCCGGAGTTCACCAGCCGGGTCTGTCCCGCCCTGTGCGAGGCCGCCTGCACCTGCGGTGATGTGACCGGCAGCAGCGTGACCGTGCGCGAGAACGAGCACGCCATCGTGGAAACGGGCTACGCCAAAGGCTGGCTCCACGCCGCCCCTCCCCCGGCCCGCACCGGCAAGAGCGTGGCCGTCATCGGCAGCGGCCCGGCCGGTCTTTCGGTGGCCGAGTACCTGAACATCCGGGGCCACGCCGTCACCGTGTTTGAGCGCGCCGACCGCGTGGGCGGCCTGCTGATGTACGGCATCCCCAACATGAAGCTGGACAAAGCCGTCATCGAGCGCCGCATCAGGATCATGCAGGCCGAGGGCGTGGAGTTCCGCACCAGCATGGATGTGGGCGGTGCCGTGGATGCCGAGAGCATCCTGAACAGCTACGATGCCGTGGTGCTCTGCTGCGGTGCCAAAAAGGCCCGTGACCTGAACGTTCCGGGCCGGGATGCCAACGGCGTGCATTTTGCCGTGGATTACCTCACCAGCGTGACAAAGAGCCTGCTGGACAGCAAATTTGCCGACAGCAGGGCCATTGATGCCAAGGGCAAGAACGTTCTGGTCATCGGCGGCGGCGACACCGGCAACGACTGCCAGGGCACGGCCCTGCGGCAGGGCTGCACCGATCTGGTGGCTCTGGAAATGATGCCGCAGCCTCCCAAGGAGCGTGCCGCCAGCAACCCCTGGCCCGAGTGGCCCCGGGTGCTCAAGGTGGACTACGGCCAGACCGAGTGCATGGCCAAGTTCGGCAAGGACCCCCGTGTCTACCAGACCACGGTCAAAGAATTCCTCAAGGACGATGCAGGCAACCTGACCGCTGCCGTCATCTCCTACCTCAAGCCCGAGCGTGACCCCGAGACCGGCCGCACCAGCATGGTGCCCACCGGCGAGGAGTTCACCTACAACTGTGAGCTGGCCTTCATTGCCGCCGGTTTCGTGGGCTGTGAGAGCTATGTGGCCGATGCCTTCGGTGTCAGCCTGACCGGCCGCGGCTGTGTGGACACCGATCACTTCCGCACCAACGTGGACAAGGTGTTTGCCTGCGGCGATATGCGCCGGGGCCAGAGCCTTGTGGTCTGGGGCCTGCGCGAGGGCCGCGACTGCGCCGCCGAGGTAGACCGCTACCTCATGGGCTACACCAACCTGTAAGCCCGCATCCCGGCCATTACCGAACCATTCTCTTTCCTATCCTAAACAAGCCAGAGCGGAAGCTTCCTCCATGGGGCTTCCGCTCTGGCTTTTCCTGTGGATATCGACCTGCATCAAAAAAGCGGCCCGCCCTCTCCGGCAGGCCGCTTTGCGTCAATCTTCTCTCTTCAATTCTTCTTGCAGCAGCCGTTTGAACAAAACCGGGTAATTACTTGCACCATGCACAATATGGTAAACGAACACAGTATCCACAATCAGCCGATAGACGCAGAGATACTGCCCGGCGATCACATAGCGATAGCCGCTTTTCAGCAGTTCGGCATCTCTTGGAAGCGAACCCGACAGCGGGAAACGTTCCAACCGCGAAAGAGAATCCAAGATCCGATCCGTGATCTTTCGGGCAGAATTCGGCCCTACCAGATTCATGTGAAGCTCTGCGATTGCTTCCAGTTCCCGCTGTGCCGACTCCAGAATTTCGATCTTAGCCACGACGATAGATCTCCTCCAGCCGTTTTCTGGAATCCTCCAGCGTGTAAGCCGGAGCACCAGCAAGCCTTCCCTGTTCCGCTGCTTCCAGCTTTGCCCGGAGTTTCAACGCCTCTTCCCGCTGTTCGAATGCTTCAATGCTCATCACAACAAGGTCACCCTCTCCATTCTTTGTAATGTAGATCGGCTCGCCCGCTCCGTGCGCCAGATTTGAAATGGAACCGTAGTCATTGCGAAGCGCCGTAGACGACTTGATGATCATAGTGCGCACCCCCCTAAATGATTCTAATATAATTCTATCAGAATCATTCATTTTCTTCAAGCGTTCTCATCAAAAAACGGCCTGCCGGAGAGGGCGGGCCGCTTTGCGTCAATCCGTATCGTATTCGGTACCGGCTCCATCGGTCGGCGGCTCCGTCTGCCCGGCAGACGGTGTGGCACCGGCGGAAGGAGTTGTGGTCTCAGGCGGGGTGGCGGGCACCTCGGCCTCGACCTCTGCCGCCATATAGACGATGATGGTCGAGCCGACCTCTACCATGGCACCGGGCTCCTCACTGCAATAGGCCACACAGCCCGAAACATAGGAGCCATCGTTATAAATGGGATAGAAGCTCGCATTCAGCCCCACCTGCGCCAGCTGCTGCTCCGCACCATCCCGGGTAAAGCCTGCCACGTTGGGCATCTCCACCATCTGCGGGCCGCGGCTGACCACCAGATCGATGGTGCCGCCCTTTTCGATGACCTCCCCGGCTTCGGGGGTCTGACGGATGATCTTGCCCTTTTCCACAGTATCACTGTATTCCATGGTCACATAGAACAGGTAATCCCCGGCATAGCTGTGGTTGTTGCGCACCTGCGAATCGTAGTCCATCCCCACAAAGTCCGGGGCCAGATCCACCGGCTCTGTCACCAGCGAACTGGCCGGTTCGGAGGCCGGGGTGGATTCCGCAGGCTTTGCGGTGTGCAGCCCCTGATTTACCAGCCCCCACACGATGAGCAATGTCAGGATGGCCAGCAGGATCAGGATGGCCGCCAGCAGGTTGCGCAGGCTGAGGATATGCTTTTTCTGCTCCTCTTCCTCGGTGGACTGAGGGCGCGGGGCGGCCTGTTGCAGGGTCTGGGTGAGCTCCGTGGTATACTCCTGGCTGCTCAGTGCCTGGAACAGCTGGGGCACTGTCTGGATGCGCTCGGCAGGCCTGAGCTGCAGGCCCATCCAGAGCACATCCGAAACATACTCCGGCACCGCACGTTCCAGCGTGCGGGCGCGGGGGTTGGAGTCCGACACCAGCCGCTGTGCCGCAGGAACAGGGCTCTGCCCGCAGACCATCCGGTAGACCACGGCGGCAAGACTGTATTCGTCGGTGTAGCGGCCCTCGAATTCGGTGGTGGAATACTGCTCCGGTGCCGAGTAGCCCTCGTACAGCTGCTCGTGCAGGCCGCTGCCTGCTGTGCGCAGCCCCACGGTGGCGTAGCCCGTCAGGCGTGCCCGGCCGTTTTCCAGCACCCGGATGTTTTCCGGGCAGATGCCCCGGTGCACCAGCCCCACCTGATGCATGGCCGCCACGCCGTCAAACACAGGCTGCAGCATATTGCGGGCCGTCTCGGCCGAAACCGGGCTGGGACGCTCATCCAGCCACTGCTGCAGCGGGATGCCGCCGGGGTTTTCCATCACGGCGTAGACGGTGTTGTTCTCCTCAAACACGTCCAGCACGGCCTCCAGACCGTTTGCGGGCGTGATGCGCTGGATGGAGCGATAGAGATCGGCAAAGTCCATCCGGGTGGTCTTGAACAGCACCTCGCTGCCCAGCTTGGGCCGGAGCAGCGCGTCCGTGCCCCGCTCCGCCGACAGCGTCAGGGGCATATACTCCTTGATGGTCACCCGGAACCGCCCGACGTTCTCCACGCCCCGGTACAGGATGCCCTCGCCGTCGATGCTCTGCATCTCGCCCACGGTATACCGCCCGGCCAGCAGCGTGCCCACCGGCAGGCTGCCCGCCGGGTTGCGCCCGGCCAGTACCCCGCCGCAGTGCGGGCACACCGACACCCGGCTTTCCAGTTCTCCCATGCAGTACGGGCAGATGCGTTTTGCTTCCATGTGCGCCACCTCGTTTCTTCGTGGTCTGTTTCAAATTATTGTACCATATTTGCCCCCGCCGCGCAATCCGCAAAGCAAAAAAGCGCCGCCCTCTGAGCTTTTTCACAGGGGGCAGCACTTTGATTTTCTATTACAGGGTCAGCGGACGCAGATACACCTTATTCCGGCAGATCCTCTTCGTTCTCCAGGCTGTGCCAGACGTTCTGGACATCA